>Ga0272449_1000134_pt1 | contig 98070 bp, 126 predicted proteins | sample YNPCB0241_FD_198679 | JGI IMG/M metagenome (GOLD analysis project Ga0272449, IMG submission 198679) | Hot spring sediment microbial communities from Yellowstone National Park, WY, United States - YNP-CB-024-1 | ecosystem: Environmental > Aquatic > Thermal springs > Hot (42-90C) > Sediment...
GGGGAGGGATAGAGGGAGGGATGGAGGGAGTGATCCATTGTCTGAGGGAGTGATCCCTTCAGACAATGGATCACGAGGGAGAAAACCTTGGCTCTTCCTCTGAGGGAAGGCCTTGTCCTTCCTTCAGACGAGGGGAAAATCCTTTTTTCCTTTTCAAGGGGATGGGGGCTAACGCCCCCATCACCCCCAAAAAAAGAAAAAGAAAGGAGGTGGGAAGAATGGTCATTCGCACTCATTATGGAGACTTTACCCTGGAAGAATTCAAGAAGATCAACCATTATACGTATTCATGGTTGAAGGAGTTCATCGAAGCTTTTCCTCTCGATCCGGAGATCATCTCGGTAAACCCGATCGGGACCGACCACCCAGTGGAGGTATTCTTCAGGGGAAAGGAAGTCGCACCAGAGGTATTCCAGGATGTCTGTAACGTTACGTGTCGAGTAGCCTGGGCCAACCTCTATCGGGAGGGCCAGGGCTACCTCCTAGTTGTCTTTCCAGAATGGTTCCCACTTGTTCCTGAGGTACTGATGAATTGCATGGAGCCGTTGATCCCTTGATGGGGAGCGGGGAGGGGGACCTCCCCGCTCCTTATCAGAAGGGATGGAGGGAGAGATAGAGGGAGGGAGGGAGTGATCCATCGTCTGAGGGAGTAATCTCTTCAGGCGATGGATCACGAGGGAGGGAATCGTGGCCTCTCGTCTGAGGGAAGGAAAGTCCCTTCCCTCAGACGAGGGGAAAAATTCCTTTTTTCTCTTTCAAGGGGATGGGGGCTCACGCCCCCATTCCCCCAATCCAATGGAAAGGAGGTGACTGGAATGTGCAGTAAGCTCCAGTACAAGGTCTGTGAATCGTGCAAGTATTATGCTCCCTGCTCCAATGAGGAGTACGGGAGCAGGTCATGGAGGAGGGAAATCTCAGAGTACTGTCCTCATCATGGACCATCCCTGTACTCATTTGGGTGGTATGAGTACAGGGACGGGAGTGACGACATCGACGTTGTCGAAACGGGGAGGGATGATGGGATTCCCTCCTCCTGCATGAGGTGGGGCGGGTAATCCCCGCCCCATGCCCAGGCCCCCCTTTCCGAGGGAAGGTCTGGGGTATTCACTCCAGGAAGGGATAGCCCCAGACCTTCCCTCGGTACTCTGCAAGCCCTCCTTCAGAGGGAGGAGGAAGTGCCCCTTCGTCTGAGGGAGGGATGGTTCCTGTGACCTCCTTTCAGAGGAATGCACATTTCCCTCCACTAACCCCCTTTTTTCGGGGGGTTTCCCTCCACTACGAAAACAGTTATGGCAAAATTTCCGGGGTTCCATAAATGCCATCCTCCACTTACACACCACCAGATGGAGGGAAAGAGGGATGGAGGGCTTGTGAATAAAGGATTTTTTCGGTGGAGGAGCATCTCCTTTCCATGTCTCCAGAAGGAGGCTCTGGAGAGGAGATCTCCTGAAAACCTCCTCTGGGGATGGGGGTTTTCACCCCCATCACCCCCAAAAGGATAAAGGAGGTGAGGGGAATGATCGATATCCTGGATGTTGTGAGACTCCTTGCTCCTGAGGATTTCCCAGAAGTCGTTGCCGCAATCCTTGCCGATCTCGCAGAGCTCGATGCCCCTCCAACCCTCAGAGAGATCCTGAAGCCTTCTCGCTGAGGCTCATTTTTCGAGAGATTTCCCCATGGAGAATCTTGCAAAAAATGCCCTCCACAACCCCCCATTTTTCTGGGGGTTTCCCTCCACTTTGGAAGCAGTTATGGAGAAATTCCCGGGGTTCCATAAAAGGCATCCTCCACCTATACACCACCAGATGGAGGGAGAGAGGGCTAGAGTGCCCATGAATAAAGGATTTTTGTGGTGGAGGGGAAGATCTCCCATCCCCGGGAAATTCCACAAAAAACCGAGGATGGCCCTTGCCCTCCAGTCACCTATAGGGATGGGGGTTCTCACCCCCATCACCCCCAAAAAGAAGGAGGTGGGAAGATGTCGAAGATCACCCTGTCACCAGAATGGTGGCAGGAGGTTCTTACCGAATGGACTCTCGATCCCAATCTTCTGGTCCTTGCTGAGTACGCCAGGGACCAGGAGGAGCTCTTCCTTGAATTCTTCGGGGAAGGGGCTTACGCCCCTTCAACCCCAAAAGACGGAGGTGAGGAGAATGAAGACGCTCTTTGATGAGGTTGTTGAGACCATCCAGGAGGGGAAGAGGGAGAAAAGCTCGAAGAAAGGTCTGGAGATCATCACCGGGAAATCCGTGAAACTCATTGAGCAGAATCCTGAGAAGCCTTCCATATGGGCAGAACTCAAGCGCAAAGGCCATAAGGTGTACCAGATCGTGAACCACGATGGGAAGTACCTCGGAGTGATGGTGGATGGGAAGGTCTACAGTTACTCTGGAGTTGCCTGGGGAGGGTTCGTGAGGTTCCTGGAGACTCCTGTGGGAATCGTCCAGGGAGAGAAGATCCTTCCTCTCCTTGGGAAAGTCACTCTCTAAGGGGAAGGGGGCTTGCGCCCCCTTCTCCCCCCAAAAGAGAAAGGAGGTGGGAAGGTGATCTGTATCGATGAGGCTGAAGGGTATATGATCATCCCCGAAGCTTTTAAAGTCTTCCCTGCAACAGACACCCTGATTGTTGTGGGGAAGATCATACGGCACCTTGATGGGGTGCCGTATGAAGGAGAGATCTGGGTTCGGCCTCTTCGGGGGAGGCTCCCAGAGATCACCTCATTCAGGGATTTAGCCCACTACCTCCAGGAGGGAGAGTACGCCTGGAGGATATACCAGAGAGAGGAGGATGGTGAGGATGGTCATTAATTACGATCAGTTGCTCCGGTTCTATCGGGGAAGCCTTGGCTTCCTCGGCCAGATGGTCTTTCGGGAAGGGAATGGCTCGGTCATTGTCCATCGTGTTGGGAGTAGTAAAGAGTATACGGTAACCGTGAATGATGGCGATTTCTCCTGCACATGCCCAGATTTCCAGAATGGCAATTTCTGCATGCACACCATTGCCACTGCCCTGTATCTCATTCGGAACGAGCTCAATGAACGGGGATATCTGAAGAGGAAGAATGGCCAGAGTGAATAGCAGCCACAGAAGTAAGGCCACAGGAGAGATTCCTGAGGCCTTTGCCTTCTACAAAAGAAATACTGGCAAACTACGCACCTTTACCTCAATCATACAGAGCCATGTACTGGAATCACCAACGAATCTCACAAAAAATGGAGGGAGGGAGAAGCCCATCTGCAAAAAATTCCCTTGACGGATTGCAGAAGGCAGTGTAAGATAAACCCGAAGTTAGAGGAAGTGACAGGGAAGAACATTGCCTGGAGGATGCCTTCAAGGCTCTTCTGGAAGGCATCCTCCAGAGAAGGAGGGAGAGTATGGCTGAAGGTCCAACTATGAGGGAATTCTTAGAGCAGGTCATGCGTGGGAGAGATAGGAGACTCTCCGTCAGCCTTCTTTCCGGGAAGGAGTACCGAATGTTAAGAGATATCGTCACTGCTATTCTGTCGAAGGAGCTCTTCTCAGCGGCAGCACAGGGCGCACCATCCCAGGGGGTTGTCCTCATTCTCCAGGGGAGAGGAGAGGAGATTCTGGACAAAGCTATCGAGGCGGTTGAGAAGATGGTGGAGGTCTACGATGCCCTGCAGGAGATTCCCTTTAAGGTCTCTGTGAACTCCACAACCCTTGAACCACCGGGGATTACCGTACGGCTGGATCTCGACACCCTTGATGTCCGCTTCAGTATTCCTTGTCAGGACAAATTCCGGACAGGCACCGAGGCAACGATTCGTGACGAGCTCAAGGCTGCACTCGATGGACTCAGAAAGGCAAAAGAGAAGCTCAAGAAGATCCTGGAGGAGATGGAGAAGCCAGTGTCTGAGCCTCTGGCGTACATTTACACCAGAGGGATTATTGAGGAGATTGGGAAGTAACAGTCTTTTGGGGTAGGGGCTTCGCCCCTACAAACCCCAGTAAGAAAGGAGGTTGAGAGTGTGGAACTGAAGTTCACGGTGACACCGAAGCAGCTCAAGGAGAAGTTGCTTCGGATTGCAGTGATGGAGAATCCGCCGGCGGTGTTTTTGTGGGGGAAGCCGGGGATTGGGAAGACCCAGATCGTGTACCAGGTGGGAGAAGAAGTCGGGAAACCGGTTAAGGTGATGATTCTGTCGCTTCTGGATCCCACAGAGCTCAAAGGGTTTGTGTTCCCAGATAGGGAGAAGCGACGAGCTGAGTTCTTCCCTCTGGACTTTCCTGAAGAACCGTTTATCCTGTTCTTTGATGAATTCAATACTGCACCAACAGCTGTGCAGAATGCAGCAATGCGCATTGTCCTGGAGAAGCGGATAGGAGACTATGAGCTCCCGAAGGGGAGCATGGTGATCTGTGCAGGGAATAGACTCAAGGACAAGGCCATGGTCAATAAGCTCTCGTCAGCCATGGTGAATAGAGCCCTGCACTACTCCGTGGTGCCGGACTTTGAGGACTTTAAGGAGTACTGGCTGAAGAAAGGGTTGCCGGAGGAAGTGGTGGCGTACCTTGAGCTTGATACGAAGTACCTCTCAGGAGAGCCAGACATCGACAGGCCCTATCCGTCACCTCGGGCCTGGGAGATGGTGGGGAGGCTCCTGCAGCATGGCATCACTAGCGTTGAGGACATTGCCGGCATTGTCGGTGAAGAGGCAGCAGTACGATTCAGCACGTTCCTGGGGAAGTGTGCTGGTGTTGGGAAGATGGTGGAGGCGATTCTCCGGGGTGAGAAGGTCTATCCGAAGAATGACGAGGTTGAGAAGAGCTTCATGCTGGCCACAGTCCTTGTGAACAAAACGAAGAAAGAGCTTCTGCCAACGCTTCTCGAGTACGCCCTGGAGGCTCCGGATCATATGTCGCCGTACATTGTGCTCTGGATGAAGAGCATTCTGAAGCTTGAGGTGGTGCACAAGCATGACCTCTTCGATCCTGCCATGTCTGATACGATGATGAAGTTTGCCAGGAAGTATAAGTTCGTTGTTGAGAGGTGATGGGGATGAAGGAGAGGGTGATCCGGGAGATCACCAGGATGGTGGTGAGCCATCCCATTCTTGCCTCGGCCCTGCTGAAACTCAGGGTCGAGGTGAAGGGTGCGGATGAGCTGCCGTACCCGGCGGCAGTGGATCTCGTTGGAAGGCTTCTCTACGTGAGAGACGATGTTGAGGATGCAGGGAGAGACCTGAAGGCTGTTCTCGCTCATGAGGCAATGCATATCCTCAATGGGACGTTGCTCCGGATGGGGAATAGGGACCGGGTACTCTGGAACTATGCCACAGATCTTGAGATCAACTGGATGTTGAAAGATATGAAGTTTGACATCGAAGGGGGACTATACCTGAGGGAATTCCACAACATGCATGCCGAGGAAATCTACGAGAGGCTGCGGTCCATGGTGGATAGGGAGATGCAGGAAATCATCCAGGAGATCACACTCCTTTCAGGTAAAGAGGAAGGACAGGACGGAAGAGAGGCAGAGGGGGAAGAGGAGGAGGACAGTCAGGGAGAGTCGAAGGAGGATACGGTCAGGAGGTTGAAGGAGCTCCACAAAAAGCTCAGGCAGAAGCTTGGGCTTCCTGAGGATGGCGAGGTGACGCCAGATCAGGAGCCTGCGACGCCGCAGGCCAGAGAGATCGCGAGGCAGTTCGTCATTGACACAGCAGTGTCGGCACTACAGATGGTGAAAATGGGCATTGGGACAATGCCAGGAGAATGGGAACGGATTGTCGATCAGCTCACCGAGAGCAAGGTTCGGTGGCAGGATATCCTGCAGGACGCTGTCGCAACAGCCTTTGTCTCAGATTATAGCTACCGGAAACCGTACAGGCCAACACTCCTCTACTGCGACGCGTACGCGCCATCGCTCAATGAGTACGAGCGGATGGTCTTCGTCATTGTGGATACGTCTGGGAGTATCTCCGAGGAGGACCTCAGGGGATTCCTCAGTGAGGTCCGGGGAATCCTCGACCAGTACCGGGTGGTGTTCATCGCCTGTGATGCGGATGTCCAGGCCGTAGTGGAGGATGGAGACATTGAGGAAATTCTGAAGAGCATCAAGGGAGGTGGGGGGACCGTTTTTGCGCCGGCGTTCAAATGGATTGAAGAGCATGCTCCGGATACCCAGGCTCCGGTTGTGCTCATGACCGATGGATACAACGCCGATGAGGAAATTCCAAGGCCTTCTAACATGACGAAGCTCATTGTGCTGACAACCGAAAAGGAACCTGAGGGAATTGAGGCGGACATGGTCATTCACCTGGAGTGAGTTCCAGAGGGGGGAGGAAAATGGAGGACATCATCAGGGAGGTTGCGGCCGCCAAAGATAGGCTCATCAAGCTTCTTGAGGAGAAGATTAAGGAGTTCCAGGACCTCACGATGCTGAGCCGACCAAATTCGTACCCTGTAGAAGAGTTCTGGGACTCCACGTACCTCTATAACGGAGCAGCGGTGCAGTGGATGAGGAATAATGCCAAAGGCGAGAGTCCCCACGATGGATATGGCAAGCTCATGCAGAAGGCCCATAACTACATACCACCCTCCTCAACAACCAGAGAGAAGCACTGTGACAAGCCTTACAACCTCGCAGAGTTCCATCCCCTCGAGGTTGCGGAACTGGCAAGGCGCACCCTCAGGGTGATCAAATGGGCACTGAAGGAAGAGGCGAAATACTTCCTCGCAGCACACAATAAGCTCATGGAGGTTACCAGGGAGGTTGAGGAAGCCTCTCTCGCGGACATCTTTGCTCGAGCCCTCAGTGAGGTCGTGGTGGAGACAATCGGGGGAAAGGAGGGAAAATGACCAAGGAGAGGAGAAGTGAGAGGAGGTCCTTCTTCTGGGCGGAGGCCGAAGTTTCGGCCTCCCAAATACAACATATTGAGAGAAAGGAGGTTAGAGGTCGTGGAACATCTTGTGCGTCTTGAGAGGGTCGTTGTTGAGTGGGGAGAGGTTCACGGACCTGTTCACGCCACAGCAGAGTACACAGTTAATGTAGAGAAGGATGTGGAGCAGGTAGCCATGAAGGCGACGTGCCTCATCGCAAAAGACGTCTTCGGCGGAGATTGCTTTGTAGCATACCATGAGGACCGGCTGGTGGTAAGATTTGAGCGAGCATCGGCCATGGGAATCGTCACAGAGGCCATCCAGGCAGGATGGAGGATGGCGAAGAAGCTCGACATTTTCCTCGCAAACCTCAAGTACACAAAGCTCCTCATCGAGGCCATTGGCGGTGCTGAGAAGGAGCCCGTGAGCCCCTTGGTTGAGGGGTAATCCTCTGGGGTGGGTAGGGGCCCCAAGCCCCTACCAACCCCAAAACGAAGGGAGGTGGAGTGTGTGCTTGGGGCATGGCTCTACGACGCCATGAGCTACCCTAATACAAACCAAAGTCTCATGTGGCTCCTGGAGACGAGGTACACCAGGACCAGGAGCTCTGGGCTTCCCTCTCCCTACCGGGAGATGGGCCTGAAGGTCGTAGAGTTTCAGAACACGATGTACAGTGCGCACTGGATGTACCTCTTCGCGTACAACGATACGGCATACCTTACTGGAACTATCCTCCTCAGCCGGGTCCAGCTCAGCCCAGAGGTGGCGATGTTCCTCCTTGATCCAGCTCGGGATCAGGAGAGCATCAGATTCCTCCTCGATCACTGCTTCCCAAACCTCGTCGGGCAATTCGCTCTCCTCAAAGGGACATCGGTGTGTGCCACGAGGAGGCACATCTGCCACAACTATCAGCACCTGACCTGCCTTGAGGAGGAAGATCGAAGGCCGAAGGTGGTGCATCTGAACTGGAATACCGTAGGGACAATCGGAGAACCCTTCGATACCAAGTACGAGCTGATCTTTGAGGCTTTCGGGAATGCCCAGCTCGTTCAGGGACTGAATATCCTTGCCCAGTCCCTTCTCCTCTCGCTGAGCGGCGATGATGCCGTTCGGGTGGAGATCGCCCCAGCCTTAAGGCACAAAGATCTCAGAGCTCAGGGCAAGGTACAGGATGTTGAGGTCGCGATGGCAATCCTCCCCAGGCTTGAGGTGACCTCTACTGCAACCGATCCAGAACACTTCACCATCAGTACCGAGATGGATACCATGATGAGGGTGACGTACAATCCTCATGGTGAGAAGAGACTTGTGACGTCAGAGACCTTCAGGTCGAGGGTCACAACATACGGCCAGGCGGCTCTGAACAGCCTCTTCCCGAGGAAGAATGCCTCAAAGATCACCATCGCTTGGAGCCACAGCAGTGAAAACAGGGAGGGGTCGTTGCTGGTGTGGAAGAGGGGGATTCACTGGAGCTTCGCGCTTCGAAGCGATGACAGGATGGCCGAGCACCTCATTAAGGGGATTACCCAGGAGATCTTCACGCCCCGGTCCAGAGCAACAGGAACGTTAGCCAAGATGACGAAGATGGTGGAGGCCTTCAACTCTTAGCTCAGGAAGGAGGGAGGACTATGGCGAAGGAAAGCAGAGAAGGTGTGGATGGGATCATCCAGCAGATTGAGGACTACCGAAAGCAGCTCATCCAGCTCCTTGAAGAGAAGATCAAGGAGTTCCAGGAGGCCACGTGGAAGAGTCCCATCACGTCATACGTGCTCAACGGTGGAGGCAGTTACATCTACATCTATAACGGCGCAGCAGTGCAGTGGAGACGGAATCAAGCCAAAGATCAGAATATCCATGATGGATATGGCAAGCTCATGAGGGAAGATCACCAAACTCTGCTCCCACTCACTGAGACGAATGGGAAGCCTGTGAACCTGGAGGACTACTCTGCCTCCAGGCTCGTTAAAATGGCAACGGACGCCATAGACACGATGAAGGCAGCACTGAAGGCAGAGGCCAAGTACTTCATCACAATCTGTAACGATCTCGCAAAGGCTATTGAGAAGGTGACGAGTCTCTCCCCAAGGAAACTCCTTGAGAGAGCCATGAGCGAACTGGTGATCGAAGCCATTGAAGGAAAGGGGGCCATGGAGTTTTCTCATCTGACGTATGACTCGGGCTTGAACGCCACCAACTGCTGGACGGGATCATCGACGCCAGCTCGTCTCTCTATCGGTGATTGAGGAGGAATGACCATGGAGAAGGGTGTTGAGGAGATCATCGAGCAGGTTGTCGCCAACAAGAGGACGCTCATCAGGCTTCTCAAGGACAAGATCAAGGAGTTCCAGGACCTCACATGGAGTGGCGTGCCGAAATCCTACCCCTTGAGGTGTGTGTATGAGTATGTCTTGGATGGAGCAGGGGTGACCTTGAGGTGTAGGCATGAGTGTGTCTGGAATGGAGCAGCGGTGAGGTGGAGACGGAGGTACAACCAGTCCAGGTGGTACCCCGATGGCTATGGCGAGATCATGGAAAAACCTCACGACGCTATAAACCAAATCTTCGATTATGAGTACCGTATCGATCCCGTCGATCTTGAGCAGCTTCCTCCTCTTGAACTTGCTTGCTTCGCAGAGCACGTCCTCAAGGTGCTCAAGGAGGCAATAAAAGAAGAACTCCTCAAAGGGGAGGGAAGGTGACCATGGCGAGGATGAAAAGGGAGGATATGGAAGAAATCCTTGAAGCCTATGACAAACTCAAGAGGGCCCTCAAAGAGGTCGAGGAGCTCCATCCTCGTTCGCTCTTTGAGAGGGCTTTAAGCGAAGTGGTGCTTGAGGCCATTGAGGGCAAGGAGGTATGATGACCATGACGAAGAACAGAAAGACCATAGAAAGAGACATCCTGAGATCCTGCAACAATCTCAAGGACCAACTCATCCACCTCCTTGCGGACAAGATCAAAGAGTTCCAGGACCTCACGTGGGAGAGTACACCCACAACGTACTATGTCGTCCACGATGGCGAAGCCCTGCACTTGTACAATGGCGCAGCAGTGCAGTGGAGACGCGATCGGAACAGCAGAGGGGATCTCCCAGATGGCTATGGCCAGATCATGTGGCTAGAGCATGACAGCTCAGAGTGGCGTCGTACTCGTGAAGACGAGGCCGTCGTCGACTTGAGCGAGCTCTCTCCTCTTGATGTTGCCCGGCTGGCAGTGAGGGCCTGCAAATCGATCAGGGAAGCACTGAAGAAGGAGGCTGCGTACTTCCTCAAGGCCTCTAACAAACTCATGAAGGTCATTGAGGAAGCCGAGAATCTTTCCCTGAGGAAACTCCTCGAGGGAGTTCCCGGTGAGGTGGAGGTGCCTGAGGCTATTGAAGGAAAGTAACGGTCCTGGGGCACCTGGGGCCCCGACCCAGGTGCTTCAAGACCATTCTCAGAGAGGAGGGAGACAGTGCGGATAGAACCAATCTTGCTCGATGAGCCAAGATGGAGCCAGGAGAGCTTCCCAGATATGATCTCTGTTGTGCTGACGTCATCTACGGAGGACTTCGCCGTAGGATTGTACACTGGCCATCCGAGTATCTTCGTCCCCAACGACTCCATCTATTCCTTAAGCCGGGTCAGTGTGATCAAGGAGAAGGGACTGGGGAAGCACCTGCCCATATCGCTCACCATCCTCATCGATACGACGAAGTGGTACAGAGATGCACTCATCAAAGCCATGATCGAACTCTCGACGCTGTCGCTCCACAAGCTCCCTCTTGAAGACTTCCTCCAGGCTCTCCGGAGGGATGTCTACTACACCATTGACAAACATATCAAAGGCATCAAATGTAAGGAGTACCGGATAGGATCGGTTCCAGCATGGGGAATGGCAACGCTGGACAGTGATTTCCTCATTGTCTTCTCCGATAGTGGGGTTCTGGATAGGGTCGTTCCAGAGTTCTGGAAACAGAGGGAAGAAATCATCGAACGGTTGGAAGAGACCTTCCCATGGTTTCGGTTCTCGCCCAGGACTCCGGGAGGATCGGCACCAATGGATTTCGGACACATCCAGGGTTGTCTCTTCTTCGGGTCTCTCCCGATAGTGCCACCAGCCATGGTAGTGCCTGCTTCGTCCTTAGGCTACGAGATCCGGTTTGCCTTCTGCGTCGAGCGAAGAGATTCAGGAGGTATGCCGATTGAGGATGTGCTGCACGTCGAACGGGTAGTGGCGCAGAAGATGATGAACGGTGCCGCCGTGTGGTACATCGATACCAAAAGGCCAAAGGCCATCGGCTTCGATTTCCGACCGCCATACGACCTTGAGGAGGTGGAGCAGCTCCTTGCGTACTGCCTGTTCAGGCTCAGTAGACCTAAGGAGCAGAAGGAGATTCTGGAGCACACGGACCTGTCGGCCAAGATCCTGGTCACAGAGCTCTCACTGTGAGGAAGGAGGAGCCATGGTCCCTGGCTTCTCCAGGAATACCAATGAGGGAGATCGAGAAGGAGGTGGTGGTGATGGTGCACATCGGGAAGGGGAATCACAAGCTGGGGACGTCGATCCTCACCTTCTCCATTCCCCCAATTATCACCTGCATTGGGAGCACTCAGCACTGTCGGAATATCTGCTACGGTCTGAAAGGTCGGTTGATCTTCAAGAGCGCCAAAGCAGCCTTCTGGGAGAACCTCTCCGCAACCATGAAGGACACCTTTGTCAAGGAGATGACGAGCGCACTCACGAGGAAACTGCGAAGCGGCAAATTCAAGGCCTTCAGAATTCATGTGGTTGGAGACTTCTATAGCCAGGAGTACTTAGAGAAGTGGAAGGAGATCGCCAGGAGATTTCCGGATCTGCGCTTTACAGCCTGGACCAAATCGTGGCAGCTTGATTTCTCCAAGCTCCCGGAGAACATGAACGTGTTCTACTCAATTGTGAAGGACACGACCGTCGTCAATCCCACGATCCATCGGTACTGCATCCTGGATGAGGATGGGAAGTACCTCAAAAGGAAAGACGTTTTCGTCTGCCCGTACCTTGATGTCGGCAGGGGCGCCTGTGAGCAGTGCTGGGCGTGTTACGGTGAGCATCCTCCCAAGATCCTCATCCTCAGGAAGCACTGATTTCGTGAATCTGCACATGCAATACAACTTGAAAAAAGACAATTTTCGTGATATAAAAGTTCATGGAGGTGGTTGAGGTGATCCAGCAGGAACTCATGAAGGTGGTCGAGGAGAAGAAGGTCAGGTTGTTCGGGAAGTACTCCCTGGTGCGACTGAGGAGTGGGGAGTACGCCATCGTCGACCGGAGTGGGGAGGCCGTGGTGCTCCTCACGCCGGACTTCGCTGAGGAGGTGGCAAGACAGGAGGGGGTCTACGAGCGGGCGAAGGAGGTCTTCCAGTGGTGAAGGTCATCGATCTTCTGGATGTGAGCTTTGCCATCGGCGTGGATGTGCCTCACCTCCTTGAGCTCCTCAAGGAGGGAGAGTACCTCATCGCCATGGCCAGACTCGTTGATCAGGGAACAACCGGGCGCTCCCAGGGTGGAGCGCCCGAGATCTTCTTGGGGAGGGAGAGCTATGTCTAGAGAAGTACCCCAGCTGATCTGCATCTGCGGCGAGGAGATCGAGCTTGAGCTTGTTGGTGGCCAGTACCAGAGTACCTGGGAAGGATCGTGCCCAAACTGTGGCCGTGTGTGGCAGGTCAATGAGCTCTCAGAAATCCTCGAGGAACTTGAGGAGTGAGGTGGGAGGGGCCTCGAGCCCCTCCCAGAAAGGGGAGATGCTTATGCACTCGCTTACCACAAGCGTTGAGTTCAATACCGCGGAGCTTGAGAGGCTCTTTGCCTCTCTCCTTGAGGATAGTCTACCAGAGGCCACAACCGATGTCGAGGTCCTCTGGCTGCTCACAAAGCTCATCAAGGGCAAAGTCCACGATGCCAGGCTCCAGGATATCCTCTTCCAGGTCCTCAGGAAGCTCTCTCCAGAGGGCATTCTGCGCCGGGCCTATCTCCTGAGGGCAAGAGGAGAAGACCGGAGGATGTCCGTTCCACCAGAGGTTGAGGTCTTCCCAGAGGAGGAACTCAGGAGACGGAAGCGAAAGCCCGCAAGGGCTGTTCATTGAGAGGAGATCTCACGGGAGGTGAGAGAGCATGGCAACACTCGTGAGTAGGGAGAGGGTGGTGCAGTACCGGCCACCCTCTTCCTCTGAGTGGCAGTCGGTTGTGAGGATGAGGGAGAAGCTCAAACCGTACCTCCCAGAGCTTGAGGCAAAGTTCCGGGAGCTTGAGCGCAGGTACAAGAGCAGCGAGGTCTATGCCCACCTCGTCGGCGTGGTGGCGGAGAAGGGATTTGGGAGGTTTGAGGCCTTCGTCCTCCTGCAGTACTTCCGGTTCAAAACGGAGCTTTTAAAGAGCGAGCGGTACGATCTCCAGAGGGCATACCTGGAAAGCATTGGCGAGGATGTGGAGGAGGGCCTCAGGTGGTTGAACGCCTATAGGCTGGCAGCATACAGGGCCAGCCACAGGTAGGTGGTGAGGGGATGAAGAGAATCGATACCATTCGCAAAGAGCTCGAGGAGTACGTCAGGAAGGCCTTCATCACTAGGCCTCAGGGTGGGTACCGGACGGTCTGCGAGGAGTGTTTCGCCGAGTGGGTGCATGGGAACCCACTCGGCCCAACCTCTGTGTACGTCAAGGATATCAACGACCCGGTGGCCCACATCACGAACGTCCTCATCGGCAAGTTCGTGATTGTTGACCATACCGGGCTTGAAGAAGTCGTGTACGATTCCGACAGGGTGACACCGTTCATCCGCCTCACCCATGGCGCCAGGTCTCTGTGTGGCAAGGTGGCAACCCCGGTGGTCCCAGGCACCGGAGGGGTGCTGTGGTGGGGCCCATCACACATCGGCCCCAGAGGCATTTACTTGATGTATCGCAGGGCGATAGCCGCATACGAAGACTACATCACCGACTTCTACCAGTACCTCGAGGGGAAAGGCTATCCCAAGGAGCGGAACGAGTTTTCCCTTGACACCATCCGTCACCATGCCAGAATGGAGATACGGAAGTCCAGCGGAAAGTACTACGTGGTTCCAGCACACTATGCCCAGAGGAGGGACGAGGAGTGCGTCTTACCAAACCAGAACGTCCAGCTCTACGCCATTGGCTTTCCCTGGAACCGGCGGGTCACGAGAGAGCTCATCGATTTCCTGAGAACAAAGCTGCTCCTCACGGAGCTCCTGAGGTGATCCAGGGAGGAAGTGTAGAGAGAAAGGAGGTTGGCCTGATGAGTGAGAACGAGAATCAGGAGGGCAAAATCGACGTTGGTGGTCGGATCGAAATAACAGGGATGGTGTACCCAGCATTCGAAACAAAGCTCGTACAGCGCCTGGTCAGGTGGGGTACGTGGTATAAATTGCCGTTGGAAGCTGTGTTCAGCTATACAGAAGATTTCGATTCGGTATTCCTGGTGGAAAAGGGGAACTCGTTCTACCTGGTCGCAATAAAGAAAAAACCAAGGGTGATTGGGGTCATAAAGATCCTTGAAGAAGATGCCCAGCCTTTGCGAGCGAAAGGTGAGCGAGTGGAGGTGTGGGCAAGGGAAAATGGGATTATTTGAATAGATTGCCTGGTGAGGGCATTGGGAGGTGGGAGGGTGGCTTACGCTTGTTATGTTACTGTGGACGAGGCCAGAAACGCCGAAGTGTGGTTTGATGGCTGTTCGATATCAGCCAAAAGAGATCTGCTTATCCTCAACGCGCTTGCGAAGAGGAACAACCTGCACGGAGAGTTCATCGTCAGCAACAAAGGAGAGCTGGGCTGCAAGCTGTACGTTGAGGACCCGGATCTCAGAGACCTTCCAGACCAGATTGCCCTGGCAAGGAAGGTGGCGGAAATCGTGCTGGAGAAAATTGAGAGTGACAGAGAAGTGGTTATAGGCGGTATGGTGAAGGAAGTGATTCATGGTGGAGCCGTAGCAACCGGAGGAGAGTCAAGTCTGATCAGATGCACCTGCTTCATACAGGGAGAGGATGTGCTGGACGAGGAAACGGTACGCATCATCAAGAAGACTGTCCTGGAGTTCATCGCCCACATCGTGGAGAGCGAATTCAGGAAAGTCCATCAGAACTACTCCGTAGCATTCAAGGACGACGTGGTGGAAGTGGAGATTCGTGGAAGCTCACAGGAAGACAACTGTGAACTGGGGCACATACTGGCCCATCTCATCGAAGAAGGAATGGAGGAGTTCAGGAAAGTAGTCGAATTCCTGGGAAGAGCCGATGTGGACCTCAACCGGATGTGCAAGATGCTCGCAGCAGTAACGCTGGTGAACGCGATCGATTCCAACTAGGAAGATCAAGCGATCAGGGAGCTGGAGGAAAGGAGGCGCGCAGGAGGGGTTGGAGCTCCAACCCCTCCGCCCACTCAAGGAGATAGGGCTTCCCCAACGGTGTTAGAGACCTGATTCTTCCATAACCGACTTGAAGATGCTGAAGAAGAGCTCGTGAATCTGCCCTGCGACCCAGCCAGTAACCATAGTTCCGTCTCGCTCCACGACGATAGGGATGATGAGCTCCCGCTTTACCCTAGGGATATCTGGCCTCTTGAGCGCCTCAAGAATGTATCCTAAGAGGCGATGCGGGTTCGGGTCCGGCACATAGCCCAGGTCGTTCCAAGCAGCCTCTACCGCCATCTCTATAGCAGTCCTGAAATCGAGAGCCTGGATAACAATACAGAGCCTCTTAACACTGGTACCTCCATCCAAAACATAAACCTGGTAGAGGCTACAGGAGAGGAACTGTTCGTAGAGTTTCTCTATCACTTCGACGTCGTCCGGACACATGTATCTGTCTCGCAGAATCTTAAAGAGGCGAGATGCCGCATCCCGCTCCTTCTTCAGAATATCATCCAACAGTTCCTGTGGCGTTCGACCACGGCTCGGAAACAGGAGAATAAACTGAGCCAGCGCCACGTCGGCATCCTCGTACGACCTGCGGGATCTGGCCGGGGAACTCCCACATTCGCTCAAAACCACCGCCACAAAGGCAACCGCTGCCACCAGCCCCAACAACAGCCACAATCTTCCTCTCCGAACCATCACTACCTCCTCCTTTCTCCCCCAACCATCGGAGAGTTAACTACTGCTATTATACACAGAGTCCTACTTATTCACAAGTCTTAAAGAAGGTTCGCTTCAATAAAAACTTCTTGTTTCAGAAAAGGACATAGGATCTCACAAGAGGACAAGGAAGAAGAACAAAGGGGAACTGGGTGGGCCCTGTCCCGCCATCTCCAGTAATTTAACATAAGACACATTATGGGAAGTTCAGACCACCCGTCGTCATACCCAACCGGAAACATCCTCACCTGCATCCTTACCACAAATCCCACTCAAATCATCCCACAAGCACAAATTTCTTCCGAACAAATGAATTTTCCCCCTCTCGTAAAACCCTTGTCACAACGCCATTTCTTAGACCTCCTGTGCTTTCCCGAATAATGGTGATTTGACAGGGAGTCACACTACCAATATAATACTTGAAGGACAGAAAGAGGCAAGACCATAAACCAAAAAGACCGAAGGAGAAAGGAGGTCGGAGACGGTGAGTTTCAGCTTGCCCATGCCGAGCGTCATTAAACCCCTCGTTGAGCAGATCACCGCACGGGTACGCACGGCAACCAACCACATCAGCGCTATCCTGGGTTATCCCATTCTCACGAAAGAAGACGAGCAGAACTTCAAAGAGCTCCTCGAGAGGAAGATCCGGACCCTGTACCTTTTTGTGGTCGGCGCGTCCAAAGAGGATCCGGAGAAGATCCAGACCATCTGCCAGGAGCTCACCAACCTCGTCTGGATGAAAGACGTCGTCCCCGACGATCGGGTCCGCTGGTACACCTGGTCCGTGAGTGACCCCTTGGGGCTCATCATCAGGACGGCAGAGATCCGCATCAAGCTCCTCAAAGGGGAGCCAATTACCGCTACGGAGCTTGCGGTCATCAGCAACACGAGCTCGGGGAACATCAGCCACCACATCAGGTCCAAGAACCTCAAAGCCTACCGCCCCAAGGAGGATGGCCGGGAGTGGATGGTGCCAGCAGACGAAGCCCTGAGGTTCCTCAAGCGGACTCGATCGGAGTTCTTAGTCTCCATGGAGCAGGTCACGCAGCTCGTGCACACCCAGGACACCAAGGAAGCCATCCTCTCGCACTCCTAATCACCATGGGGCAGACAAGGGATGTCTGCCCCAACCCACCTACCCTCCACAGGACCGCAAAGCCTACTCCGCCCTTCCGCTCTCCTCGTACTTCCGGAGCTTCTCCTTGAGCTCCATGTTCTCCCTGGTGAGCGCCACAATCCTCTGCTCAAGGGCCCGGATCACTTCTTCCTGGAAGCGGGAAAGGCGATCCTCAAGCGCCTCAATCCTCCCCAGAAGAACCCGAAGGACCTCCCAGCCCTCAGGAGGACGACGATCCACCCGATCACTGAGCTCCTGCATGAGATCCCGGAGCTCCCCAGAGAGTTCTCTGGTGGCCCGCCGTACCCCAACCCGAACGGCCTCATCCAGCCGCCAATCGTGCATGTACCCCTGGTTCAAGGGATCGTACACAGCCATGTCACTCCTCCTCCCAAGCGATCCTGTACCCCCTCAGCCCGCAGAGCTCCAGTTCCTCCATCCTCTTCAGGAGCCTGCAGACCCGATAGCGTTTCCCCTCAGGCGTCCAGAACTCCACCAGCCACATCTCCCCCTCGGCGGGGGTAAACCCATTCCGATCGGCAATGAACACGGTGGCGTCTTCAAGAGCGAAGACCAGTCGGCCTTTCCTGTCCCTCGTCGCCCTGAGGACTGCCCTGATCTTCTCCATCCTGGTACCTCCCGAATCTCCTGGCAATCTCCTCCTCCGTGAGGTCCGCAATCTCCCTGAGGATCTCCATCCTTGCGGCTTCTTCCTCCTCCATTTCCTCGAGCGTCTCCCTGGCCTCCCGGAACACCCGGGCAAGCTCGGCGAAGCGTTCGGCGTTGAGGTAGACAGCCCACAGCGGCGCAAGCTCCTCCTGGGAGTACTTCACGAGGTGTCCCATGATGGCCCGCTCCGCAAAGAGCACCTCCCCCGTCCCCTTGTCCGGTCGCATGGAGGCGAAGACATAGCCCACCTCTGGGAGCACCTCCTGAGGGACGTTGCCGCTAACCACCCGAATCCCCGGCCACGTCCCCTTCTTGACCTCCCGGGCGATGGCCTTGAGCACCTTGAAGTTCCGCCGCTCAATGTCCCTCCAGAGCACAACGGCGCTCTTCTTCCTCTCCCCATCCCCGTACCGATAGGCCACGGCGGCGATGAGGAAAACCACAAGGAAAAGGATGAAGTAGAAGCTGTAGTCAAGCATCGCCCTGCACCTCCCCTAGCCCCAGGCGGGCGAGGTCCTCGGCCACCTTCCGCACCACAGCGTAGACCAGGACATCCCACCCATGGGCAATGAACGCTTTCGTCCGGTCGTAGTGCTCAGTGAAGAGGTGGTAGAGGTAGGTCTCCACCACCCTCCCCACCTCCACATCGTCCCTGAAGAGGTACATCTTGGTACAGTAGGGGCACTTGAGGTAGGGGATGAACCTGGGGAGGAACTGCTCCCAGAACTCCCGAAGCCCCTCAAGCGCCTCCCTGGGAACCCGCCCCGGAGCCTCCTGGGTGGCCTGCCCACCCTTCAGGAAGATGAGCTCCGCCCCACCCAAATCCTCAAGCCGCCGGAGCGGTGGGTGCTTCGCCGGATCAATGAACGAGTACCTGGCCTCCTCAAGCCCCTTCGCCCGGATGGCACCCAAATGGAGCCTGAGGACCTGCTCAGCCAGGAACTGCCGCATCCGCTGCACGAGGGTCAGGGGCTTCCCATCCTCCCCAAGCGCCTTGAAGAGCCGACGGAGATAGGCCAGGTACTCCCCAAAGCTCGTCTTCCCTGGGTACACCGCAAGCCCTTTGGGGAACCCCGGGAAGGGCTGCTCCTCCTTCCCCTCAGGGACCACCGTGAAGTACCCAAAGGTCTCCTCAGCCCCCTGGAGCTTTCCAGCCAGTCGGCTCTCCGGATCCGGCCTGTGGGGGTGGAAGATGAGGCGATCCTCCACGAGGTGATGGGCAATCCCAAACGCGACCCTCCTGGGCTGCGCCAGGGACTTCCGGTCAAACTTCAGCCGGAGCATCACCCTCACCCCCAAGGCGAATCTCGAGGATCTCCCCTTCCTCGTTGAGCACAACCTTCCGGTACCCCTCCTGGAGGATCTTCTTCGCCTTATCCTTGAGCGTCCCTATGGCCTTCGCGAACTTCGCCTTTTCCCCTGTTCGCTCCAGGTACTCTTCAATGTAGGACTCCATCTCAAAGGGGTCCCAGCTGGTCTCCAGAGCCCCAAAGTACTGGACACCTGGGGTATGGGTGTCGTCGCCGAGGTTGAGGATCACGGCCCGCATCCCCGGAGCATTCCCCATCACCCGCACCACCCTGTCGCCCCGCATGACCACCAGGACGTCTGTGGCGAGTACCGAAAACACTTCATCCTTCGTCATACCCCTTCCTCCCTTCGGCACTACCTCAAGTCCTCACCCCTGGCTGGGCCCTCCAGCCCAGGGACATGTTCAATATGCTCTTCATTTAGTATCCTACAACAAATCCATGTTAATGACAAGTATTCAAACAGACATTCCATGCAAAAATTTTTTATCTTCGTCTTGAGTTCCTCTCGACACGGAGGTATACTCCTTAGAGGAGGTGGGAGCATGCAGATCCTCGATCCGAGTGAAGTGAAGAAGTTCCTGGGGAATCCCGACCTCGAGACGCTGAAGCAGTTCGCCAGAGACCACCACTACCCGTACGACGACCACATCACCGAGGATTCCAACGACTTCTACGAACTCGCCTGTCTGTACTACGCCGAAAAGAAATACCCCGAGGCAGACCCCATCGACAAGGTGAGCTTCGCCACCATCGTCAGTGGGTTCACCACGGGGCTTTTCGGGAGTTACGGGACAGAGTGGTACGAGAAGGAGAAGCTGGCGAACAAAATCGTCATCAAGTCGGTGGGAGGAACCCTTGATGACGAGGGGTTTGGGACCATTCCTGAGCGCGTCCTCAGAGGACCCGATACCTTAAGGACGGTTGGGATCCTCAAGCTCCTTGAAGACCTCTACTTCGGTGGAGGGGACATCGCTCGCCTGATAGAGAGTCTCCTGTAGGAAAGGGTGGGGAGCAAAAGCTGGCGCTCCAGCGCAGTAGTCCCGGTAGACGCACCAGGGGCACTCCACCCCCACGGTGGCCGGATCGGGGACTGGCGGGCACCGTCGCTCCCAGGCATCGATGAGCAACCGCCAGTCCTCCGCAACCTCCTCCCTGAGCGCCGCGTAGTCGCAGGACTCACGAACGGAGAACTCCACCACACTGAGGCTGTCCTTCTCAACGAAGGCAATCCGGAGATCATCGACCGGCATCGGGAGGAGCTCCGCATAGGTTACGATCTGGAAGAGGTAGTTCCGGCTCGGCACCTCAAGGGTTGCCAGGCGCTGGGCACTGATGGTCTTGAAGTCGTAGAGGATTGTCTTACCCTCGAACCGAACCAGCGCATCGATGTGGCCCCGGCGGTGCGCATCCTCAACCAGGAACTCCTCAGCGACGAGGACATCGTGCTTCCTGAGGACGTCCTGGAGGAGGCGGTGGATGACGGTACCGACCTCAAAGACCCTGAGCATCCGGTCATCCATAGTGTTGCTGGGAGGGACACCCCGGCGCTTCAAGTAGCGCATCAGCCTGCACCTCCCAGCCTCGGAGATCCTGAACTTCTCCGGATTGACCGCCTCCTGGTGCTTCTTCTTGAGGTACGCCGCAATGAGCCCATCAAGCAACGGCTGCATTGGCTGAGGACCTCCGCTACCTTGTGCCCAAAGTCCCGAGGCTATGCACTGATGGCATAGCTCACGGTGATGGCCTCATCGGTCTCCCCGGAAAAGGCAACCGAGAAAGCACCCTCCTCCTTCTCTTCTCCCTCTTCCCCACTCCAGGGACGAGCGGTCTCCAGCGCCTCATCCACAAGACCAAGGATGATGTACAGGGACTCCTCAAGGCTCAGATCGCTCTCCAGAACTTCCTTCGCCTTGCGGAATACGTCCATGAAATTGAACTCCTTTGTCCAGATGTCTGAAGAGATCCGTATCTCCAGAACACCTCTCATGGTCGTTCCACACCGAGAAAACTCCACAGGGAAAGTATACAACCTTTCACAGTTCTGTTCAAGATCCAAAATCACACGCTTCTTCCCCAGCATGCCACCGACGTCCACAAGCTCCACCTCCCTTAAGTATGGCCAGGTTACTCTCCCCCATGATCCTCTCCACCCTGTGGGGGCCCAGGGGTATTCTCTAACTCGTGCAGGAAGCTCTCCTCATCGAAGAGGAACCTCCGCCACTCCATATCGAGGAGGAAGGCCATGGAATGGGCCATTGTGACCAGGGCACACTCCCTGAGGTCATCGACGTACATCCCGCACCATGGGCCACACTCCTTCTCCTCCCGTACCAGAGGACAGTGCTTAGGCTTCATACGATCGTTTTGACCTCCACCGTGCCTTTGTCCTCCCACCGGTTGAACCTGTTCTCACCATAGAGGATGATCTCCACCATGTTCTGGGCTGGTGGTCGGTACCCACGGCGCATGGCGTAGCCACCGTACCGCATGAACGATGGCGTCACGACGGTGATCTGCTTGACCTTCGTCATCCCCTTGTTGTAGAGGTCAGGGAAGAGGTAGGTCGTTGAGGAGATCATGGCGTTGTGCATGTGGGCGATGAGGACCACATTGGCAATGATGCTCCGACCGAAGCGATCCATGGCATTGGCCTGGCCACCAGGGGATGTCCCCCCACCGTAGCCGTGGGTCTGGTACACTGTATAGACGTAGGGCTTGCCGTTCTTCGGCTTCCGACCAACCCGGAAGATACACAGGGCCGAGATGGGGCTGTGGGGAACGCCAAGACGGTAGGCGATCTCCCGGGAGTAGTCATGCCCCTCACTCCGGAGGTCGTGGTTCCCTGAGGTGATACAGAGGATCTGGTCCTTCACGGGGGCAAGGAGCTCCACCACCCGGTCCACCTGGGCATCGGGAGAGGTGATGGAGAGATGGTAGATGTCCCCTTTCGAGGTCCTGGTGACACACTCGATGAGATCCCCATTGAGGAGGAGGAAGTTGCCACTCTCCCTCACATACTGGATGTACCGCTCAATCCGCCGTTCATCGCTCAAGGGATTGCCGATGTGGAGATCCGAGAGGACGTTGATCGTCACCGAACTCCGATCGGTGAAGTCAAAGGTATAGACATCGAGGTCGATCTCTTTATCCCGCTTCACCAGGCATCGAACCGCCACCGCTTCACCTCCCTCAGTAGCCTCGATCCTTCCATCCAGTGAGTTCATCCCAGAGTTCCGCAAAATCTCCCATGGTTGCAATGGTGAAGGGATCAGGGACGTAGACCCCTGGGCCTTCACCGGTGTACTCCTGCTCACTCATGAACCGGTAGTCGAAACCTCCACCCTCACGGATCTGGAACCGCTCCGCATCCAGGGCGATGTGGGCGTAGTTGAAGGCATGGGCCAGGTGATCCGGGCCAGTGTTGGTGACTTCCTCAGTGATCTCCCCCGTCTCCTCATCCTCCTCCTGGATGATGGTGAGGTTCGAGAGGTGGGAGCACAGGAGTTCCATGGCCTCATCCATTGGCCAGACCTCAACCATGCGCTTCTTGAAGGCGAGAATGGCCTGACGGAGGGAGAGCGTCCGGTTCACCCTGACCACGTACTGCCCTTCCTTCCAGGTGGCCAGGTACCCCTTCTGGGCGTACTCGCAGCTCCAGGTCCTCCCAGGGAAAATGGAGAGGAGCTCCGCATTCCTGTCCTTCCCGTACCCAGCGTCGCAGACGATGATATCGGGGTTATAGGGGGCAATGCGGGAGGCGATGATCTTCACCTGCTCTAAGGCCACGGGGGTATCGGGAACCCAGAAGACGTTGAGGACCCGCTCCCTCCCATTCGGCAGGAGACCAAGGACCACGACCCAGTTCATCCTCCCCCAGTCCACTCCCACGGAGACCATGACGCACCCCTCCCGGGAGAGCACGGGGCCGATGGCGGGGTTGACGCAGTTCAGGAAGTCACTCCGTGTGAGGAGCGCGCCAGTGTCGCTGTACTCCTCCCCCAGGACGTAGTTGTAGAAGAGCTGATCCGAGGCGTACCGGAGGCGCTTCCGGTAGATCTCATCAGCCGAGATCCAGGGACAGTACAGCTGGGAGATGTGGTAGCCCCGAATGTCCCGATTGGGGTACGCCGGGACCCATTCCCCTTTCTGGAGCCTGTTGAGCTCCTTCTTACACTTCCTGCAGGCGATGATGAAGGTCCCTTCAGGGACGTACTGAATGTGTTCCTGAATCCCCTCCCCAACCTGGAGGAGGTTGTCGGCGAACGTCAGGTACTGCCACTCCCCACAGTGCTCACACTTCAAGAAGTACCGGTGCTGGTCGGACATGGCGTAGATCTTCGCCACCCCTCGAGAAGGGATAGTAGGGGTGGAGAAGCGGCGCATGAGGTTGTACGCTGAGGCTGAGAGGGATTCTGAGAAGGCCGTCCAGACCTCCTCATGCATCCGGTCGTACTCATCGAAGCACACCATGTCCGCCGCCGTTCCTTCTCCGAGGCCCGACTCCCAGGCAGAGACCATGAAGAGGTTGGAGTGGTTCAGGAATCGCTTCTGGTAGACATTCCGGTACTTGGGGTTGTTGGGGCACAGGGATGACAGGTACGCCGAGCTGTCAATGGCAGCGTCCACACGGGTCTGGGAGAAGGGACGGAGCTGCTTGTCGCGGGGGAAGGTGTAGACAACATTGACGTACGGGTGCGTGGCCACAAACCAGAGGACTTCATTGATCTGCGCCTCGGACATCCCCACCTGCCTGGACTTCTTCACCACCTTATCGGGGTGCCGGTCGTCCATGATGGCAATGAGGAAAGGGCGGAACGCATGGGGGTTGCTGGTATCGGTGTAGCTGAGCTTCTTCCCCCGAAGGTACCGGTAGTACCGGGCGAAGACGCTCGCCCGTTCCTCAGCCCTGGCCTCAAGGTACTCTTCAAGACTGCTGTACCGAATCCCCAGACGCTTCACGACGGTCAAGTGCCTCAAAGATCAGTTCATCGAGCCTCCGCATGGCCTCGTCGTCACTTATCGCCTCGTCGCCTCCTCCCCGAATCCGGTTCAGGAGGACATCGAGGTCCAGCCCAGCCACCGATCGCACTGGAGTCTTCCTGCCCTGAGTGGGGAACTCCTCTTCAACCTGGGCGTAGATCTTGTAGATGATCCCCAGCCCTTCGACGTACCGGAGCTTCTCCTTCGGATTGTTGGTGGTCTTCGCAAGGTGGATGAACTGCGCCATGAGGTCGTCGAGTTCCCGCTTCAGGGCCTCGGCTTTCTCCCGATCCCCACCCTGGAGGTCAAAGCCCGATCGCTTCGAGAGGTACTCGAGGAACGATTTCGGATCAGTCATCCTTCTTCCCCTCTTTCATCTGCTCCATCTTCTCCATCTCCTTCTTGAGTTCCGCAACAACCTGGGACTTGAGGTCTTCAGGAAGGAGCGTATTGAGGATCCTGAAGACCTGGACCATGAACTCCTCGAGGAAGGCAATCCGCTTGAGGACCGTATTCTCAGCCCTCTTGATGATCTGGTCCTTGACGAGGATGGCCTGGATGATATCCCGGGGCTTGAAGAGGTCGTAGCCCTCGAGTTGTGAGAGCCCCTTCGTCACGATGTAGTTGATGATCTTCACATCCCGGACGACATCCCTGAGGCTATTGATCGCGGTGACTTCTTCAAGGAGGTCCTCAAGGAGATCCTTCTCCTTCTCCTCTTCCGTCTCTCCAGCCTTGATGGTCCTGAGGATCCCATCAACATCCTCCGATCCCAAGTCGATGGCCTTGAGGATGGCCCGAACCGTCGGAGGAGTGACGTTGATGCCGCTTTCCCGGAAAATGTCGTTCCGGATGCGGTGAACTGGGAGTCTCCTCTTGCAGAGCTCGAGGAGCCGCTCAAAGACTGGAGGGAAATCCTGCATCAGCGTGGTGATCTCATCGAGAATCGCCTTCACATCTTCCTGCATCATCCTCACCTCACAAGAATTCCCGGAGTTTCCCACCGGTATGGATGATATCGGCAAGGAGCTTCAGCACCCTGATGAACTTCCGTCGGAGGTTCTTCGGCGTCATGGCTATCCCAAGCTGGTCACAGACCCAGCTGGGATTGATCTCCCCAAACTCCTCAATCGACTTCAAGCAAACCGTCAGGAACTCAAACTTATCCGGATAGAACCTGGCCATGATATCCAGGGCTGTGTCGAAGGCCTGCTGCCAGTCCACAGCCCCAAAGGTCCCTTCCCCTCCAGGGAGGACATCGTGCTCAAAGTCCATGGGCACCACCCTCCGGCGGTACTTCAGCTCCTTCTCAACGTACTGGAGCGCTGCATAGAAGAGGAAGAGATTGACGTAGTACTGGAAATCGACGCCCCTGTTGTGCGCGGCTGTCTTCCGCTTCCCAGGATCGTACCTGTGGCAGAGCTCCACGAAGGTCAGGGAGAGGTGGCCGAAGAGGTCATCGTACTCCACCACACCAGGGTAGAGATCCGCATTCAGCTTCGTGAGCTTCTTGATGAGGGGGAGGTACTGGCGGTAGAGGTCCTCAATTCTCTCCTTCTCCACCACCACCGCCCCCGTAATGGATCACGTACCCACAGTTCGGACAGACCATAACCCTTCCACCCTTCGGAACGCCATCGGTTGCTGCGACCTCATCAATCTCCGCAACCTCCTCAAGGTCAAAGCTCCTGAGAATCCTGTCGAGCTCCTTCTCATCGAATCCTAAGAGCTCCTGGTCAACGCCGGCATCGATGAGATTCGTCACGATCTCCTCTAAGGCCTGGAAGTCCCAAGTTGCCCACTCATGGCTCTTGTTGTCTGCTAGAGAAAAGGCTTCAGCCTCCTTCTCGGAGGAGAAGTCCACGTAGATCACCGGGACTTCCTTCAGCCCAAGGCGCCTGGCAGCCTTGATCCGTGTGTGTCCAGCCCGGACAACATTGTCCGGGGTGGCAATGACAGGGTTCACGAACCCATACTGCTCGATGAGCCTGGCGAGCTTCTCCGCCGCCTTATCGTTCTTCCTGGGGTTCTTCTCCCATTCCCTGAGCTGGTCGATCGGGACATAGCGAACTTCCAGCTTCCGCTCTCGCATCCCTCAACCCCCTTTCGGCAAGATACGCAGAGTACAAAGTAAAGAAGTCTTTTGCCCGGACAATAACGAGCCACTCCCTCCGGTTCTTCTTATGGGCCACAATAGGGATCTCATCGCTCCCAGCCTCCCGAACACTCTGCTCCATAGCCTCGTAGATGTTGAGACGCTCCCGTCGCTTCACCTCCACATGGAGAAAGGGGAGACCGAGGACATCAGGAGACTCCGGGGTTCCCCGGTACTGCTGTCCCCTTCGGGCCGGAAAGCCAAAGACCTCACAGAGGTGGACGAACTCCAGCTCTCCTCGCTTCCCCTTCCGCTTCGAGTTCATCCCCGCTACCTCCCAAGGTACAACCCAAGAAGCAACCCCAGGGCATAACCCCCTGAGAACACTGCAAAGGTAAAGGCATTGAACAAAAAGCGGTACGCAACAACCTCGCTCCCTGCGAATGCCCGACTAGTCGTTACGTACCGCCAGACGTTCCAGAGCACCAGTGCCACGAGGATGGCAATAGGAAGTCCTCCCATCCACCCCATCACAATCCCTCCTTCCAGAACTCCGCTACTTCTTCCTGGCCGCTCTCCTCCTCCCCTCGGCGGCCCACTTGGCCATTTGCTTTGCCCCGTACTTCTTCCGTCCGATCCAGGCAGCAAGCTTCTTTGCTGACTCCTCGGACATCCCACGCTCGCGCCTCAGTTTGGCCACAAGGCGCTTGAACCGGCCACTTCCAGGCCCTGGGCCCTTCGCCACACCAGATCACTCCTTCCTGTGCGTCTTGAGGGAGGTCAAGGGCGAAACTCTCCCTCGATACACAATATCCTCCCAGTACAGCAGTTGCATAATTTGGTAGCAAAATCATGCTAGGCTATTTCCTCCTCCATTTCCAGGGGCGAAACCTCACCGAGCTTCTCCGGTGAGGCGAAGTACTGCTTGAGCCAGGCCACTGCTGCGACCACCGTAGGCGTGACGGCACTGGCCTCCACCACCGTCCAGGTCGTAGGGGTGCTACTCACCACCACAACCGGAAGCCCCAGCTTGTACCGGGCATAGCCGAACTCCAACCAGGTCCCAGAAGAGATGTCATCCCCCGTGAGGACGAGCACCGCATCACAGCCCTCCAGAAGCTCCTTATCCCGGCGGACAATGTCCTCCTTCTCAAGACCGAGGGACTGCTCGAAGGCCGTGTCGATCACCTGATCGGCGAGATGGTCCGGAACTACCCCATTGGGGAAGTGATCCAGGAAGGGATCCACAGGCTCAAGCCCGGAGTGCCAAAGAAGCTGCGCCACCGCCTGGCGCTCCCGAAGGACATCCGAAACCGTCCGCCCAGTGAGCTTCCCAGCAAGGTACACCCTGGGACGATCCCCCTTCCTCCTCCTGGGTTCCTCCCTCTCCCCAAGGTAGTGGGGGAGGTCATCCCACTGCGTCATCCCCAGCTCCTCATAGTGCATCAGGGCGAAGGCATTCCAGGCTACTGCCGCCAGATGGTCCTCATCCCTCATCCCCATGAGGTACTTGAGGAGGTGGCGCATACAGGAGTTCACGCAGTGGGAGAACGGCATGCCCTTCTCCCAGTTGCGGGGTCCGTACTTCTTCGCCCCCAATTCGTACCACCGAGCCAGACGAAGGAGGGCAAAGGGTGAGATGAGGTCAAGTCGGCCCTTCCCTTCCTGGCTCTCCCGCTTGGCTCCTCCCTCATACCGAATCACAGGGTTGTGATTGCGCATCGTCCTCTCCTACCTCCCTCAATCCTCATACCCATCGTCTTCCTCAACCACAACACTGTCCCCTGCGACCGTAGCGTAGCACTCTGGACACAGCCACAGGTCCCGGCCAAAGCACCGGAGATGGCTATAGGGAACTTCCCGACCGCACCGGTCACAGACACAGGCAATCTCTCCAACCCCTGCCATGGCTATCCCTCCTCAAGAGCACTTACTGTACCCACAATCGAGACACACGAAACACCCTTCCGCTGTGGCCACCAATCCGCCACAGTTCGGACACCTCGGCCCTTCCTTCTCAGAAGGACAATCCGACACAGGCACTTCCTTAGTAGAGGGAAAGACCTCATGGAGGTACTTCTGGTACTCCTGGAGGACCCTGGCCAGGGCATCGGGACAGGAGGTCACCTCTTTCCCCTGGGCCAGGCATACTGGACACCTGATGCCCTTCAGCTGCTTCGTGATGACCTCATAGGGGATCTTCGAGCGGAGGATGACGGAAACCAGCCTGGAGATGGCCTCGGTGTTCGCCCGGCACACTCCTCCCTTCCCTGTTGCCAGGAACGTCTCCAGAGGGTTCCCCTCAGCATCCGTGTTCATGGTGATGTAGAGGGTTCCGCAGGCGACGTCGAATTCGGTGGTGAACCCTCGAGTGGTCCTTGGTCTTGGCGTTGGACCGATGGTTCGGTTTCTATAGGCACAGTTCGCACAATCTGGACCAGTACTCGATACTCCTCGCCGAGGACCATCTGCACTTCCCTCGTCAGCTGGACCTCTAGCGGTATGAGCCTGTTTCGAATCTCCTCGATAGAGGACCTGTTGTCCTTTGCAGCCATCACGAAACACCGTCACCCCCTTACACCCCATCTTATACGCCAGAAGGTACACTTCCCTGATGTCCTCTTCCGTTGCCGTATTCGGGAGGTTGATCGTCTTCGAAACGCCATTGGAAATGTACTGCTGCCAGCGAGCCTGGACCATGACGTGCTCTTTAGGTGACACATCGAAGGCATCGACGAAGTACTCAGGCTTGGGCGTCCCGGGATGGTTCTTCAGCCATTCCTCATAGAGGGGGTCAAGGACATCCAGGTACGCCTCCACCCCACGGTCGAGGTACATCCGCCTGTGCACCAGTGCAAAGACCGGCTCAATCCCTGAAGACGTATCACAGAGGAGTGAGCAGGTCCCCGTTGGCGCAATTGTGTTCCACGTGCAGTTCCTGAGACCCGTCTTGAGGATTTCCTCTTGAGGGATGCCGTTCTGCTCCATGAACCGCCGGAGAACTCCAGAGTACTTGAGGACAGCGTGGTCGCCATCCTGGAAGGCTGGGTATGCCCCCTCAAGGAGGGCCAGGTTCATGGAAGCCTGAATGCTCACGTCCCGAAGCGCCGAACCTAAGGTGTCAATGAGGTCCAGGCATTCCTCCGAGCCATAACGAATGCCGAGTTTGAAGAGGAGGTGGGCAAATCCCATGACCCCCAGGCCGATGGGACGGTACCGTCGGGTCTCCCTGGCGATGTGCTCATCGGGGAACCAGGCGGCATCGATGACCCTGTTGAGGGCCATCACCCCAAGGTTCACGAGGTACTCGAGGGTATCGAAGTTGATCTGCCCATCCACCACTAATGCCGAGAGGTTGATGTGCCCAAGGTTACAGGACATATTCGGGTACAGGGGGAGTTCCCCACAGGGGTTACAGGCGGTGATGTACTCCTCCCGGTACCGATCCCTGTTGATGTTCTCGAAGAAGAGGAGTCCAGGATCCCCGCAGGCCCAGGCCGAGGCCACAATTTCCTCAAAGAGACCCCGGGCATCAACCACTGCCACCGGTTCCCTCGTCACCGGATCGAGGAGCCGGAAACCTTCCCCATGCTCCACAGCCTTCATGAACTCCTCCGTGACCATGACGGAGATGTTGAAGAAGGAGAACCGATCGCTCCCTACTTTGCTGGAGATGAACTTCAGGATGTCCGGGTGGTCAACCCGAAGGACCCCAATCTGTGCCGCCCGCCTCCTTCCACCCTGGAGGATGGCATTGGCTGAGGCATTGAAGAGCTCCATGAAGGAGAGGGGGCCTGAGGCTACGCCAACACCAGAGTCCAGAGGACGGCCCTCCTGCGAGAGGAGGGAGAAGTCGTACCCTACCCCACCCCCTACCTTACTGATGATGGCGGCGCGCTTTAAGGCTTCGTAGATCCCAGCAATGGAGTTCTCCACCGGGATGACGAAGCACGCCGAGAGGTTGTGGTGGGAATTCCGCAGGCGGTACACCGCCACATAGTGCTCCATGGTCATGGCCTCCGGATCCCTGTAGAGGAGGTCCGGAGGGATGCCAAGCCCGGCGTTGAATAGACATGGAGAGTTGAAGATGAAGACCCTGGCCCGGAGGGCATTGTAGAGCCGAGTTTCGAACTCCCTGATATCCTCAAGGTCATACGAGGCATAGAGGATCATGCTCGAGGCAAGGAATCTGGAAACCCTCCGGCACACATCCTCCCAGGTCGCCTCCCCCGCATTGAGGTACCGAGAGGTGAGGATTCTCCTGGCATTCTCACTCATGGGGAGCGAGGGGAATTCTGGCTCCGTCATGTGGAGGACAGTCACCGCCTCGGTCTTCATACCGTCTCCACCTCCACATAGAGATCCTCCACGAATACTGGAGCAATGGCACGCACGAGGTTGTACATCTGCGAAGCCACCTCCCGGATTTCCCATGCAGCATCCTCACTGAGCCTCAACCACAAGAAGTTCCGGAGGCTCCGCGCATTCATGGTGACGACGATGTTCGTGGTCAAGGCCTGAGGGAGGAAGTACCTGGCATCCTCAGCGGGCACTCCCGCTTTGAGTAAAGAATTGTAAAGCATGGACGCTGTAAACAGATACTGCTTAATGGTCTTCTGCTGGTCCTCAGAGAGCTCAAGCACGGAATCGGGAATCACGAAGGACATCCCCGTATCCTCCCGGCGGTGCGACAACTGGGAGTACGAGGCTATCCGGTGCCTGACGAGCTGATGGGTCATGACCCTTGAGACATCCTTGATGTAGAAGGTGAAGGTGACGTGTTCCAGTACGCTCTCATGGCCCATGGCGATGAGTTTCCTGATGTAGGCCTCTTTCTCCTCTACCGGTGCCGATTTCGCCTGATCAAACGTCATATCCCTGTGCGCACACACCTTTCCAGCAAAGTACACGACGCTGTACGGATCGTCAGTCCAGGTGATGAGATCAACAACCTGCATTGGAACAACCTCCCCAAAGACGTGCATCGATAGCGTCCTTGACTTCAGGACTGAAGAGCTCTCGCCAATCGGACTCCCGGAACTTCTTCGACCCGAAGCTCTGGAGATCCCCTGCGAAGGTGTACCATCCCCCACTCCGGCTCACCAGACCAAGGTCAACCGCCGCAAGGAGGTACGCATGGGGGATGTCCACACCGTTCTGGAAGTCAATGATGAATCGAGCCTCCTTGAATGGGGCAGAAACCTTGTTCTTCTCCACTTCCGCCACACAGGTGATACCCACCTTCCGCCCATCCTCCTCCACGAACCTATCCCGGCGAATCCGCACAATGAGGGACGCGTAGAACTTGATCGCCCGACCTCCAGGCATAATCTCCTTCGGTCCGTACAGGACCCCCACGTTCTCCCGAACCTGGTTCACAAGGAGGAGCACTACATCGTTCACCGCCACCTGCCTGATGATCTTCCGCATGGCCGAGGAGAGAACCTTCGCCTGCTGCCCAGGCTGGAGGTCGTAGAACCTGTCCTTCTTCTCAAGCTCCGTATTCGCCGGTGTGGCTGCGAGGGAATCCCAGACGATAACAAGAGGCGCGGTGCTCTCTTCCCTGACACTCTGGATGACCTTCTCAATGACCTCAAAGGCCTCCTCAATCGTCGTGGGATGGACGAGGATGAGGGAGGAATTCTCGATGCCGATTCTCCTAGCCCTCTCCGGGTCGTAGGCGAACTCTGTATCGAGGAGAACGGCGACTCCACCAGACTTCTGTGCCTCGGCAAGGAGGTGGTACGCAACAGTGCTCTTCCCATGTCCCTCACTGCCGTAGAAGAGCGTCACCTTCCCAGAGGGGACCCCAGGACGGCCAATGGCCAGATCCAGCGTAGGGATCTGCGTGGAGACGTAGTACCTCGTCGGCGTATCGTCAAGATCCTCAGGGAGCTGGACGAGATCCTCATCGATTTCCCTGATGCTCTTGATCACCTTCTGGAGGAAATCGCCGTTCATCGCCATCACCACCACTGAACAAAGCTACTGAGCAAAGTCCTCAATGACCTCGACAGGGTCAAAATCGAGGCTACTACGGACACCAGCACCGGCAACAGGACGCCGCACCGGAGCTTCCACCGCGTCGACGACGGCTTTCTCTGCTGGGCCACCATCATCGAGGAATGGAGCCTCAGAACTGGTGAGGAGGAAGTTCTCAAGGATCTCCTTGAGCTCATTGTAGGGCTTGACCTTCGTGACCTCGAAGAGGTTGTACAGCTCCTTGAGGTACCGCTCCTCCACTGGACCGCGCTTGCTGGTCATGGGGTACACGGCGTACTGGCGCATGTGCCTTGCCCCACCGCTCTGGGTCCTCGTGATCTTGATCGGGTAGCCCTTCTGCCAATCGGTGAAGTCCCCGAAGTCGTCGTCGTCCCGGACAAGGTCAAGGAGCGCCAGATGGACCGTCCTGGGGTACATCAGGATCCGCACCCCCGCCTCAGGACGATTCAAATCCACCACATTGGCCAGGTACCGCTGCTTCACGAGGAGTGATCGAACCTGGCTGTCAGTGACCGCTGCTTGCCGTCCACCTCTCGATTCTACATATTCGCAAACTGGACAGGGCAATTTCGCCACATACCTTGGACAGTAGAAGAACTCCCGACCCACGTAGTGCACCCAGGTCTCATGGAGAGCCACGAGATCCGAACTCCAGGGAGGGAGGAACCGCAAGATGTTCTCCCCATCCCGGAGGAACATGTACTTGTACTTTGAACCTTCACCGAGAAGCTTCGCCACATCGAGCTTATACGGGTACTCAAACACCAGCCATCTCTCCTTTCTTCATGCCCAAAACCTCAATCTCTCGCTCATCCCTCAAATTCACCGCATACGTGATGATCATCTCTTTCTTGCTGCTCAACGCATCCCTGACCGCACTGATCCGCCCAACAAGGTACCCCACCGCCAGTTGTCTCACCTGCACATCGTCGTACAGGGGATGCCCTACGACCATCGACCGAACCTTCGCCTCAGTGACCTTATTGCCGCCCTCTTCAGCCATTGCCCGGTACATCGCGTCGAGCTTGGCCTGGATCACATCGAGGAGGTGCTCGAAGAGGGACTGGAGGAACTTCGCCTTCACCATGAGGCTCACCACGTAGTACATGGCCGAAGGGTGCTTTGACACTTCCTCCTCGAGGTTCAGAGGGTCAAACTGCACAAAGTCCACAATCCCGGACTCCTGCACCTCCCGCTGGAGCTGGACGAACCGCTCACAGAGGTTGAGGTACCGATCGTACACCTTCGGGGTGATCCACTTGAGCTCGTACTCACTAAGGGGAACAGGATCACTGATCTCCACCTCCCTGTAGAACAGGCCTCTTGCCTCCCCATCTACTCCCATGACCCATTACCTCCGTTTTTCACAACTCTCAAGCATGATTATATCCAGAAAACACCGTTTGTCAATACCCCAGAAAAAAAAATTTTCATCGATTCTTTCCAAACCGGCTCATCTCACCTTGGACAAGCGAAGAGTGTCTTTAATCTCATCTCTGTGGTTGGCAATGAACTCCCTGACCATGAGGTCCATCGCCTCGTAGATCGCCACACCTCTCATGAGGGCGATGAACTTCAGGGCATAGTAGGAAGGCTCAAGGACAGAAATCCTCTTGAAGGGGTACAACCCAGGAGCAACCGGCTCCGCCTCCTTGGGAAGCTCAGGAGGAGCCTCCTGGATCCCTAAGGCCTCCTCAGGAGGAACAACAACCTCGTAGTAGTGAGGATAGAACCTCCTCCCAACCTCATAGAGCATCTCATACGTCACAGGCTTCTTCGCTTCTTTGGTCCTCTTTCTCCTCCCCATAGACCCACCCCTGCCTCTTTCTCGAAGTGCTCAATGGCCTGCTGAACAATGTCATCGGTGATCTCCCTCTGCCCCCTATCGAGAGCAACCTGGAGGGCATTGGAGCAGATGAGGATGGCGTACCTTGGGACGCCGAGGCTGTGCAGGAAAATGTCCTCAAGTTGCGCCTCAGTGAAGAGGAGGCCATCGTGCCCCGCAAGGCCCAGACGGAACCGGATCATCTTGACCATGTCCTGGAAGTCGAAGGGCGAAAGCGAGGTGGGGAAGACCAGACGATCCCGAAAGGCCGGAATACGGTCGAACTTGCGGAAGACCTCCTCACTCCCCAGGAGGATGAACTGGATGAGCTTCGTCGATGGGGTTTCGATGTTCGAGATGATCCTGAGAGCCCTCAAGGCCTGAAGGGGAGCCTCCTGGAGCTCATCGATGATGAAGACTGGACGGATGCCCTGCTCGGCTTTGTGGTAGAGGATCTCCTTGAGCGTTTGATCGTTCTCCGCCATGTTCCGATGGGCTTCCTTCCCAAAGGCCGTGATGATCCTCCGGTACACATCAAGGAACGACCCAAACGATCCGGCGCTCTCGATGAAGTGCACCTCCCAGTGAGGGCGAATTTCGGGGATGTTGTGGATGAGGTAGTAGGCCAGAGACGTCTTCCCAAGCCCCATCGAACCCCAGATGGCCGCAAAGGCACTCCCGGAGTCGATGCTGTAGATCGCCCTCCGGTAGGCCGTCCGGTACTGATCCGTGAAGTACAGGTACCGGGGATTGGGCGATGTATGGAAAGGGTACTCTGTGAACCCGAAGAAGTCACAACACCGGGTATAGTAATCCAGACGGTCTGTAGATGCCTTCATAAGAAACCTCCCCTCGGCAACCCAGCCTCTGGAAAGTTCAGGTTGCCCAGAGGGATTGTACCACAACCTGGTTGAAAATGCAATTGCTCAAAGACAAAAATGCTTGACAACATCCACAGAAGTGCTACAATATTCTCAGGAGGTGAAGGAAGATTACCAGAGCCAAGATTGTTGTCGACAATGTCACCAGCCAGATCGTCTACGATCCTGGAACCCACCCGAAAATCCAAGAGTACCTCAACGCCCAGATCCTGGAGCAACTCTCCTTCAGGCCAAAGGGCTACCAGTACACACCGTCCTATCAGAACGGGACCTGGGATGGGCGCATCTACCTCTACAACCCTCGCTACCGGACTTTCCTCACCGGCCTCCTCTTCAGGGTCCTCGAGATCCTCCAAAGCCACGGTTTTGAGGTCACCCTGGATGACCGGAGGCACCAACCGGTCAGCACTGAGGAGGCTCTGAACCGGCTGAAGTCCCTCTCCCTCAACGGCATCACCCTGAGGGACTACCAGAAGATGGCCATTGCTGAGGCCATCGCCTCCGAACGGGGACTCCTCGACATGAGCACCGGTTCAGGGAAGACGGAAGTCGCCTGTGGCATCATCGCCTGTCTCCAGGTGAAGACCCTCTTCATCGTCCACCTCCGAACCCTCCTTCTGCAGTCTGCGCAGCGAATATCCGACCGCTTAGGGTGTCCTGTGGCCGTCTTCGGGAATGGATCCTACCAGTGGGGGGACATCACCGTTGCCTCGATCCAGTCGCTCTGGAGGAACCTGGAGGCCCTCAAGGAGTACCTGAAGTCCGTCGAGCTCGTCATCGTGGATGAAGCCCACCACGTCTCCAACAACAGCTACTTCAAGGTGCTGAAGGCCATGCCCAATGCCTTCTACCGCTTTGGGCTCTCCGGGACTCCCCTTGACCGGAGCGATGGATCCTCCCTGATCACCGTAGGGCTCCTGGGAGAGGTCGTCCACAAGACCACGTCTTCGGACCTCATCAAGAAGGACATCCTGGCCAGACCCACCATCATCTTCATCCCCGTACCCAGGGAACAGGCCTTCCCCAACAGCGAGCACCTCTTCCTCTACGACTGGCGAGAGATCTACGAGAAGGGGATCGTGTACAACGACTACCGCAACGACCTCATCACCAGGACCGTCCAGGCGCTCCTCAGCAAGGGGAAGAAGAACATCCTGGTCATGGTGAAGGAGGTCCAGCACGGTCAGGAGCTCCTGGCAAGGTTCAAAACCTCAGGCATCCCGGTGGTTTTCCTCTGGAGTGCCACAGCCAAAACGGAGCTCCTTGAGACCATCAGGGAGTTCAAGGAGGGGAGGACCCCCGTGATCATCTCCTCCCCGATCTTCGATGAGGGCATCGATATCCCCGAGATCGACACCATCGTCATGGCTGGAGGGGGTGAGAGCGTCATCAAAACCCTCCAGAGGATTGGACGAGGCGTACGGAAGGCCCCACACAAGGCCAACCTCCTCGTCGTGGACTTCATGGATCTCCATCATCCAATCCTTGAGAACCACTCCAGAAAGCGGCTCAGAGCCTGTCAGAGAGAACACGAATTCGAGATCATCAACATCCTGGAGGATGACGAGTATGACCGCAGACGACGATCGGTACCAGCACATCTTCGATGACACCCTCCTCACCAAGGACGAGGTGTGCCGGATGCTCCGCCTGAGCAAATCTCAGGTCAACACCTTGATGCGGACGGGGCGTCTGCCGTATTATAAGATCGGCAGGAAGGTCCTCTTCTCCCTCCGAGAGATCAAGGAGTGGCTTGAGGGGCACCGCCGGAACTGAACCTACCTTCGGATCACCCCCAGAGAAGAAGGAGCCGGCGGTGCCCCGGCCGGGCGCGCTCTCTTCCCCACCCACCCCTTCCCCTTTCCCCCTTCTCCCCTCTCAGAATCTGAGAAATTTCTCATGAGAAATCTCTCGGGGCGGAGTTTTCCTTTCCCCACCCTCCCTCCCTCCAGAGGGAATCTCCCTATCCTCCTCAGTCTCCTCAAAAATCTCTCCCAAAACTTTCCAAACTCCACTCAACGACGAGCGCTGCAAAGCGCTCGTCGTCAGCCCGACCTCCCTCTGTATTTATTCTCTATAGAGAATAAATACAGAGGGAGGTCGGGCTGTCCTTGTGTTTATTTTTTTTTTTTTTTTTTTTTTTTTTTTTTTTTTTTTTTTTTTTTTTTTTTTTTTTTTTTTGGGAGGAGAAAAAAGAAGAAAAGGGGGTGTGGGGGGAAAGGAAGGAAAAGGAGGAGGGTATGACGGCCCGTCATAGATCCCCCGGCCATGAATGCCTTCTGGTATAGTCACTGTACTTTGCTTCAAGTTGCCTGGTAGACATTTTCGCAAAAATTTCTTCCACCATCTTGACACCAAAGGTCCCCTTCGGTAGAATGGAATTCGTCAGAGGATTTTGGAAGGAGGTTGCTTAAAATGCAGGTTTCACGCTCCACTGACAAATCCTACCGCCTGATCAGTTTTGAAACTCAGAATGCCTGTCTTGAGGACGAACTCCGCCTCTTCTGCTCCCCACTGGGTGAGGAAATCCGCCAGTTCCTCAGTCCCCTCGTGGAAGATCTCCTGAGCCTCATTGAGCACCCATCGGAAGATTTCGATGTCACCACGGTGCTCTCGAACGCTTTCTTCCTCAGAGATCTCTCCGCCTCAGCCTCAGTGAACCTCTTCGGAGCCATTGAGGACCTCACCATCCCCTCCTATCCTCCCGTCTCCTACAGGGATTCTCGGTTCTCCTTCCCCTTAGGGTTCTCGGGAATCTCGGTGACGATCCACATTCCCCACCCCCTCTCCATCCTCTCTGGCTTCCTCCCCCAGACCATCAGGATGGTGCGGAGTATTGCTGGCCTCATCGACCGGATGTTCTCATCTCGATTCTTCTCCAGAGGCCAGGAAGATGACGACGAGGGGACATTAAGCCGATTCCTCTCCGTTCTGGATCTCGTTGCCATCCTCCCCTTTCCCGCTGCGGTCTACAGTCGCACAACCCACAGAATCCTTGCTGTAACTCCATCCTTTCTTACCATCTTCCCCCACCGGGCTGTAGGGAGGCACGTCGCTGAGGTTTTGCCCCTCCTGGCCTTTTCTCCTGATCACCTCCAGACGGTACTCACCCATGATGAGTGTTCGGTTGCTGTTCCCCTTGCGCAGCCCCTGGGGCTACCCAGGGAGTGGCGCCAGGTTGCTGTGGGCCGTGATTCCTTCCTGAGAGTACTCATGGCATCCTCCCATGAGGCGAATTGTTGACGAATCAGGAAAACCGATGGAATTCACGGATCTCGAACGCCAGGCCATCCGCCTCGCCCAGGGGTATGAGCAGGCCTACTTCCACTTCTACCACCAGCCCAAGAGGATCCTCCCCAAGAACCCTGAGAAGTGCCGGTACTGGAAAGCCCTCCTCAGGACTGTTCCGAAGCTCCTCTCCAGAGGCATCACGGATTTTGAGCTCTTCTGCTTCATGGTGATGGAGGAGTACCACCGCCAGGGAAGGGGACCATCCGCCTTCCCTGGTGTGGTGTTCTCCGATGCCGGGATTCGCCTCTACGAGGCGGCACGGAAGCGTCTGGCCCTCCCATCTTCGGTCACCGTCCAGCCCCCAGCTGGAGGTCTCAGGGAGGAGAAGATTGCCAGGGAGTTCTTGGAGAGTGAGATTGCGAGGAAGTTCCTTGAGCGTCGGAGAGGAGGCAGGTTCTGTGACGCCAAATCAGAATGAGATTCTGGCTCTGTACGTCTTCGACCGGGATTTCCACTACGCTGTGGATCCCCTCCTTGAGGAGGAGTTCTTCGACCACTACCTCCTCAGGGCCATTTTCCGTACGGCGAGGAAGTTCTACGCTGAGTATGGGGATGTCCCCACCGTTGAGGCCCTGTGCACCGCTGTGCTCCACGACCATCCCAAGATCGATGCCCGAGAGCTTGCTGCCTTCTTCGATGTGCACCGGATTGATGGGATCAATGCGGCCACGAAGAAGTTCTACCTGGACCACCTCCTGGAGCTCAGGAGGATCAGGGTGGCACAGGAGGTCATCAAACGGGGGATCGACTATGTGAGCCGGGGGGAAGTGGACAGGTTCGTCCATGATGTCGTATCCTCCCTTGCCTTCCACCAGGAGGACATCCGGACGCTTGTGTTCCGGAGGGATCTCGAGAAAGTCATCGCCTCCCTCTCACAGGTTGAGGAGGAGCGCATCGCCACCCTCTTCCCCACCCTCGATGAGTGCCTGGGTGGAGGATTCGCTACCAGGGAGCTCGTGGTGGTCCTCGGAGGGACTGGGGTGGGGAAGACGGCCTTCCTCGTGAACCTCGCCTGGTCTGCACTCCTCCAGGGGAAGAAGGTCTTCTACTACTCCTTTGAGGTCTCGGCAGAGCGGGTCATCATGCGTATGGTCTCGACCATTTTGGGGGTGCGGTTCAGCGAGATCATGGAGAACCCCGATAGGGCCATCAAGCGCCTCGATACCCACCTCATGCGAGCCCTCTTCAACAACTTCGTGGTCATTGAAGCGCCGACCTTCTCTATGACGACATCGCAGCTTGATGCGAACATCGAAAGCCACGCCCTCCAGGGGACAGTCCCCGATATTGTCTTTGTGGACTACGCCGACATCATGCTCCCTCAGCGCTCTTACCGGGAGCGGTGGTTGGAAATTGAGACCTCGTACATGGAGCTTCGGGCTATTGCCATGAAGCGGAACCTGGTCATGGTCACCGCTTCGCAGATCAACCGGGAGGGAGCTGATGCCAGGCAGATCAAACTAGAACACGTCAAGGGCGCCTACGGGAAGACGCACAACGCCGACGTGGTCATCTCCCTCAACCGATCCATCGAGGACAAGTTCAAGTCCAACCTCATCCGGCTCTACATCAACAAGAACCGCAACAACATTGCGGATCGAGAGATCCTCCTCTCGGTGGACTACGAGACCATGAGCTTCAGCGAAGTCCAGGGGCAGGTGCCTTCTAGCAATGCCCTGGTGTGACGTCCAGGCCAAGCTCTTCGAGCTCCATATCCCCTTCCGAACGGCCTCCAACGGGGAGGTCAGGATCAACTGCCCATTCTGCAGCGATCACAAGCTCCACCTCTACATCAATGAGGCCAAGGGAGTCTTCCATTGCTTCAGGTGTGAGACGAGCGGGCCAGTTGAGCGGCTCTTCCTCTTTCTGGAAGGTGGGGAGGAGGAGTGGCCCAGTCACCCATCGATGCCGTACCGGATCGATGACGAGCATCTTGACCTCATTGAGCTCCCGGAGGGGTACTCCTCAGAGTTCTGCCGTTCTGAGGAAGGCCGACAGGCCCTGCAGTACCTCCAGAATCGAGGAATTGACGAGGACACCATCAGGAGGTATGCCATTGGCTTCTGTGCCACAGGGAAGTACCGTGGACGGATCATCGTCCCCATCTTCCATCGATGGGTTCTGGTGAGCTTCGTGGCCCGAGCTTACCACGAGGGCCTCACCCCGAAGGTGCTCAATCCTGCTCAAGATGAGGCACCGGCTCCCTCGAACTTCCTCTTCAATCTCGACCAGGCAGTATTCTTCCCCTCAGTGGTGATCGTGGAAGGGGTTTTCGATGCGCTGACGACAGGCGTGATCGATGGTCGGTACTGTGCCGTGGCCACATTCGGGAAGCACCTGACGGAGAACCAGATCCGGCTCCTGCTCCTCTCAGGGTTTGAAGAGGTGGTCCTTGCCTGGGACACGAGGGATGCCATTCCCCAGACCTTGAGCTATGCCCGGAAGCTCCTCCCCTTCTTCAAGACGGTGAAAGTGGCCTTCCTCCCTGGGAACGAGGATCCGAATTCCCTTGGACGAGAGCGGATGGCTGGGTGTGTCCGGGAAGCTGAACCCTTCGAAGTGGCAAAGCTCAGGATGAAGTACCTCCTGAGGTTCGAATTGAATAATGGGAACTTCAATGGGAATTTGAAAGCCAAAAAATTTGGAAAAAATTTTTTGATGAGGTATTGACATTGTCGAAAGTCATGCTATAATGAAGGGTGGTGTTTCTGGTGATTCAGGAGAAGCTCTTCGAGGAAGCCGGAGCCAGGAAGCCTTATGAGGAGTGCAACTTCTGCCCCCTGAGGGGGAGTGTCCTCGTGCCCCCCAGCATCCCTCAGGGGGATGTGGATATCCTCTTCATCGGTGAAGCCCCAGGGGCCACTGAGGCCCAGCAGGGTATCCCCTTCGTCGGTCGGTCTGGACAGCTCCTCAGGGAAGCCTTGAAGGAGACCGGGCTTGACCAGTTCACCATTGGCATCACCAACGCCGTCCTCTGCCACCCCACGGATGAGCGGGGGAACAACCGAACCCCGCTGAAGATAGAGATCGAATGCTGCAGGAGGAGGTTGATCGATGAGGTTTGTGCGGTTCGCCCGAAGGTTGTGGTCGTTCTTGGTAACGTCGCTCTCCGAAGCCTTCTTCGGAAGAACGGCATCAATAAGTTCCGTGGCACGGATGTATGGCTTCAGGAGCCCGGGTGCTACGTGGTCTGTACCCTCCACCCAGCCTCCATCCTCTACAACCCCGACCAGAAGCCTCTCTGGATCCGGGAGCTCTCAAGGGTCAGGAATCTCCTCGTCAAGAAGCGCCAGGAAGTCTCGTACAGGGTCATCCGGAGCCTCGAGGAGTTCTATGAGCTCCTCAGTATCCTCCAGGAGAGCCCCTCCTTCGCCTTCGACATCGAGACCAACAACATCCTCTCCCCATTCGATGACCGAGGAGAGGTAACGGCCATCTCCTTCAGCACATCTTCGGGGAGGGCCTTCTGCGTCCCCCTCGCCTACCGTCCCCCAAGGTACACGAGGGAGGAGATTGCCTCGCTCCTTGAGGCGCACAGAGAGGAACTTAGGAGATCAGGCGTCCGTCCCACGAAACGGCTCCTTGATGCGTACCGTCTCGAGCTCCTCCACACAAGGCAAGATCGGACGGTGCTCAGTGAGGAGGACCTCCAGGTGGTGATTGGAGAGCTCCGGAAGCTCTTTGCGGACAGGAAGAAGACCATCATCGCCCACAATGGGAAATTCGACATCCAGTGGCTGTGGAGGAAGTACAACATCCCCGCCAGGGTCGACTTCGATACGGCTGTGGCGCATTTCATCCTCGATGAAAACGTCGAGCACGGTCTGAAGTTCCTGGCTATGGTCTACACCGATATGGGTGAGTACGCCTCGAAGTTCCTCAGTGAGGAGTACCCCTTCCTCGCTGCCTCAGAGGAGGAGTTCTTCACCTATAGCTGCGCCGATGCCGATGCCACCTACCGGCTCTATGAGATCTTCAAGGGTCGCCTGGCGGAAGAGGGGCTCATGGAGGTCTTCCAGATGGTCATGGGGTTCCAGCATGTCGCGGCCATGCTGGAGTACCACGGGGTGAAGATCGATGTGGTTGCCCTGCGGGAGCTCAAAGAACGGATGCGGAAAGAGCTTGAGGCCATTGCTGAGGAAATCAGGAGTCGAAGGGAGATCCAACGATGGGAAGAAATCCGGAAGGAGACCTTCTCGCCTCTCTCTGTCCTCCACGTCTCCGACCTGTTCTTCAACTGCCTCGGGCTTACCCCTCTGAAGAAGACCAAGAAGGGGAGGAATAGCGTCGATCGCGCAACGATTGAGCACCTCGCAGGGCAACACGAACTCGCTGAGCTCATCCTCAAGTACCGGAGGATCCATAAGATCCTCTCCTCATTCCTGGAGAAGTTCGAAGAGTACATCATGCCCGATGGGAAGATCCACGCCCGGTTCAACGTCATTGGGACGAAGACTGGTCGCCTCTCCTCTTCTGAACCCAATATGCAGAACATCCCTGAGCACTGTTCTCAGGAGATCAAACGGCTCATCATTCCTTCCTATGAGGATGGGTACATCGTGAACTTCGACTACTCCCAGATCGAGCTCCGGGTCATGGCCTCGCTCGCTGAGGATGAGACCATGATCCAGGCCTTCAGGGATGGCCTGGACATCCATACCAGAACGGCCCAGCTCATTTTCGGGAAAGAGGAGGTGAGCAAGGAAGAGCGAAGCTTCGCCAAGAAGATCAACTTCGGGATCATCTATGGGATGAGTGCGGTTGGGCTTGCCGAGCAGCTCGGCATTCCTGTCGAGGAAGCCCAGAAGTTCATCGATCGGTACTTCCAGATGTACCCCGGAGTGGCGAGGTACATCAAAAGACAAAAGAAGCTCATCAGGACCCATGGGTACGTGGAGAGCCCTCTGGGACGGCGGAGGAGGATTCCTAAGGTCTTCTCAGGAGACTCTGCCATTGTTGGAGAGGCTGAGCGGGAGGCCATCAATGCGCCGATTCAGTCTGCTGCCTCAGATCTCACCCAGATCTCCCTGTGCCAGATCTTCAGGGAGCTGAAGCGGTCCAAACTCCGAGCACGACCCATCCTCACGGTCCATGACTCCATTGTCCTTGAGTGCCATAGGGAGGATCTCCATGAGGTGGTTCGGCTGGTGAAGCACATCATGGAGCACCCTCCGGTGGACTTCATGAAGGTGCCCATTGAAGTGGAGGTTGAGTACGGGTGGAATTATGGTGATCGGACCCCTTACACGTTCGGAATGGAGGTGAGTGGCGGTTGACAGAACAGCCTAGATTGCAGCTCAAGGAAGGCGAGTACTTCGCCTTCGAGAAAATGCCTGTTGGTGAGGTTGGGGAACGGGTCACGAGGATCCTCAGGGAGGCGAGGTTCATCCACCACTTCGCTGAGAGCCTGGCGTACATCATCGAGGAAGGGTTGGCGGCACCCGATGGCGTACCGAATCTCAGCAGGGAATTCGCCTACGATTTCATCCTCACTGGATTCTCCCTGAACCGGATCATGGAGATCCTTCAGGAGCTCCTTGAGGTGAAGAAAGAAGGGGGTGAGAGCTGAGTTCAGTAAATGAGTAAACTACCCAATTCTTTAACTTGCCCAAATGCAAGTATTCTTCAACCTGTGTACCTCTCCAATGGAGACAGGGGCTGGAGAGAGAATTTGTACTCCTCCCCTGTCTTTTCTCTTGTGGGATGTGGTGGTGTTGTGGTAAGATAGCAAAAAATCCTCTCTCGGGGGTGATCCCGTTGAAGAACGTCTCCGGAATCCCTGATATCGTGGCTTTGGTGTTCCGGCTGAAGGGCCTTTCCTCCTCTGCTCGCCTCCTCCTCGTTGAAATCCTCCGCCAGGCAACGAGCGTCAACCGGGAAGGGAAGCTCGTGGCCAGGATCTCTCCAAAGCGGCTATCGATCGACATGGGGGTCTGCAGGAGGTCGGTGGGGAACTACCTCGCTGAGCTTGAGGGCCAGGGGCTCATTTCCCGGCACCCCTTTGGGACTCGGGAAATGCTCGTGATCATCGACGTGGAAAGAATACGCCAGGTCGCTAACGTTTCTAGAATTTCTACTCCTAAGAAAGAGAAAACGTATGTAGAGAACGTTGACCTGGTGGTAGAGGAATGCCAAAAGAATGAGGAAACCAAGGAACGGCAAGCCTCTCGGGAACCTGCTGTGGTCCCGGCATCAGGGGAGATCTTCCTTAAGGCTTTGGAGAACATGAAGAAGAAGGCGAAGTGGCGGGAGAACCTCGTTCAGGAGCTTGTGGAGGAGTTTGGGGATGAAAAGAGCAGGGAGTTCTATGGGCTCATCGTGAGTCGGGTATCCCTTCGGGTGATTGAGGAGGCCAGGAGGATCACAAGGAGTGCGTGTCACAGGAGGGCAGTGAGGAATCCCGGGGCGTACTTCGTTGGGGTGCTGAAGAAGCTCCTCGGCATCCAGGGGAAGTTCGAGGTGGTTCGCCTTGCCTGTGCTCATTAAATTCCTCATGGTTCCCCATTTCGAGGAGGGAGAGAAGACGTACCGGCTGGTTGTGCCGGATGTCGCTCTCCTGAGCAACCCTCCAGGGGCCATGACCATCCAGGATACCATTGTGGCATCCCTCTTCTCTGGTGTTGATTTTGAGAAGCTGGGGAAGCCAATCCTCCGGGCCTCGACACTTGCTGACGTTCTGAGGTTCTGTAAGAAAAATACACCGACCTTCCTCCATCTCGGAAGGTCGGTGTACCTCAGGAGGTCGATCTTCTACTCGCTCCTCCGTCAGACGGTTGGGCTCACACCCTACGATGTCACTATTCGGGTGCTCGATCCTCTGGAGGCCGCAATCTTCTTCGGGAACTCCATCCTCAGTGTGGGGGACGATACCTTCCTCGTCCGGTTCAGGTCAAGGAGGATGCAGGGCTTCACCGTCCTGGAGTTTGCTCCTCTGACCGTCTCGGCATCCCCTATGATGATTGTCCCTCACACAGTGTGGTACCAGCACCCTCACCTTTCGATGGATCTGTCGTATGTGAATCGGAAGGTTCGGGAGGTGCGCTGGAGTCTTGGAGACGACGACGGGCAGGATGGTCCTTCCAGGTGACACCGTTTCGGATATGGTAGATGGTCATCGTCGACACGCCGAACTTCTTGGCCAGGACCTTTGTGGGGGTCTTGGTGTCAAGGAGGATTTCCTCGACGTCCTCCTCCGTGAGCTTCGTTCCTCCCTTCAGGGTCCCCCGAGCGTGCCTGAGCCGTCGCACCATATCCCGAACGTTGTCCTCAGGTGTGCCAAGCTCCAGGTGTTCAGGGTTGATGCAGAGCCTGTTGTCGCACGTGTGCCGGACGACCATCCCCTGAGGGATGGGACCGTAGTACTTCATGTAGATGAGCCTGTGGAGCCTGATGGTGGAATTTGGAGGTACCCAGACAATGGGGTACCCATCGTCATCCAGCGGATGGGAGATGCAGACGTGGCAACCCTTCTTGTTCTTGATGTAGAGGATCTTGTTCCGGAGCCTCCGACTCATAGAGCGTAGGTATGGATAACCTCTATGGGGTTATTCCTATGAGGTTTTGTTGTACGGACTTGTCTGGTAGGCAGACCTGACTGCGGCCTCGGCCTCTTCTTTGCTCAGGTTGATGCCGACTTCCTTGAGGATCTGCTGGAGGATTTCGATGGCGTACTTGAGCTTGTCAAACCCCGTTTTGGGTCCCAGAAGGTCCTCTGCAGCCTTCACTGCCATGTCAGCGTACTGGAGGACGAGCTGGGACTTGGCCAGAATGGCCTCCCGTTTTGCCTTCTCCTTCACGTAGTACGTGAGGAGGAAGGTGAGGACAACTGGAATGATGCTCAAGACGACTTCCAAGAGTTTCCCGGTCATGGTTTTTTACCTCCCCGTTGGGATCGTGATTTACCGGCTATCCTCAGGGCAATGGCGACCGCCTGCTTTTGCGGGTAGCCCTCTCGGATGAGCTTCCTGATGTTCTCTGTGATTACCTTTCGACTCTTCCCTCTCTTGAGAGGCATCCTCTCCCTCCTACTTCTCAGGGTTCCAGTTGGGGTTGTGGTGGATTCCTGAGCTATCGATCATCACCAGCCAGTTGTCATCCTCTCTGGGCCCAGCCTGGTCTTTGATCTGCTGCGTGAGGGCCTCCTGGGCCTCCTTTAGGGCAAGTTCGGTTCTAATGGTGAAGAAGAAGTCGAATTGCCTGATCTGGGTCTCGAAGTCCTTCTCAAGGAGGTTCATGAGGACTTTCTCATCGTAGCACCTTGAGTACGTGGCGATTTTCCTGTTGAGCTCTTCCTCACTCTCCTGGGCGTACCTCCTGAGTTTCTCGAAGATCGAGAGCCACATGGCTCTGGTCGCTTTGAGGTACGTCCAGGTCATCTGGTGCATGAGGTTGGGGAAGAAGGTCCAGAGGACATCGACGGCAATCTGGATGAGCTTGAAGTACGCGGTGAAGTGCCGGACGAACTCCTCTTCCTCGTACTCAGCCTTGACCTCCTCAGGGAGGATCCGGTAGAGCTTCCTGAGGAGGGTCTCCATGGTCTTGGGTGAGTACTTGTTCGTGAGGATGAGGAGGTTCTTCGCCTCAAGGATGATCTGAGCGTAGATGAGGAAGAGCTTGAGGTACCTCATTGACTTTTCCCGCCTACTACCGGGAGTGCTGAGCCTGGTACTTTCACTGGGCTATCACTTTGGAAGACTCGAACGTGTCCCTGGGAAAAGAGGGTGTCGAGGAAGTCGCTAATACGCAACCGTTTCCGAACACGCCACCCCGGGAACTTTCGCTGGAGGAAATCCTCCATGCTGGAGAAAGGTCCGTAGTAGACCCAGAGACTGAAGCAGTGCCACAGACCCCCCTGGTCCTGAGCACACGATATGGCATGGGCCATATGCATGATCTGGATCTCCACGTACCAGGCCTGGTAGCCGAGCTTTTCTTCCAGGACATAGGCGGTAAAAATCGCGAAATCGTCGCAGTCTCCGACCCAGGGCTTCTTCTTAATCCACCGCCCTGGAAGGTTAACATCGGGGATGGTGGCCATCATGAGCTCGGCAGGGGTGAAGTAGTACTCGATGTAGCCTGTTACATCGTCGTCCCACCCGTATTTTGCCCCTTCTCTGATGAGCCAGGTCTCGATGTCCTTGGAGCTCTGGATCCATTCGGGGATGGGAATGTCGGGTGAGGGTATGCTGGGGATGGTGTGCCCAGGTTGGCAGGAGGCCAGGAGAACAAAGGTGACAAAAAGGCCGAGGATACTGAGGAGACGCTTCATCCAGGCTCCCCCTTTTCGATGTTCAGGCGGACGTTACCGCCTGGTGATGAGGTACACGAGGAGCGAGGCGATGAAGGGGGAGAGGATCTGGAAGATCCTCTCGGCGACCCAGACCCTCCCCCTCTTGGTTTCCTCGTAGAGCTCCTCCAGGTTCTCGATGCGGTCGTTCTGCTTCCCGTTCGAGAGCCGGAGGTCAGTGATGATGGTGAGGATGGAATCGAGCTTCCCCTTGATTTCCTTATTGTCCTCTCTGAGCTTCTCGTACTCGTGGCACAAGGCTTCCATTTCCTTCTCCAATTCCACGATTTTCGTGGTGATTTCGAGTCGTGTCTTGGTGTAGGGGCATTCGTCCCGTTCAGGCATTGACCTCACCGCAAGGGTTGAATTTCCTTATGAGAGCATGGACCTGCATCCAGATTGGTCGGAAGAAGGTTCGCACGAGGACACAGGCTACGGCGCTGTCGATGGGTGTACAGGTGAAGATGTCGAGGGCGTAGTACCTCCTCGCAATCCGCTTCACGGTGATGTGGCTTTCTGCGAGGATGACGTAGACGGTGAGCTCCCTGGTTGTTTCAGCCACGAAGGGGCCTGAGACGATATGGAGGTTGAGCTCTTTGCAGAACCCATCAACAAACCACAGGAGCTCTCCAGCACTGAAGGCTTTGCTTGATTCCAGATCGATGTAGAGACAGGTGCCCTGCTCAGCCACTTTGTCTCTTCCTGGATTTCTCGAGTTCTTCGAGGAGGATCAGAATCTTCTGACATAGCGTATGCCACTTCCTGAGCTGCTCCTTGGGGATCGCTTCCTTTGAGGAGTGGATGTTCTTGATGTGGGCGTAGAAGAGGAGGAGGTGGTCCTCCGGCTCAAGGCGGATCCCCTTTGGTGCCACAGCAAGAATCCTCCTTGAGGTACTCCTGGAGCATGAGGGAGGCCACGATGAGTTTCTCGTACCAAGATCGGTACTCCTCCCGTGTTGGCTGGACGCCGTAGGACCGGTGGGAGGCGATCCACAGGAGGAGGTTCTCGATGAGGTTCTCGACGTACGTCTTGCTCTTCGCGATGACCTCTCCAGGGGTTATAGTGACCACTTCGGACCACCAAGGCTCTCAATGACCTTCCCTATGGTCTTGACCTTGGTGAAGTACTTTGGGTCGGTGGACCATCCGGGCTTTCCCGGTTTACTCAGGAGGCAATCAAGGAACTTATCGGCGTTGTCGAGGTACTTCAGAGCCTCCTGGTACCACCAGCGAGAGCGGATGATCTCAGCGTAGTCCACGATGCACAGTTGCCAGGAGTCGTACCACCGGAATCTGGCTTGTGTGACAATAGGCTCGCCTTTGACGTACTCTATGGTAGGGAGGATGATTGTCTTCCCCGTCCAGGATCCGGCTTTGATCCCGAAGAGGTTGTTGTAGGCGCGGGCAAGGAACGACAACCCCCAGTTGGATTCTAGCGCTGCCTGGGCAATGGCCACGGCCTCATTGAAGACGGCGCCTCTGGCCTTTGCCCACCTTATGGCGTCTTGCATTCGGGTGAGGAATGCCTTTCGGTACTCCAAAGGGTTCTTCACCTCCCAGATGGCTGATGGCAAGGAGGATCAGGAAAACAAGGGTAATGGCCACAAGGACGTACCAGGATGTGGGGAGCATCTCCTGCCACCTCACTGGCATCCCTCCAGGGGGCAGAAGTTTCTCTTGTTCGAGGAATCTTCTGACCTTTTGGGGAGCTTCACTTCAAGAATCCGCTCGATGTAACTGAAGTCGTACGGTTGGGCTATAGAACGTACGGCCTCTTCAAGGCTTGGGAATGGCCCAGCGAAGGTACTGTAATCTATGCCGAGGTAGCCCTGCTTTGTTTGGGCAACGGCGATGGCATGGATGTCCCAGTAGAACCTCCTTGCGATGAAGACGACAAAGGACCTGAAGGCCCAGCGCTTCCTGAGGAAAACGTACGCTGAGAAATATGCAAAGTCCTCACAGTCCCCCTTGCGGTTACGGAAGAACTCATCAGGGGTTTGGAAGTACTCCGTCCTGCCGAATTGCTCAAGGTCTGAGACGTAGGTGCACTGCTTTAGGAAGGCCTGGAGCTGCTCTGGGGACTTCAGATTGTGTAGCCACCAAGAGAAGGTGTCGGATTCCTGGCTTGGTTCTGGCAGCGATAGCGTTGCGGCACAGGATGGAAAGAGAACGAGCAGGACAATGAGTAGGGGTAAGAATTTCCGCACGGAAAACCACCTTGTTGGCTATGGCCTGCTTGCGCTCACCAGGTATTCTTCCGAACCCTGACGCAAGCAGGGTCTTTCGAAAGTACCTTCCTTTAGGTACCTTGAAGTGCCGCTAATATCTCCTGTTTCTCTTCTTCGGTGAGTGCAGGGTAGTCCTGGAGGATTTCTTCAGCAGTTTTCCCTTCAGTTCTCATTCTGTACCGTACTGTCCGGACAAAGATGTTCTTCTTCCACTTAGGCATCATTGTTGACCACCTCCGAGCAGAAAAGCAATGGCAGCTTGGATGTCCATAAGGACATCATCTGGTGTGGGTTCAGGCGTGGGGTCGTGTTGGTTGATAATTTGCAGAGCCTTCTCGTAGTCTTTGGGTTTCACGGTAATATGGAAAACACCTTCGTGAGGGTAATACGTGATTTCGTTCCAGATGCCTGCCGCAGTGAGCTCTTTCGTGAGCTTCAGCTGGTCAAGCATCCGGTCATCAATCTGAATGGTTGTGGTCAGATTACTCATCATTTCGCCTCCTTAAAACTTGTTGTAATAGGGTGAGCCAAGTTCGGCTTTATAGATAGCTGGAGAAAGGGAAATTTTGAGAACTGTAGTGGCATTATATGGTGTTCCATAGACATACCCATTCGGAGCTATGACACTACCTATCCATTTGCTGGTGTCTGTTGATAGACTTCCGAAAGTTGTGATTGAGTCGTTTTGGGGATTGATTTTGAGAACTGTAGTGGCATTATATGGTGTTCCATAGACATACCCATTCGGAGCTATGACACTACCATACCATTTGCCGGTGCCTGATAGACTTCCGAAAGTTGTGATTGAGTCGTTTTGAGGATTGATTTTGAGAACTGTAGTGGCACTATATGGTGTTCCATAGACATACCCATTCGGAGCTATGACACTACCTACCCATTTGCCGGTGCCTGATAGACTTCCGAAAGTTGTGATTGAGTCGTTTTGGGGATTGATTTTGAGAACTGTAGTGGCATTATATGGTGTTCCATAGACATACCCATTCGGAGCTATGACACTACCTATCCATTTGCTGGTGTCTGTTGATAGACTTCCGAAAGTTGTGATTGAGTCGTTTTGGGGATTGATTTTGAGAACTGTAGTGGCATGAAATGGTGTTCCATAGACATACCCATTCGGAGCTATGACACTACCCACCCATTTGCCGGTGCCTGATAGACTTCCGAAAGTTGTGATTGAGTCGTTTTGGGGATTGATTTTGAGAACTGTAGTGGCATTATATGGTGTTCCATAGACATACCCATTCGGAGCTATGACACTACCATACCATTTGCTGGTGTCTGATAGACTTCCGAAAGTTGTGATTGAGTCGTTTTGGGGATTGATTTTGAGAACTGTAGTGGCATGAAATGGTGTTCCATAGACATATCCATTCGGAGCTATGACACTACCATACCATTTGCTGGTGTCTGTTGATAGACTTCCAAAGGTTGTAATGGTCTCTGTAGTTGCCGTAATTGGAGTGTTAAGAAGCCCATACTTTGCGACTTCGTACGTCCAGAACCATTTGAAAAGGTACTCGCTCTGTGAGAGGATATTTCTTCCTGCTGTGGAATCATGAACTACTGCGATTGCAGTACTGCTGGTGCGCATGATGTTCAGGGCTGTAGAGGAATTGGCTATGATATTCATGGCTGTAGATGAATTGGCTACCATATTCATAACTGTAGATGAATTGGCTACGATATTCATGGCTGTAGATGAATTGGCTACATCTGAGGTGGTTTTCAGGTGCCTATAAGAGTCAAAAGAGCTCCCTAAAAGTAATCTCAGGAATACTCCAGTGATGCGGAGGTTATCAGTCAACTGAAATGGGTCGTCTGATGAGCCCCTCACATACATCGGAAGAACGGTGGGCACAACCACCTTGGCGAGGGCAATGCTGTCGATGATGGTTTTAGCAACGTCCACTTAGCTCACCTGCCTCGTTATGCCAGTGAGGTTGCCGTTTGTGTCATAGCTCAGTGTGGTGGTGATGGTTCGCCCACCAACCTGCTCAGTAACGGTGGAGAGATTGCCATTTGAGTCGTACGTAAGGGTGGTGGTTTTCACCGTCGTCTCGCCGTCTTTCTCATAGACCGTTGTGAGGTTGCCGCTTGTGTCATAGACAAGCACAAGATTGCGGGTGTCGATTTGCTGGTTGAGTGCTCGGAAAAGATTGATGCTCTGGTTGGTGTTACCAAGGAGGAAGAAATCTGAGGCATCATACCCGTCTACTTTGTCAGAATTAAGATTGGTACAGAGGGCACCATTAGATAATGGTATCTGTCCTGAGCTATTGCCTACATCATATCCATCCACTTTGTCGGCATTGAGATTGGTACAGACGGTGATGCTAGAGACAGAAATGGGGGCTGTCCCGGTTTCCACAGTTGACGTCAGGATTCTGGCTGTGAGATCTCCATTATCGTCTCTGACAGCAACCGTGTTGGGTGTGCTGGAGGTGGACGTATCATACCCATCCACTTTGTCGGCATTGATCGCTTCTGCTACAGCGCTGGTTATCTGGTTTCCAGTGTGGTTGTGTATAGTTGGTGCAGCCCCTACCTGTGTGTAGGTAACCTGATGTGGGTTGTTGGTGTTGTTGATGTGCGAGAGGAGGACGAGTTCGAGGCCCTTGATGGTTATATCAAGGATATCAAAATTACCGTTTATCTCGTCGTCCCATTCTGGAGTCCCTCTATCTGGTTTGGCCAGTTGGTAGTTGGGAGTGTAGACAATCGCCATTTTATCACCACCTTGAAGGTTATTGCAATGCTTTTAGGTTTGGTGGTGACTCCCTTCTACCTCTGAAGAGGTGGGACCTTCTGTCGGAGAGTCACAAGCATTTTCCCTATTCTCTGGGTGGTAGACGGATCCAAGAATCGCCCTAGCATTCTCTGGAACGTGGTAGTACCCTAAGTTTTTGCCTACGAAGTCCAAGATCTTTACAGCAGAAAGTTCTACAGTTTTAAGGATATGAATGACACTTTCGTGCTCCTCAACCTTACCCCTTACTATGAAGAAAGCTATTGATAGTTGGTTGTAGAGGTTTGGATCCTCCTGTTCAATATTCATTCTATCGACTTGGTTTGCAAACCACGAAGAGGATAATTGCTGGTTAAGCTCTTTGAGTATCTGGATTGCGTCTTGGTATAATGGGGAGACCGTTATGAGGTCACGGAGTAGTCCTATGAGAGTGACAATGTCTGTTTTTTCGAGTTCCTGTTGTGTGGAGATCTTATCCATTAGTATTGAGTACTCTTCTGGAGAGAAATAGAGAATTTCTCTGATGGGGTTAAGAAATTCAAGGGAGTACATAGGTATCCTCCTGTTTCGTGATGAACTTGTAGTTTAGTGTCATAGCCTTAATGAGCTGGCATATTTCTGGGATGGGTATGAATGGATCGCCGAAGTATTCGTACTGGGCTCCCAGACAACCTCCCATACATTTTAGACTTCTTCCTACTGCACAGTGCTGACAGAGGACAGTGTTGTTGCGGTGGTATAATTGGAAGGCAAAGAATCGGTTGAAGTTCCAATTGGGGTAATTGGATATGTTTCCGTAGAGGTACTGCGGGTATATGAGTCTGTGGCATGGGTAGAGATTTCCGTCCCAGGCCACGGTTAGGGTTTGTTGTAGTGTACATGTTGCTCCTCTTGGAATGGTAAAATCACCTAGGATGTTGTATTTTATTTTGCTTAGTGGGTAGTTGTTGTCTTTTACGAATTGGTAGCATTCTCTGAGTTGGTGAATTAGAGTGCTGATTCTTTCCCTACTCCAGGTACCTGGATTTCGTACAGGAAGGAAGTAGATCAGTTCCTCCGCAGCCTGACTTCTGTCGTTGACGTTGGTGAGGAAGTACTTAAAGGTCTTAAAGGTATCCTCTACTCCTTCGGCATAGATCATGGGGTGGAATCCAACACGAGGACTAAATTTGTAGTAGAGAGAAATGAGGTAGTCATAGTCCAATTTGAGGTGTCGGTATTCCTCTCTTGGCTGACGGAACTTTGGATCCCAGAATGGACCATCTACAGAGAGGCTCAGGCAGAGCTTTGGGAATCTGCTCATGAGATTCTCTACATCACTATTTACGAAGTATGCGTTGGTTGGTATTATGATTCTCTTTACGAGATCGTTGTGTTCTGTGAGTTTGAGGATGTATTCAACGATGTTCAGGTGCATCAATGGTTCTCCACCAAAGAGGCTTATATCGAATGGGATGTTGTTTTTGGTGACCGTTGCCCATAGCCGGATTGCGTCGTTTATGGTAGAGGTGTCCATTATGGGTGATTGGGAACCTAGGTTGTGGCGTTTCATGTAACAGTAAGTACACTGCAGATTGCATTGTGGAGAGATGATGAGTTCTAAATTCGTCACTACTCCACTTTGCATCAGCCTTTCGAACAGTTCTCTTTCATAGCAAGCCATCTTTTTTCCACTCCAAGTATTTTTCTATGATTACTCTTCTTATCTCACACACTGATAGTGGTGGGAGGAATGAGCTACTGCTTGCAACAAGAGCTTCGTAGGGGCAGTTGTAACAGAGGTCATAGTAGGTGTGGTAGACGATGCAGTTACGGCAAAGTGGCCTTCGATAAAGTAGGTTATTGTATTTGAAGCACAGTGCCGCCACTAATCCCTTCTCGTCGATCGTTTTTGTGAGGACATTGCCAATTCTGTAAGTGGTTTTATAGAAGCTGGTAGTAGTGATTGATCCATGACACGGTTGGATTGACCCATCAAGATCTACGGCGACCGAGGTGGTGCAGGCTGAACAATGAGTCTTCCTGATGTTGTTTTTTATACTGTGGAAATAGCCGATTTCCGCCTTTTCGTTCACCTTTTTGATCTTATCCCACTTCTGCTTCAGTACATCGAAACTTTTCCGTAGACTCTTGATCTGGTTTGGTGTATATGGTCTGTCGGTAACAAGTGTCACAGGATCTACGGTGAGTTTCATCTCAGTGAGGAAAAATTCAACTGCCTGGTCATAGTGAGACAACTCAAGTTGCTCCGGATAGAGGGTGGCCTTATATGTTATACGGTCTATGAAATTTGGACATTCCCTATAGATAGTCTCCAGAGTTCTCCGGACTAACTGGTAGCTACTCTGTCCGGTAATCAACTTTCTGCTGTAATCGTGGATGTTTTGGTTGCCGTCTATGCTAATCTGTATATCTTTGATCCGGTCGGAGTATGTATTGATGAAGTCAATGAGATCTTGGTGACAGATACTTCCATTGGTAGACCAGTGGGTTCGGATGGTAGAGGATACAGGCAGAGAAAAGGCATAGAGTAGGGAATCCCTTACGACCTCCCAGTTGCACATTGGCTCCGATCCCCACGGAACAATCATTACCTCTCCTGGCTGATTGAATCTAGGGAAGAAATCTACGCAGGCATCAATAATCCTTTTGACCTCTTCAAGGGATACTTTCTTGGTCTTGAAGTAGTCATCGGTGATGTAGCAGTATGCACATCGATGGTTGCACTCTAAGGACATTGGAATTTCTACGGAGCTGATGTTGTTGTAGAACATCTCGGTCAGTAACTTGAAATCAGCCATAGTCTCCAGGCGCATAGGACTGTCCCTCTTGGTGGACGAAAGGTGCGCCTGGCACCTCCCTTCGATGAATTATTCTTGGCTACTCGTGTTATCATGTACTAGCATTGTAGGACGAGCATACTCCACCATTGTAAGTGCTATATCTTGTGCTGGAGTAACCTCCATAAGCAGTGCTATAGGGTCTGGTGTATCCGGAGTCTGCACTAGAGTGGTTGGAACTATAGACACCGCTATTTGCCGAGCTATTTACTCCCGAATTGTGGGTGGCACAAGCTGAGGCTAGGGAATCTATGGCTGCTCGTAATTCTGTTACGTGGATAGATCTGATTTTGGTTTGGAGGGGATTGATAGCATCTGTCCAAGGCATATGTCCCTATCTCCTTATACCCTGAGTAGTTGTGTGGCTTCTCATCATTTCACACTAGTGTAATTACTGTTATTTACCGTGCTGTAACTTGTGGGATAGTAGCTACTGTATACTGTAATATAGGAATTGGAGACCGACTGATTACCACTATTACGACTACTGTATTGGCTTCCATTGACCGATGAGTAGTACCCACTACAACCAACTGTGAGTGGTGTTGCGTCAATCCAGCTACGCAGGGAGGTGATATGCGAGGCCATTATCTTTGTGACCCCATCTTGGACATCGAGTGAAAAGGTTGACAGACTTCTCTTTGTTCTTTCGACATTCAGCTGGTCCAGGAGTTCTCGTATGTGGATGCCGCGGATTTTAGTCGTGCTTGTAATGGTATCGGTCCAGGGCATGGATTGACATCCCTTACCTTAGCAGGAAAGGTTAATGTGCAAACCGGCCAAAGTGTTGGTTGCGTTTACGTCAATACTGTTTATCGTCGTCGTTGTTTGGAAAATAATGGTATCTTCTTTTTTGATAATTAAGGAAACCATCTTTCCGACAAATGATTTCAGGAAATCAGCGTCATTGAAAGCAGAGGTGTGGTCTGATTGGTAACTGATCCAGATTGATGCTATCGGGACCACATCTCCATTCTGGTGGACATGATAGTTTAAGCTATCAAGTCCTTTTTCAAAGATCTCCTGGTCATTGTATTTGATTTTGATCGTGAATGTGTTCACGGTAATCTCCTCCACTCCTGAGATGGTGAGCTTTCTTGGTATGGTATCGTACTTACCTCAGGAGAACACGAATTTTCTTTTTAGTTCTCTTCGGTACTGATTCTAGAGCAATGGAAACCGTTGGTTCCCAAAAGAACAATTTCTTCCGTAGGGTGTTATCCTTTCCTAAGGTCAGGGGATCTCCTGGCTTTACACCCATCCACCCACCGTAAACATTCGTTTGTACCTGTCCAAGCAAAGCTACTGGGATCTTTTTGTTTTTCTCGAATTCTTCCTGCCAGTTGTGCGTCATACCAAGGAGAAGACCCGGTCGGTAGGAAATAACTCCAGCGAATCTGCCCGTCTTTCGGAACTTCTTGACTCTTCCATCACGGTCGAATACCATAATGTCTCCCTCTTCTGGTTGTTGGGTCTCTGATGTTACGAATCCTTCAGCAATGTCAGAATTGTATACTGCCCCAACTAGTCCGTAGTCATTCACGTAGGCCCTAGTGGTTCCTCCAGTTTGGAAGTTAATGGTCTGTCCAGAGGGTACATTGATGTTCACACTGGATGTGTTATCGAGGAGGAGAAAGTCTGAAGCGTGTTTACTGTCCACCATATCGGCATTGAGGTTGGTACAGACGGTGGTGCTGGCCACGGTGATGGGAGGTATCCCTGGGGGTGCGGTTGATCCGAATACCCGAGCGGAGAGATCCCCGTTGCTGTTTCGTACCGCAACGGTATTTGGATTGCTGGCAATGGCAGCATCATACCCATCAACCCGGTCGGAATTGTCTACAATCCCATCATTGTTGGCATCGTAGACTGCCTTAGTCATCTCTCCAGCTACAATCCAGGTTGTATTGTCGGTGGAGAATTGGAGGAGATCGTTTTGGATTCGAAAGTGGATACCATCAACCTGGTCGGCATTGTCTACAATCCCATCATTGTTGGCATCGTAGACTGCCTTAGTCATCTCTCCAGCTACAACCCAGTTGATGTTATCGGTAGAAAAGTAGAGGAGGTTGTTCTCCGTCTTGAGGTGGATGTTGTCTGTACGATCGGCATTGGCAGCGTAGGCTACCTGTCCGAGGATGTCCGATCCTTGGTGGGTGTGAGAGGCGGGAGCGGCACCAACTTGATCGTAGGTTGTGTTATGGGGGTTATCGGTGTTGGTAGTATGGCTTTCCAAGGAGATGGTGACTTGATGGAGAACTTGGTCGATAATATCGAAATTACCGTTTATTTCGTCATCCCATTGGACATCTCCTTGAGAAGGTTTGGCTAAGTTGTAGTTGGGGGTGTAGGTGTTTGGCACCTCTCATCACCTCAGGATGACGATGAGGTTGGAACACGCTGGTTGGTAGAGGACGTCGGCGGTGGTGAGGTCTACTCGCACAACGATGCTGTTTGCGCCACCGCTTACGGTAGCAGTGTACTTCCGTCTCTCCCAGTTATAAGCTGGGGCAGTGATTTCGTTCTGGTTGTAGGTCATCTCTACCCAAGTCTGTCCTGAGTCTATGGAGTAGCTCACGGTGGCGTTACAGAGTGTAGTAACTGGTCGGTAGACATCGACCCAAACTTCTACATTGGTGAAGTTCGTGCGGGTGGTTATCTGTCTGGAGATGTAGGTCGCGGTAGTTTTGGGTTTGAAGTGTACCCCTTGAATTTCTTCCGATAAGATTGGTGAGAGGAACTCACTGGTCGAGGAAAGAACTGCCTTATACCGGATTTGGGTACCCACCGAATTCAGCTCATTGGTGGCGAGGTTCTCCATCGGACTCCAGGTGTTCCCATTGTCGGTGGAGTAGTAGAAGACAACTCTGGTTCCATCTGGGACTACGGTAGTTAGGTTGGGAAGGAAGCTTGTGAAACTGGCTGAGACGTTGTCGGTAATTACCTCTTTTGGTTCGTTCGTTTGGAAGCTGGCCCGGTAGAGTCTGAATTTGAGGTCTTCGGTCTGGTGTACATTCCAGCTTTGGGCGTCCGACGAGGAGAACATATTTCCGAAGTCATAGGCCTGTTTGTTGATGGGGGCTCCAGTTAGGATATCGGTTTGACCCATCTCAGCACAGAAGACTTCATAGTTGTTGGAGTCTGTGGTGAGTGCCACGCAGTACATATTCCCCCCCTCAACATAGGCAGGGGTATCAAAGGTGATCACCGTTTCTGCGGAGGAGTCGTTGGAAGTGATAATGTTTTCAGGAGGGACGACCTTTCTGGCCAGGACTCGCGATCCTGGGAATCCGTTGACCAGTTCTCGGAGCTCAACAATAATCGGTACCGTAGGATCCTTGGTCTTAAAGTAGAGGCCAACCGCCGTGAGGAAACAGCTCTGGGGGACAAAGAACGATTGGGCCAAGGGATCCACAGGGCGAGGACGGATGTAGGTGGTTATAGTTCTATGGACGTTCTGAACATGGATCCTCTCGTAGAGTTCTCGGATTCCGGTGGCATAGAAGTAAGTCTCAGCACCGCCGTACTGGTTCTTCACCTCTATCTTCTTCATTCCGGTGTAGAAGCGGTTGGCAGGGATGTCGAATCTCAGGCTCAGGGTTCCATCAGCTTTGGATTTTACCGTTCCTGGTTCGGTTCCCGGTAGGGTATTGTTGGTTGGGGTTGCTATCATCTTCACCCCGTCGAAGTATACTGCAAGGTTATCTTGATTGGGATAGAAGTTTGTCCCGGTAACGCTGAGGGAGAAACTGGGGATATACTCCATCACTTCCTTGGCTAGGAGTTTATCGGTGAACCAGCTGGATAGTAAGGTGTCTGTAACCTCGACCGTTCCGGCTTTAAGCCGATCTCTGAGGGTTCTAGTAGAGACGGACACTACATTGATCTGATTGGACTCAGAAACATAGACCTTCTCATAGAAGGTATGTGATGGAGGGTCAACACTAATTATGGGTATTCGTTGGAAGACTGCGTATTTGTTGACGTTCACCGTCTTCGAGGCCCTTAGTTGTTGGATATATACGGTATTGGTATAAGGAAGGACGTAGACGTTTCCGGCCTTTTGGGCAGTGGATGTCTGTACGGTGAAAGACACTGGAGTGATCACATCGTAGTCGGGGATGAAGATTCGAAGGTTAGGGACGATGATTCCCGAGAACTCAGGATGGTAGAGGGAAGCTCGGGAGAAACCGACGAATCCTTCCGAGAAGAACCCCACTACTTCTGATGGTGATACGCCTCGCTGTCCGGGATCGTCGAGTTGGGTGACGGCTAAGTTGTACTCCAACCGCTTCAGACGTTCTAGGATTTCGTTTAACTGGTACATGGTGACTCTTTTCAGCTGATAGTTTTTAATCTGGAGCTGGTTTGAGTTGGGAGGGAAGTAGATTTCGGCAAGAGGGAGAACGTTGTAGGGTACTGTGGGACGCTTAGCGTTCCCTGCTTTATCAGGAATACCCCTGAGGAAGGAAGTATTCCCCTCACTATCGAGGTACAGAATGTCTATTCTGGACAAGTAGTAGGTGTAGTCGACTTCAAAGTAACTTCCGTCCACAATGTTATCTTTGGTAGGAAGGAACTGAATGTACTTCTCACCTTGTGAATCGGTAACGACTTCGTAGTCAAGATTGGTTAAGACTTTATGGTAGACGAAGGTGACGGTGTAGGCACTTCCTGGAGCTGGTTCGTTTCCCTGAGGAGACCAGTCGATGATGTTCTGGTTGATGATGTTATAGTCGACACCCCTCACGTACACGGTGCTCCCTTGTCGGACCTCAATAACGTTGAGCACGTTGGGGAAGGGGATGGTGTCAGCTCCACCCACTGCAGCCGAGTGGTAGATAACGAAATTGTCTACTAGGACGTTAGCCCTCACGCTAATAACCGAACGGACTGGCTGCTGGTATAGTTTGTAGGTGGTGACGTTACTGTCATAAGGATACATCTCATCGGTGACAGTGGCGTAGTCGGTGGAAGGGTCAACAGTGTGGATGTGGGGAGAAGGAAGTTCTACCTCATATCCTAAAACGTAGGCTTTTCCTGGACTGACGGCAATGTCAGCCTTCCCATCTTCCCTTGGCAGGCAAGAGACTTCGAGTCCACGTACCAGATAGTTTTCCGACTCATCATAAGTCCTTCTTGCCAAGATGTTGATGATTTCCGAGAATTCTGTAGGCTTTCTGGTCTGTCTGGGAACTCCGTCTACTAGCTCGTAGAGTTTCAATTGTGCTTGGTCACTGAGTACCACTTCAGTGGTTATCTTTATCCTGTGCATGCCAGGTCGGTTGTAGCCTCTCCCAGCTGGGTAGGGGTCTCGGAGGGAGCTGTCCTCCTCCTCGGTAACGATGCTCTCTGTGATGTTCACGCCGATGATCTCGGTGCCTTGTTTGGTGATGGTTAGGGTGGTCTCTGGAACTGGGAGTACGAACCCATTATAATAAATCTTTCCTGCCGTAACGGTCGCCTGGTTTCCGGTGATGGTCAGCTGACACCCTTCCAACACAGCACCCTGGTTGAAGAGGATGTTACCAATGTCACGGATCTGGTATTGGAGGAGCCGGTTGAGTTGTGTTAACTCCCGAGCTTGAAGGTATCGGTCTGGGACACCAACCATAGTGGTGTACCCTTTGGCGCGCTCCTCTTCCGTCTTGTCAAAATAGGGAAATCCAGAGAGGTCGATGGCCATAGGAGTCTCACCTTAGAAGTTGAGCACGATGTAGAAAATTTCGTGCTGGTTTGGTTGGATGTGGATTGGCTCTCGGTTGGCGAACCACTCCAAGTATCCCGGATCTTGGACCTCGTTGGGGAGAAGCTTGGTCTTGGGTTCGTTCCCTGGTATAGGGATTAGCTTACTGTACAACCCTACCTGGCGGAACGTGACCTCGTCTCCCACATCGTTATCTAGAATTGTGGCTTTGATGAGAATGGTGGTGGCCAGGGTCACCCTGGCTTGCGCAATGGTGATAGGTCGGTATCTTACTCCATTCACAATGTACTCTCCCTGAGGATCCTCCACCACAAAGCTCTGGACTTCACAACGTTTGTAGATGATCGGTTCGGTGATGTTGGTGGTGTTTGGGTCTGCGATGGGAGGATTATCCTCGTCCGGCCAAGGCGTGGTACGCCCGATACATATCCACAGTGGTGTGGAAATGAAGTCTACACCTCGGGAAGTATTCCCGATAAGTGGTAAGGCTACGTAGTTAGGCATGCGTAGGCACCTTCCTTATCCTTATCCTTAAGGTTAGGTTGTGATATTGAGGATGACCGTTGCACTACCGTATCCATCAGTTCCATATCCAGCCTCCCCATATCCACCTGTAACGAGGTAACTAAAGACCTTACGGATCAGTGGTCGAGGAACGCTTCCTGCCATTTCAGTGGAGCGGAGGAACTCCTCAAAGCTCATCCTTTGGGGTCGACTGTGGGAGTGTTCAACCTGGAGTTGTTTCTCGTAGGTCTGGAACTGGAGGTGGATGGAGTAAATGGTCTGGTATTCTGAATACCTTAATCTCCTCAGCTCATAGTTGAGGAGCTGGATACGTGAAAGGAAGTTGGAGAGGCTAGAGATGACCAGGTATTTATCTGCACCTGGAGAGGTCGGCCGGAGAATCTGTTCCCAGAACTGGATCTGCTCGATGGTGGTGAATTGGTGTTGTGGTGATCCATACGGAACCAACCCATAGGGGCCCAGGCCATATCCAGGAATGATAGTAGTGGCATGAGCACTGCGCTTGAAGAGCCGAACCCTACTGAATACATGGATCTTGGTCTTACTGGCATGTCTCGTCATGGTTTAGATTACCTGGCCTCCGCCGTTCAGTAACCCCGATCCTCCACTCAGCACATAATCCTGAGGACACCTATTTAGGCTGGTGTGGGTGGAAATCCCAAAGTAGTTACTCCGGGGGGCCCATATTCTGACTGGGGAGATGTAGGGAAAGAGATTTGAGTAGGTAATGATGACCCCTGCGGCTTTGTATTCCTCCAGTTTCTGTTTGGCTCTTTCGCTGACCGGTTTCTGGGTCTGGACGTCTACAATGCCCCAAGTCCAGTAGGTATACCCTGGAAGGATACTGTTATTGGTGGTAAAGCCATTGTTGAGTGGGAGGAGCTCTCTGAATGGTTCGAAGATGGAGATTTCGTTCTCACTCAGATCAGGAGAGAAGAGAGTGATGGTTCGTATCATGCTGGCTACGGTTAGTTTGGCTGAAGTGATCTCTAGGATGATCCTCTTCCGATACTGTTCATCATCTTCGTCTTGGTAACGTGAAATACCGTAAAACTGTCCCCACTTGTCGAGGTACTTCCCAGTGGCTGCCGAGAAGTCCCGGTTCTTAAGGATGTTGGAAATCCCATTCTCAACTGCCTCAATGATTTGACGGAATGTGGCCAGGAGGGCACCGTGGTCAGAGTTATCCTCCTGTTTATCTAAGAAGGGAGCTAAGAAACGGATGACTTTCTTGGGTGCTAGATCCCTACTCATCAGTGACCACCGAGACCTGAACCGTGATATTTCCCGGTCGCAGGATTTGATTTTTGGCCACCACAATCTTCTGGTTGGGATTGATGGTCACGTTTCGAATGATCGTTGGATCATAGGCAATGATGACACCTACCAGGTGATTGGGGAAGAAATCTTCTCCGACCTCACGGGAATTGAGGTAATTCTCGACAATGTTTCTGACCTGGTTTTTGATTAGCTCCCGATCGGCGGATTTGACCACCTCTACGTTGATGGTTAGGTCTACGGTTCTTTTGGCAATTCCCAAGACGTTGATCATGATCCCTGCTGCCCGAACTTCTTCTAAGGCATTCTTGATCTTCTCGAATAATTCTTCGGATACGGTGCCACTCGGTGTGGAAACGTAAACCGAAGCTACCCCCGGAAACTCATCTTTGATGCTGATATAACTGAGTTCTGGGATGGAAGAGAGCTGATAGAGAATGGCATTTTTGGTTCCCTTAGCTAGAGAAATGATATACTTATTAAACCGCTCCCTCCTCTTGGTTTCCGATTCTTCGTCTACCCCTCCGGTGGCAGCATTCGGATTGGTTACACTGATTATTTCAGGGAGAGAAGAAACCAGCTTGGTAATAGTGTTGGCCGGGACGTTTCCGATAAATCCTCTGGTGAGACAAACTGCTGGGACACGAACGGTGGTAGTGTTCATAGGCACAAAAGTATCTACTGTAGTGGCATACACCAGCCCGTCTAAGGTTGAAACCTGGAAACCTTTCGGTATGGTAAACCCAATGTGATCGGGAATGGTGGTGAATTGCAGTTCTACCCGGGCAGGAACGGCCTCATTCCTGGTAAATCCAAACAGAGAGTAGGCACTATCCCGTATGGCTTTCTGGAGTTCCTCTTCCACGAAGACATAGAGTTCTTCAATCTCCATAGCGATGGCCTCAAAGAGGGCCCGTATGGTCGATCCGATGCTGAAGTCGGTGACCTTATCGGTCAGCGACGAAAACCAAGCAACCATTCTGGTAAGGATTTCCTCAACAGTTCTAGGTATTTTTGATCACCACCTGGAGGGGAAAGACTAAGTCAGTCCTGGTGATTACTTGGCAATCGAGGGTAATCTGGTCTTTGGCTACCGATACGGATACGTCCTCCACTGCTTTGACACGGACATCCTGCAAGATGGCCTCTTTGAGTTCTACCTTAAGGAGGCTGAATAATTCCTCACTCAGCGGTTCACCGACGTAGTGGTGGAGGTTGGATCCGTAGAATGGGTGTAGGAGGTAGCCTCCCTTTGGGGTGGTGACTACCCGGTGCAGGGCCTGGACGAGGTTACTGACTCCAGCCACAAGAGTTAGATCGGAGTTTGAGCCTAAGGAGACTCGCTTCCCTTCGGTTCCGAGGTCGACTCCGTAGGCCCGGATGAGGTCTATTACTGGAGTGGTGTTGTCCTCTTGGGTGAGAGGTACGTAGATGGTTTCTCCCCACTTTCTTACTCGGTAGAAGAACCCTCCTGAGAATGGTTCAGGATTGGTGGCGATTACCAAGCGGTTCAGGGAATCCTCAGCAAACCGTAAGGGAGAGTGAGCTGGAAGGTTGTAGGTTCTCCCATATCCGGCGGCTTGGACGGGCACGGCCACCGATCCGATGTCTGGCACCGAGATGTCCCTTTGGGTGTGGAAGGTTACTTCGGTGTTATTGTTGATGCCAATCACCATTGTGTTTTTGGGGATGAAAATGTCCCCAGCAACACCATCTCTACGTTTTACCATAATGGTTCCCTGGGCGTAACCCTCTCTTTGGAAGTCGGGAGGGACGATGTAGGGATACTCCAGATTATTTATGGCCACGAGATTTTTCCAGTCAACTGGAGGGGTAAGCTTGGCAGCAATCTTCTGGATGGTGTCGTAACGTTTGATGGTGTAGATACCGTAACGGAGAGAATAGGTCATAGGCTTCCAACCCACAATAGTTTCCAGAGGAGGATGAGCAATCGGTGGGTTGCATGCACCAGTCCATATTCTACCATGCTTTCACCCAGGAGGCGTCTCTCCTCTAGCTCTTGGAGGAACGACTCCCACTCCTTCTGAGAGGCCTCTAATGGTATTACCTTCTCCATGTAGAGGAGGTTCTTCAGGTAGTTTTGGAGGAGCGGATCTGATCCAATATTCTCGATGGTCAGCTGATACCCCTTTAATTTCCCGTAGAGGTAGTAGAGGAACATTTCGTCGAGGAGGATGGTTCTTTCCTTATTTCCACATAGGATCGTGATGAGATTCTGGTAATTGTTGATTGTAAACCAGAGAGTGTCTTCCAAATTGGAGATATCTGTCTCTTGTTTGAGGGTATCGATGAGACTGACATTGCTGACGATTGAGTAGTCTTGCCTTATCCCGAAAGGTATTGGACTACCACTCATCGAGCTCGGCATCCCCGTCATAATTGGAGGAATAGGAGTAGTCTGGGTGAAGGTCCGTTGGATCTCGTTTCTTCGTAGAAGGTTACTTATTTGATGGATTTTGGTCAAGTCGTGAAATATCTTTTGGTTGGGAAAAGCATAATAGAGGATCCGCACCCAAATTGGGGTGTTGGTATCCACGTCCACCTCTTCGAAGTAGGGAGGTGGCGCCTGGTAGTCAAACGTCTTTACCGTGGCTGGAGGAATGGACATATCGATTTTGGTGAGGAGGAAATACCGATCCCCACTCCGGAATAGGGTTCGTAGAGGGTAGTGTTCTCCAATGTCATAAGAGGCCCAGAGGGTGGAGAAGACCCCTTTTCCCTCTTCGATGGGGTTGACGTTAATGACGTTACAATGCACCGTTACCCCTTCCCATCATACCTTTATTTGATCGGGCCACCTATGGCGGGCATTACAGAAGTTGGTGATCCAATCCCACCATTGAGATTCCCCAACCTCTTCTCCTGGATTTCTCCTACTCTCCTGAGGACGATGAGGTCGATGTTGTAGTGGTAGAAGAGGGGTTTACTCGAACTCCTCTGTAGGGAGAAGTTGGTTGGTAAGGTGATGAAGAAATCCCCATCTGTGTAGTTGTTCACTCGTAGGAAGCGGTTGGGGGGAGTCCCGGGAGGTCTACCTTCAAAGATGTTCTTGATGACCATATCCCGGAGTTCCTGGAACCTCTGCAGGGCCAGGTTGATGACTGTCCCATCCATCCCCTCCCTGAACTCATTCTTGACAATGCCCTTTATGCTCATCGTCCCCACCCCTGGCCCAAAGTCATCGATGAAGACTCCACCCTTGGTTTGGGTGGGGCGGATACGGATGGGATGGCTGAGGGAGTATTCTTGAGGGTTGAGGAGGAATCTGTAGGGTCCGGCTTTTATGATGTCATTCTCGTCGACAATGAGGAATTCCAGCTTTTTGACTTCGGCCAATTTCGCTCCCCCTATCTTCTCTCATGCAGAATATCCCAAGTGGAGGAGAAATTGGCAAAATGGTGGAAGCTATTTTCTACCCTACCAGGACATTCGTGGATCCGGTGGCGATATTTCCCTGGTTGTTCTGACACTGGCAGGAGAGGAGGTCTCCCAAACGGGCAAACCCCACCCCATTGACCAGGACGGTGGCCGAACCGCTCACCACATTGCAGGGGTGGGTGGTTGCACTCCCTATCATAGCCGCTGGAGCACCGTTGACCAGGACGTTAGGGGAACCGGAGGAGATGGTGTTCATCATGGAGAGGCACGTTTTGTTGCCGTTCTCATCCTCCACTTCTTCCCAACATAGCGTCTGACAGCCAACAAAAGCCGCTCCAGGCATGGTTTCCCTCCTAGCTGTTGAGTTTGATCGGGCTACCTTTGACATCCACCACGCCACCGTCGATGACGATGAGGTGGGCTTTAATGGTGATGGTTCCTCCACTTACGGTGATATGGGATCCAGAACTGTTCTCGATGAGGATGGTATCCCCAACCACCTCCACACAGCTACCGCTTTTATTCTTAACCTTGATGGCATTATCGAAGATCCGAACGTAGCTTCCCGACTTGCACTCCGCCCGCACCAGGTCTCCCCGGATGTACACCTTGCTCCCGGTCTTGTTCTCGGCGACGATCAGATCCCCCTTCATGAAGATCTGGCTCTGACTCTTATTCTTCGCCTGAATGGTGTCCTCTTCGATGCGGATGTAGTCGTTCTCCGCGTCAGATCCCTTCCCCTTCGAGGCTTTGAAGAGGAGACGGCGGGGATTCACCTCGATGCGGCTCTTACTCTCCTCATTGTTGACTTCTATCTGCACCAGGTCATCTCCCAGGATGATGCTTTCGGACTTCTTCTTCTTCCCCTCCTTAATGCGGACGATCCCCAGGTAGTCGGCTCGCAGTTGGATCTGATCGGTGACCTTCTGGACCTCTTGCTTCTTCTCCCCACCGCTATTGTGGTAATCAATGAGCACCCCATCCACCTGGAGCTGGAAGGAACCGGACTCCACCACCTGGAAGTCCTTGCTCACCTGGCTCAGCTCCTGGGGAACCTGGATCTGCTGATTCTTCCCCTGGTTTCCTCCCGAGTTGTTGTTCCCTTCTCCTTTCTGCTCCTCTAGGGGAGCAAGCTTCTCTCGGACCACCAGGAGCTGGGAGTCGGGAGAGATCTTGATGGTGAGGGCCCCCTGGGGCTCCTCGTCGGCATCCACATGCTGGAGCTTCACATAGTAGCGCTTCTGCTGGGTGAGGGCTCCTTTGTAGTCCTTCTGTAATGGTTTGATCTTCTGGTCAGTTTTGGGAAAGTAGACAGGGAGGGTGTCCAGGTTCTCCTGTGGTGGCTTAGTTGGGTCGACGGCGGTGGTCTCTCTGGAGAGGTATTGCTGGAAGATGCTGTTCAGCTTCTGGGTGTACTGGGGGTCTTCGGCCCAGGCGCCGGTGTTGGGTTTTTTGGGGTTCTGGATCTCTTGGAAGAACTTCTGGGGGTCATTGCGGACTTCCCAAGCGGTCTGATGGTGTTTGCGGACGTTGTAAATGTAGGCCTCAATGGCCTCCCACTGGTCGTTGAACAGGGCGTACCCCTCAGGGTCCTGGCCAGCTGGGCCTACGTAGCGCATGCCCCACAGGTTCCAGTGACGGTTGTACTGTCCCCATCCAGATTCCAGGATGGCCTGAGCTACCGGAATCCTCCAGTCGATGCCGTACTTGGCCTCCATGGCCTGGGCGTATGGCTTCAGGTAGTTGATGAAGTCCTCCCTATACCCCATCCTACTTCTTCTCTCCTTTCTTTGGGGGTATCTCGATCCGGATGTGCTTCTCGGAGAGAATGATCCCGTCCGGGGCCTCAAACCCTCCCGGGAGGGAGTCCATGACCTTCACCGAGGTGGTGGCTGGTGCCGACCCGAAGACACTCCCCAGGACCTGGTCGATGATGCTTCCTCCCCCTCCCAGGTTGAGAATTTGCCCGAGGGGAGTCCCGCTGAGGATGTTCCCCAGGAAGTTGGCAAGGGGAGCGGGGAGCACCCGGTTGATGGCTCCGGCGATGAGGCCTCCTACAAAGCCCATGGCCACCTTCCGGGGGTCGAGGTTTTTCAGGAACTGTACCACCCCCATCACAGTGTTGAAGACCCTTCCGGTCTCTCCCAGGGCTTCCTTCACCCCGGCCGGGAGGAAGGAGGTGAGGGTGGCAATGAGGCCGGTGGCACTCAGCTTCCCGGATTCCAGGATGGAGGTGATGTTCCGGAAGACGGCAATTCCCTTAAGGACGTTGCCCATCGAACCTCCGGTCATGGTGTTCAGGAAGGATATAACCCCGTCAATTTTGGAGAGGAATCCCTCCAGGCCATGGAGGGTGGGGCTGGTGAACACAGTATCCAGACCCTTGGCCACAGCGTCCACTCGGTTGTAGAGTTCCTCGATCTTCTGTTTGGCTTCGGCCGGTGAAAATTCTACCGCTAACCGGATGAGGTCTTCGACATCGACCTTGAGTCTCTGACGGTTCTCAGCCATGGAGCTACCCTACCTGTTGGGATTGTCGACGACCTGACCACATCTAGGGCACTTCCAGCTGGACCAGCGGGGGCATACGGAGAACCTGAGCTGGCAGTTCGGACAGGTTACCCACACGGCTCCACAGAAACAGGATGAGGAGGGGTTTTCCGGATCTCTTTCTTCTGCCCCACAACAGCACCCCCCATCGTCGTAGTCCTCCTCCACATCGGGGTCTCCGCTCAGCACCTTCCTAACCTCCGGATCGGCTAGTACCTGGTCAATCCCCTTCTCAAAGGTCAGGGCTCCGCTCTTGATCTGGTTGATGATATCCTGGACGGTTGGGATATCGAGGATTTTGGAGGCCTCCTTGAGTTCTTCGGCCTTCTCCTTGGTCTTGGCAATGGCATCGATGAGGTTTTTGGCCTCCCCCACCAGGTCGTCCCGACCCACCTTGAGGTAGAAACCGGCAAACTCATTGCTCCCCTTCCCAAGAGGGAAGGAGATCTCCACTTCTCCCTGTTCATTCACCTTCCACCAGAGGCCTGAGGGGAAGACGGTGATGTACCTCTGCGGATCGGCGGTGACGTTCCGGTCTGTGGGACCCTTCTCATCCTCCAAGTTCTCAGTAGCCCCCACTGGGGTGAGGCTCCTGAGCCTTGGAGGGAGGCATCCCAGGACTACGGGGGCCGTGTAGTTCTCATTGAGGAACCCCACCACCACGAAATCGCCAACCTGAGGAAGCGTAACTCTTCCGTATCCGAAGACGGGCTTTTTGATCTCCTTCCCCCACCCAGTTTCCTGGGAAAACCAGTGCTCTTCCGGGACAACGCCGGCCATGTCGGTGACAACAGGGACCCTAACACGGTACTCCCCTTTCTTCCCCTTGTCGGTTCCTGATGTGGCTGGGGTGTACGTATCCACAAAGACCACGTCGACACAGAGGTCCAGGGGGTAGACTTTCACCACTCTTCCCAGTCTCAGGCCTCCAATTCGGGAGGGGGCATAGGATACCCTACTCCCTATCATGCCGTCGTCGTAGAAAGCCACTGCCCTGCCTCCTCCTTCGTGAGCTCAATGCCCCTGCTGAGCTCGAGGTTGGTGAGGAAGGTCTCGAAGTTGATGAAGACGTGGGTGACGGCATCCACGTAGAAGAGGAGGTACCGCTCCCCCTCTCCCCCATAGTCGTTCGTGACGTAGAGCACGGCATCCCCCTCATTGATGCTCGCCGTCCCACGGATCTGCAGAGTCCCCCGAAGGAACTCACAGCTTTTGATGTACCACTGCTTGAGGACGTCAGCGAGGCGATTGGCCAGGGTTTTGGTAGCGTCCGAAAGCTGCACCACTGCCGTTCCCTTGTCCTGGAGCTGGTTCTCGGCGTGCGCGATCTCTCCCTGGGTGTTGAAGTAGTCGAACTTCATGATGATGGGGTTGAGACCATGGCGACGGATGTGCTCAAGGTCAGCAACGGGCTCGACGTTGAGCTCTAAAGCCATGGGGAAGGCTTCAGAGGTATTTGGGGCAACGAGGAAGAGGTTGTGCTCGAACTCACTCCCCCGGCCAATGCTCTCATTGTACACGTCGATGTCCCGAACCACATGGACTTTCTCCACTTTCTCTGGATCCACAGCCCCAATCCACTTCTCGAGATTCCCATGGGAGACGAAGGGAAGGTCTTGCTTGAACTTGAAGGGGCTTGGACGAATGATGACTTTACACTTCGGGAGGGTGGATGGTGCCCCTGGTGGAGCCCCTTGGGGGATGATGGTCCGGGTGATGATCTCGTTGAAGGGCTTCTGGAGCACCTGGTCGAGGAACTGGGCTCCAGAACCTGAGAAGGTGCTGTAGGCCATCCCGTAGATCTGGAGGGGTTGCCCTTCGTCAAGACGGAAGGACCTCCCCTCAACGGTAATGAAGGTGTCGAGAGTTCGCCTTCCAGCATAGGGAACGGTGACGGCGGTGAGGTCCTTCAGGAGGAGGTCCTCGAAGTACTTCATGACCGCCTCGTGGACCTCCATGGCTGCGGTTTCGGTGAACATCTGGAGGAAGTCCACGTAAAGCGAAGGCCAGCCCAGAAGCTCCCGGAGCTTGCTGATCGCCGGGAGAGCGGAGGCATTGGAGTACAGGAAGTGGGAGGCGGAGAGCCCCACAATCTCAAGCCCTGATACGACGATCTGTCGCTCAACTGAAGGGTTCTCTGCGCTTCCTGAGAAGCCGACGGTTTTCTCGATGGACTTCACCACTCCCAGCATCACCGGGAGCAGCCTCTGGTCCACCCCAGGTCGCCCCATGAAGATGGCCACGAGGTCGTGGGGGTAGACCTTGTCTAGCCAGGTCCGCCCTTTGTCGTCCTTGAAGTCCACGAGGGTAATCTGGAAGCTGTTGACGCCAAAGCCATTCACCTGCTTTTTGACCACAATCTGGATGGTGCTTGAGTATATCGTCCCGGGGACAACATGCACCAGGTCCTCAGGGAGGTAGGAGAGGGTTGTGGTGGCGAAGATCGTGTTGGAGGTCCCCTGGGTTGTGCGAACTGGGATGAAGTACACAAGCCCTATGGGGGCGGAGTAGGTGTACCTGGCGAACATGGGAGTGCTCTCTAGCTCACGGCCTCAAGCCGCAGGGACCTCCCTCGTCCTGAGAGGGACATCCCTATGGCCAGGCGGTTCATCTCCTCAATGAGTTTCGCCACGTATTTGCTGTCGAGGGCTCCTGGAGCGACGTTGATGTTGATGGAAATCTGGTTCTCCACCCGATCGATGGTGACTCCCCTGGAGATGAGCTCTGTGGGTTTCTCCTGGGGTGCTTCATTCTTGAACCAGTTAAGGTGGTTGAGCCAGTGCCAGAAGGGCCTGGTTGTCTGCTCTGGCGAAGCACCAGGAGGTGGTGGACCTGGTGTTGGGGTTGGCGTTGGCTCTGGCATGGTTCCAGGACCCTCGGGCTTGATGAGGGCGGGGAGGTTGATATTTGGCGCAGGCTGTGTCTTGTACTCCTCGAGGATCTTCATGAGCTCGTCGTAGATCCCTACTCCCGTAGGATTCAGCAGTCTCGTATCCAACGAGGAGGTGTCGACGATCAGCGATATGACAGGGCTGATATCATTCCAGATGCTCTCGGCCTGTTCCTTTGTCAGAGCTCCTTGCCGCACCTGTTCTTCAAGGAACCGATTGAGAGAGAACCGCATAATCATGGGGCGGAATATGGGCGGAACGAACAAGGTTTGGTACCATGGGACGGTGAGACGTTCGGTAATTGCGGCAATGAAGCCGGGAGGCAATCCCCTTTTCTGCAACCGTTCGGCAACCAGTGTTCTTAGGCGTTCCGGGGCACCGGCGATGATCCTTCGTCGGGCCGCTTCAAGGCCTTTCTGGATCTCTAGATCAGAGAACATTCGCCGCGGATCGGTGAGGCTCAGCTCCGCCTGTTCAGACAGGAACTTGATGATCTCGATGAGATTGTTGAAGTCTGACTGAATTTTCTCCATCATGGACTTGCGCGCCTCGGCGAGCCTCCTGGCCGTCTCTTCAAGGGAACGGGCTTTGATATCCTCGAGGAGGTCTTCGGTGATCTGCTGTGTCTTCTGGGCCTGGGCCACCTCGTACTGGTAGATCGTCTCATACAGTTCCTTTCGAGCAGAGACGAGTTCCAGGATGGATTCGTCAGCCTTCCTGGCGATTCCTGGAGCAAAGACAGACCCAATAGTTCGGTAGAACCATCCCCACCGGGCGTAGTCTTTGAAGGCCCTCTCCCCTTCTTCCGTGAGCCCGCTCATGATAGTGGCGGCCCGCCTGGTGAATTCCTCCCGGCTCAGGCCTGGAGTCTCAGCCAGGGCCTTGATCTCTGACCGCCAGCGCCTGGTTCGCTCGATCTGCCGCTCAATCCCCTCAACCGCCCGCCGTGTGATGGTGTAGAGGACGATGGCGGCCGTGGCTGCTGCCCCAATCCCCAGGGCAAGGGGAGAGAGGCTCCCAAGAAGCGCTCCAAGGGACCCGCCAAACCCCTTCACGCCTCCAGTGAAGAACTTGGCAAGGGATGGGACGGTCGCACCTGGGCGGAAGAGGAGGTTCCTGAGCCATCCCTCAGTGATGTACTTGAGGAGGCTCCTCCCCAGCCCTCCAGCAAGGGAGGCGAAGCCCTCACCCACGAACCTGCTGAACCCATAGAGGGCGAGGAAGCCCAGTCCCCGTCCGCCTAAGGCCCCAAGGCCAGTGAGGATATCCTGGAATCCTTCAATAGGCTTGAAGGTGAGGATGTTCCCGAACCCCGAGATGATCTGGGGAACACCCCTGAGGAGGCCCAGGAGGGGCATGATGACTTCATCGGTGAGGTCCATGAGGGCTTCCTGCCTCATGGCCAGGGCTTTGGCGAACTGTTCACCGTAGGACTGCCCGGCCTCCGCCATGATGGTTTCAATCTGCCGCCGTTCCTCTTCCCCCGTTCCTCCCCTCCGCACATCCTCCCGGTACTTCCGAAGGAGCTCCAGAATCTGCGCAGATTTATCCAGGCTCAGCCCGGTGAACCTGCTCATCATGGCCACGGCTTCCGGGGTATTCCCGAAAGTCCTGTCGAAGTAGTCGATGAGGGCTTCAGCCACGGTGACCTGCTGGCCACCAATGTCCAATGTGGTGAAAATCCCCTCCCGGTCAATCTGCTGCTGGATGCGGACGAGCTCGGCAAAGCCCACGCCTCTTCCTCCCGTCAACATCTGGACCATTCCCGCCAGGAGAGGATGGAAGAGCTGACCACGGCCAGACTGGAGCATCTGGGAGAGGGTGGTCACTGCTGCGGCTCCGAACACGCCCCGCATCCCAGCGCCAACGTCTGTCCTCCCGGCGGTGAGGAGGAACTGGGCGAAGTTCCTCAGGGCTTCAGGGGAGACACCCCGGCCCATGCCGGATCTGGCGTACTCGATGAAGTAGTCGAAGGACCGGAGGAGCTCATCAGTCCCCACCGTCCGCCTCAGGTTCCTGCTTGCGAGGACGGTGGCCATGATGTTGAAGGCCTCTCGCCACATCCCCGCATCCTCGAAGATCCTGGTGAGGCCAGCCTGGAGGACCGCGACGTCCGTCTCCCGTCCGAGGAATCCCGTCCCTCGGGCAAGGAGCCAGGTTGGGGTTGTGACCTGCTCGAGGAAGGTCGTGAAGTCGAACCCTCCAAGACCGGCAATGCCCGTCATGGCCTCCGTTGGCCTGAGGAGGCCCTCAAGGGGAACCCTCCCCCTCTGGAGGAGGTCGCCCAGGGCTCGACGGAAGACTCCTCGAAAGGCCACACCCATGCCTGGTACGGCGTAGACACCGAACCGTCCTCCCATCAGGGTTTCCGTGGGGAAGAGGAATTCAAACCTGTCCCGGATGGCTTCACCAAGGACCGATCCTAAGCTCATCCGTCCATAGGTGGCGATGGTATCGAAGATGTCACCCAGGAAGGGGATGAAGACTCTATCGTAGAAGAGGGAGGCGAATCCTGCCGGTCGCTGGAAGGCATCGAAGAACCTCCGGAGGGGATTGTCTACCCGGAGCTGTCCCAGGTAGTTCCGGATCCAGGTCCGGAAGTCGTACCCTGCCGCCTCGGCCATGGTTTTCCTGGCTTCCTGTTCGCCCAATCCCAGGGCGGCCACATCTCCTTCGGTGACGTCGTGGTAGATGCTCTGCATGGCCACCTGGATCCTGTGCTGGAGCTCTTCCATGAAGGCCGTGACGATGTCCCCGCCCCGCTCCTTGATCCTCCGGACATCCTCAATCCTCAGCTCATCCAAGAACCGGTTGAACTCCCTCAGGAAGATCGAGAGCCTGAAGGCCTTGGTGCCGATTTCCCTTGCCTCAGGTCGGTTGGCTAAGTCGGAGGCGGCTTTGATGGTCCTTGAGAACGCCTCCTTCATGCGCAGCCGGAAGTTCTGGATCTCCTTCTCCCTCTCAATGGCGGCCTCCTCTTCGAGTTTCACTCGATCCTGGTAGGCGGCGATTTCCTCATCTGTGACCCCACTGATATCGGACTGGATGCGCTTTGCCGTCTCCTCAATGGTCCTCCTGATGGGGGTGAGGAATTTCTGGACGACCTCCTTGATACCGAGAGAGGTCCGCACTGCCTCGAGTTCCTCTTTGAGCCTGTTCACCTGCTGGGCTCGTTCCTCAGGACTTGTACCTTCTGGGAGTGGTTCACTCTGCAGCCTGGTGAGCTCCTTATTGATGGCCGCGATCCGTTGCTGGCGCTCGGCGATTTCCCTCCGGTACTCGTCGTAGAGTTTCTGGATGTCCTCATAGGAGGTTTTCTCACCGAGGCCTTTGATGATGGCGAGGATTTCCTGGGCTGCAGCGACGGCCGCATCGGCGAGATTGGCGATCGGCGGCACCTTCCCCTGGTTCATGAACTCCTGGTGTTCTCTTTTGGCGAGCTCCAGAGACAATTCCTCAATGACCTTCTGCCGGATCGCCGCATCGATATCGGCAATGCTCGTGATCTGCGACGGCTGTTCGATACCGTACCGCTTCAGGACGTCTTCAACAATACTGGGGACCGTCTTCGTGGAAAGGTAGCGGGTCCTCTGGGGGAGTCTTTTGGTTTTCAGGATGTTCCTCATGATGGTCTCGGCTCGCCACTTCGTCCACTCTTCCTTGAAGACGCCGACGACGGATGAGGAGAGGAGTGGGGCCTGGAACTCCTTCACGAGGAGGTTCTCCAGTCCAGGAATGACGATCTGGATGGCCTGCTGGATGAGCTTTGCCCGATCCCCTGCTTCGAGGTTAGAGGGGATTTCTGGAAGGGCAATGCCGGCGACTTTGCTCCGAACTTCCGCCAGGGCCTCAGTGGGGATGATCCGAACGGCCCTGGCTCTGGCTCCCAGGATCTTCGAGAGCTGCTGGGCGAGATCCCTGTACTGCTGGGGGAGGTTTTCGAGGGTTCCTGAGAGCGCATGGGATGCCAGCATTGTCCCGGCGGCCATGAAGGACTCCCGGGTTGGACCCTTCCCTCCAAGGGCCTGGAGGGCGTCGATGAAGTTCCTGATGGCCTCCGTCTTCTCCGCAATCGTCTTCTCCTTGAGATCCTCCATCTCCTCCGTGTAGGAGGAGAGGAAGCGGATGAGGGAGGAGATCCGCTCCTCAAGCTCCTGGATCTTCTCCTTGCTCCCTGCTGGGTCCAGGCGGGCGGCCTTGAGGGCTTCCTGGAGCTCCACGAACTCCATGTAGGTATCGTAGATACCGGCAAGGGCACCCTGGATGAACTCCTCAATGTTCGTGGACCCGGTCAGTCGGAGGGCAGCATAGAGCCGCAAAGCCTGGAGGAGCCTCGGGTCGGTGATCCTCGTCCCAGGGATGTACGCCGCCACGGATTTGGTGATCTCCGAGACGATGGGGCTTGCGATGAGGTGTGGCCTCTGGTAGTACTCCCGGACTTCTGGTGGGAGGTACCGGGATTTCATGACTTCCTGAACGGACATGAAGTACCCGAGGAGGGGGCTTGAGATCCCCATCCGCCTTGAGGCGTCCCGGAGTTCCCTACTGAATTCTGTGAAGAACTGCCGGAGGTCCCTGGCCTCAGAGATGATCGCCTGGCGTCCGGGGGAGAGGGTGGAGATCATGAGGGCGAGCTCCCCCATCCTGGACCTGGTATAGAGGTCCATCTGCCCGAGAACGTCGATGGGGAGGTTCAGGAAGATATGGGTGCGCGCCCGTCCTAAGCCGAAGCGCCTCTGGTACTCCAGGACCTTCTGCTCGAGTTCCCCTGGAGTCTCCATGATCCCAAACCTCGGCGCTCCAGGAACTGCCTGTGGCCAGGCAATGGGTCCAGGAGGTGAAGGGACGACGCGCTTCCACCCTCCCGAAGCCGCTGCCTCAGCTATGCTCCGGTTGAGGTCATTGATGCCCTTCTTGATGTCCTTCAGGAGATTCCGGACGTCCTGACTCTGGAACTCTAGAGGGTCAGCCACTCTCTGTCACTCCCACTGGGATGAGGTTGGGACTGGGTCACCTCAGCGAGGTAGGCATCGAAATCGGGGTCATAGTACTCTTCGACAATCTCTCCCTTTCCACCCTTCCCGGAGGCCCGTCGCATGGCCTTAGCTCGCTCCCTCTGGGCGTGGTTGTGCATGGCCACAAGGAGGACGATCTGCTCCTGGGTGAGGGACCGGAACCTGGGATCGGTGGGGAGGACCTTGAAGTTGTCCATCACCCACCACAGGACCTCGAACTCCGGGAGCGCCGCAACCTGCTCAACGTACTTCGTGAGTCTGGCGAAAGGAGTTCGCCCAGCTCAGGACCTCCATGAAGATCCGATGGAGGAGGTCCCAATCCGGGCACTCCCAGAGGTTGGCAAGGAACTCTGGTCGCTCAACGAGGACCTTATCGAGGTAGACGACCTCGTAAATGAGGTCCTCCACATCCTGCATCTCCCCAGGCTTCAGCCCTCGCTTCATGAGCTCTTTCCGAACGCCGACGAGGATGTCCAGGGAGTCCCCCACAGTGTCCTTCTTGGCCGTGAACCTGAGCTTCTCCCCCCGGTACTCCACTTCGAAGGTGTGGGTCTGCAGGTGACCGGTGAGGATTTCCTTCCCAACCTTCTCCAGAGCCTTTTCCTCAGACATCAAACCACCTCCCAGAAAAGTGGTGGCTGGGTTGCCCCCAGCCACCTAGATGCGCTCTTCGTGCTCAAAATGGTGGGATTACTTTGTCCCAGCATGAGCTCCGGTGCCACTGCCGCCTATGGCCTGACCACCACCGATGATGTTAGCCTGCTCCTCTTTCAGGATTTCGCCGTAGTCGAGACACTCCGAGTAGTACAGGGACATGGTCTCACCAACGATAGCCCCAGCTCGAATCTCCTCGTCGCAGCTCCGGACGATGCAGTTCCGGTACTCCCGAATGATTTCTCTCGTGTACTTGTCCTTTACGGTGATGGTGAAACCGAAGGTGGAGTGCTCGAGGATCTTCCCCTCATGGCTCAGGCTGAACGGAATGCCGATCTGCCCAAGGGCACCCTTGAGGTCATCGAGGCGGACGAAGTACCGCTCAAGGTCAATGGTCCCTTCGTACCTGAGGGGAACGGCTTCCTGGGGTTTCATTGAGCCGATCTCATAGACGAGCTCCGTCCCGAAATCTCTCCGGGCTGAGAGCCTCTGCGCTCGGCCAATGAGGTGTAATGGACCGCCTTTGGGGTTCTGCAGGTAGATGAGGATTTCATGGGCACTCACCACTCGGTGGATGCCTTGTTTAGCTGTCTCCCCGAGTGTGGAATTCTCGACGGCTTCACCCTGCATGCCGAAGTAATCGTAGTACTGGGTTTGGCTATCAGCATACAATCCCATGATAGAAACCTCCTTGATGAAGACTTAGCCCCGGCCCTCCAGAAGAAGGCCGGGAGGATTTACGGATTACTGCCATTCAAAGGCAGGAGTGAAGGTCTGGGCGACGAAGATGTAGTTCGCAATGGTGGCGGGATGAGCTTCGTAGGAGACGTAGACGGCGTCGTTGGTGACGTTGACCTGGATGTTCCGGTAAGGAGGATTCCCGATGAGCGAGCCGTTGTTGGCATACCTCAGGAGCACTGAACCAACTTCGTAGGCGATCTCTTTGGCCACAGTTGTCGATAGCGCCCGACCGAGGAACCTCTCCTCCAGGGTCCTCCGGATGTCCTTCGAGATGGCATCGATGATGAGGACAGCCGAAATCTCCTGCTTGGCGAGGTTGTTGTCCGTCCGGTAGGTGGTGACACCTTTCACCACTCGGAAGACGTCTCCCTCACTGGGGGCTACGACCGTCACGCCGCTCTCCATGAGCTCAGTGATATCGCTTAATGTGAACTCCTGGGTGAGGCCAACCACGCCGACGGTCTTGTGGGTGATATTCTCCTTGAGGGCAAGTCCAGCCTTGAGGCCTGCCAGGAGCGCAGCGGTGTAGTAGGAAGGCCGCTGCACGAGCGTGCCGTTGATGTTCTCCACAATCCCTGGGGCGCACATGACGATGCGGTAGGAGTTCGAATAGGGTAAGGCCGCGGCGATGTAGTCTGCCTTGGTAGCACTGGGGTTGGCCAATCCCAGGAAGGCCACACGCTCCTTCTTCCCGGTGATGGAGCTACAGTCGTTGATGTGGGAGGCGACGACGTTGTGGACGGAGGAATCGCCACTGGCCACGCAGACGATCTGGATGTCTCTAGTGGTGAGGAGGTTCAGCGCATTGGCGTAGTCCGTTGACGTTGGCGTTCCACCGTCATTGCCACCGGTGAGGAAGGTGAAGTCGGTGTTCGTGGGTGGGTTGGTGTCCGACGCATTGGTTTTGCTTGCCGTGACGAGTTTCGAGGATTTGTTGATCGTGGTGATGCAGATCCCGAGTGTCGCAGTGACCGTGTACGCGCTGGTCTTCACATCCTGGTTGCTCACAGCCTCAAGGTACGATGCGGGGAGGTCTGTGTCGGTAAGGTAGGGGGAACGGATAGCCTGGTAGACGCCGAGGCGGGAGATGGCCTCAAGGACCTTCCCAACCGTATTGTAATTGGGACTGGTGAGGTCCAGGGCAATGGCCTCTTCGGTGATGACGTTCTCCTCATCGTCCTTTGGGGTGAGGGAGAGGGTGGTAGCCTGGCCGTTCGAGACGGTGATGGTGAGGGTGCACGACGCCCCAGTCCCGGTGTACTTCACGGAGAAAGCTGGACCGAGGTTGTCGTAGGTCTCAGTGGCTCCGGTGAAGGTATCCTGGATAACGATCTTCTTCCCCACTGCAGTTCCGTTATAGATGCCCACCCGGATGCGGTTCCCAATGGTTCCATAGTCGATGGCGGTGAGCGTCAAGGTACCAAAGGCCTTTGAGGCCTGAGCTGCTCCTGATCCAGCAACCCGGACAGCGTAGACCAGCCCAGCTCCCTGGGCTCCACCGGGGTTGAAGATCAGCCGGATGAGGTCGAGGAGCTCCCCTCCTTTGAGGATCTTGTAGGCCTCCTGGTACGAGGTGAACTTGTAGACTGTGCCGAGGGTACCACCAATAGACGGCCCAACGATGCCGACGTTCAGTGTCCCACCTGTTACCGGGGCAACGAAGGCTGAGACATCGGCTGAAGTATACACACCAGGTAAGGAAATGACTGTACCGCCGAAGGTTTTGGCCATGAGATGAAGACCTCCTTCACGAATGACTCACGTAGATGTTGCGGATTACGGAATACGGGAGGAAGCCGCTGACCTCCATATCGAAGCTCAGAGTGAGTGTCCTACCGTAGAGAGGTTCGGGCTGGTCCCCGGAGAATTGCGGGGTGACCTCCCCACAGGACACACTCTGATTCTTCATGCCTAAAGCCGCAAGGAGCAACCGCTCCGAGAGGAGCAGGTGGTGGAGGAGGCGGTGGAGGATCACCACCTCATCCACATTGGTGGAGAGGACATCGAAGACCACATGGTAGCTGTTGAGGTACGAGAGCTCCTCAAGGTACGCCGTGAAGTAGGTGTACGTCGCTGTGTAGGTCGCCCCGGTCCTGTACCGCTCCCCAAGGTGGATGAGCCCAGTGAAGTAGTCGATGAGGTACGCTTCCGATGGCACCACCACCCCGTCCTCATAGAGGGTCAGGGTCTTCACGGGGAAGTTCTTGAGCCGGGCCTCCCCATCCTGGAAGGTGAGGACTTCGTCGGTGGCGGTAGCCTCAGCCACAGGGAAGGGCACGGAGAGGCTATCCCCGATGTAGGAGACGGCGGATGTCTCCGAGGCGATGGTGATGGTGACGAACGGGGCTTTAGGGATTTGCCGAGGGAACATCAAGAAGACCTGGATGGGCGTCTTCTGGACGAGCTTCCTCGCATAGTCCTTGAGCCTGAGGTCCTTCGTTGCCAGGACATAGTCGACGAAGTAGAGGTTCTCCTTGAGGAAGCCGAGGTAGTCCGTGATGAAGGAGTAGAAGAAGTGCTCAACGGTTGGTAATCCCATAGGTCCCTACCTGATCGCTGTCTGATCGATTATGGGGAGGTCGATGCCCAGGCCACGGCACACGATCCCCAGGAGCCGATCGGGGACATCGGGGAAGTACGCCCGGACCACGGGGTTCCGCTTCAGGTCCTCATAGAGCTCCTCAATGAGGCGGAGCACTGTCCTATCCCGCAAGAGCCCTCGCTGCTGGATCTTGTGGGATAGGGCGCGCATGATCTTCTCCACAATGCCTCCGAGCTCCCTTCGGATGTCCTCAGGGCTGTGCACCGTCACCCGGCGCTTCTTGCTGATGAAGAGCTCCGCCTCCCAGTACCGGGAGTAGTTCCTGAGGATCCCTTCAAGCTGGGTGAGGTAGGAGGGGGAGAGGACCTGGCTCAGTGCCGTGAGGAGGTCCCGGATCTCCACTTCCCGGTACTCTTTCTCCACGATCCGGCTCACCACCGCCGGGGTCATCCGGAGAACGAGCATCGGGTAGAGGATCTTCACGAATTCCACAGGGTCCACCACCACGTACTCCCCTTTCAAGGTGTACACTTCCACACGCTGCTTTGGGAGCACCTGGCAGTGGAGCTTGGTCCGGAGCTTCACCACGCCCTGCACCACCCAGTGGTCCTTGTCCGAGACCACCTCAAGGTCCTGAGCCGCATCAGTCCGCCGCATGGCCTGGAGCTTCTTGTACATGGTGAGGAGTTCCTGCTGGCTGATGGCGATGCCCTTCGCCTGGGCGGCATCGAGGAGATCCTTGAGGACCTTCCCTGCCACGTCCTGGTACACGCTCTCGAGGTACTTCTTATTGATGGTGAGCTCCCTCGTGACCATTACCCGGTACCGGTTCTTCCCTACAGGGGCCACGGTGATGGTGGTGTGGAGGTCGTAGGGACCATTGGCGACCTTTCCTCCCTGGGCATCGACTCCGGTAGCGGTGAAGGTCACCTGGCCACGGCTGAGGAGCTCTGCAGCTTGTCCTAGAGAGAGCTTGAAGATCCGCCGGACATTCTCCACTGAGGCCTTCCGAATGGTCCGCTCGAACTCCTCTACCGACCTCTTGAGGACAACGGCCTCTGCTCTTTCTGGGGCAAGGAGCACCTGCTCGAGGTCCTTCAGGAGCACACCATCGGGGAGGTTGAGCTTCGTGAGGACGTTGAGGATGGCGCTTTTGAGCTCATCCATCCTCACCCTTATCCTCGCCGAAGTGGTGGGGATGGGGAATTCCCCAAGCCACTCTGCCGCCCTGTAGACTACGGCATCGATCCTCTCGGTGAGGAACCTCTGGAGGAGATCCAGACCGTGGACGCCCACGAACCCCTTGAGGTAGAACTTGTCATGGGCCGTCTTCTCCGAGAGCCGACGGAAGACGACGTTCACCCCGTGTCTTGGCTCGTACTTCGGGAGGGTCTTCCTTGCCAGGAACGACCCGTAGAACCCTTTGGGGAACCCTGAGGCCAGGGGGCTTCCCTGGATGGGGATGGTTGGGGGGAGCCGATCAATGGTTGCGGTGGCTTCGGCCCGGGATCGCGCCTCAAGGGGAATGTCCACATACCCCTTGCTCTTCGTCCTGGGGAGGATGTAGTCCCAGAGGTACCCGCCTTTGAAGCCCTTTTCAAAGATCATGGGGAGTCCTGGCTGCACCGTGATCTCAATCCTATTCCCTACCACCCTTCCAGCCACCCCACTCAGGTAGATGGCCGCCTGCCTGGGGGAGAGCTTGCTCTTCGCCTCCTGGTGCAGGAGCTCGAAGGCCTCCCTGAGGATCTTCCTCGCCTCCCGGAGGACCCAGAGGCTCCCGCTCCGGCTCCGGAGCACAGCCTGCTGTACCGCCATCCTCATGACCTTGACGGAGGACTGGATGGTCCTGACGTCCTGGATGGGCTGAGCCCTCTGGACGTGCAGGCCAAGCTGCCTCGCCTCTTCGATGTCGAAGAGCCGCTCCCCTCTCTTCTCGGCCTTGAGGTACTCCCCAACGGTCTGCACCTGCTCAAGCACCGTCTCCTCCTGGACCCCTCCGACGATCCGCTTCACACCCCTCCGGATCACGTTGATCTCCCCCTGCCACACCTTCATGAACTCCTTCCCCAGAGCCTCTATGGCCTTCTGCCTGAGCTCTTCCACAGGCACTCCCTTCGTCTGTGTTGTGCCAATGGTGAACTCGGGGATGTGGGGGAGGACAATGGAGATCCTGTGGCCGGAGATGGTCTTCCGGAGGTCACTCTCGGTGATGGGCGTCCGCCCTGTCGTGGGCGTGACCGTCCGTCGCTCACTCCCTCGGTAGTAGGAGGAGCGGTACTGGTTGTAGTACGCCTCAACCTCAGCCTCAAGGCGCCGCCAGATCTCCGCAAGGACCGTCGCCCCCATGGACCGTTCTCCGGTGAGGACCTGCATCCTGATGCCCTCTGCGGCACTCGCGAAGGTCTCCTTGGCCTTTGCCGCCTCCATGACGAGGAGGTAGTGGCCGCAGTGGGGGCACCGGAGCTCCAGGACACCATAGGCCCTGGCCGAGAGGATGAGGTACTGCATGGGGGTGAGGATGACGGGCTTGGTATGGCGGTCACAGACGAGGATCTTCCGGTGCTCCACCTTGAGGAGCTTGGCCACGAGGTACTCCACAACCTTCGAGGCCTCCTCAAGGGTCACCGAGGTGATTCTCGTATCGTACTCCCTGAGGCGATCCACAAGTTTTCCACAGTATGCCTCAAGGCGCCTGATGGTGGTCTCGAGGATCTCCAGGGCCTCGGTGAAGGCCTCCTGGGCATCCACTCCTCCCCTCAGGGCCTTCCCAATGAGCTGCAGCCGATCCTCAAAGCGCTTCTTCGCCTCCTGGAGGGTGGTGAGGGCGGCATGGAGCATGGCCTTGAAATCGGCCATGGAGAAGGTATAGGGTGCGATGGCCTCAAGGAGGATGCTCTGCTGCTCCTTCGGGAGGATCTCCTCCTTCACTGGCCCCCTGTGCTTATCGACGAAGGTGAGGAAGGCATCGACCACCGTGAGGTTGACCTTATGGGGGGTGAAGGCGAAGGCCCTGGTGATCTCCCGAAGGAGGACCTTCGCCGGGTCCTCCTGGGAACTCAGCTGCCGGAGAAGCGACATCGTGTCCTCAAGGGTCTCCACTACCGGGGTCAGGATGGGGAGGATTTCCGATCTGAGGAAGCCCATGAGAGCCGCGGTACTGGAGAAGCTCTGGCTCTTGAGGACCGAAATCTTCGCCCTCAGGGCATTCCGCTGCACTATGAACTTGTCAAGGTTCTCCTGGAGGCTTCCAAGAACTTCAAGGACTGTCGCTTCAAACTCTGTGGTCTCCGTCCATCCCGAGGCGAGGACCTTCTTGAGCTCATCGACGAAAGACCTCGGGAGGTACTCACCGTACGTCTCGGTGAGCTTCTGGATGGTATTGGCGATGTGGCGCCGGATATTCGCCCGGTGCTTCCTGTACTCATCGACGTACTCTCGTTGCCTGGCCAACCCATCCTACTCCTCTGCGGTAACCTTCTTCTCCTCTACCACCAGATCCTCTCGCTGGACGAGGTACTGGTTGGGGAAGGCCACCTCTCTCCCCACCTCATTCCTCCAGCCCCGAGCCTCGTGGAGGAGGTTGACCACCATGTAGATGAGGGGGGCGCTGTACCGGATGGTCACGAGCGTCCCATCGCGCACTGAGGTGGTGAAGGTCAGTACCCCATCCGTATAGGTGTACTGCTGGGCAGTGAGGGTCAGGAACCTCCCATCCTCCCCGATGTACCCCACCGTCTCAATGGCCACAGGCTTCCTTAAGGGGAAGGTGATGCGATTTTCCTGGGCCTTCCGAACCTCAAGGTACGTTGCGGTGTACCCTGGGAGGATGACCCGGTCCCGGAAGGCCATCTTCACCACTGAGGTGGTGGTGAGGGAGGCCGTCCCCCACAGCCAGAACCCCGGGCGGAGGAACTGGGGAATCCCCTGGAGATCGGTGATGAGCACCCGGATTGCCTCCTCCCCCTGGTGGAAGAACCCCCTTCCGTAGCAGAGGGGGCAGTACGGATCGGGGGTGCCGTAGGATGTCTGGCAGGGGCAGAGGAGGCTCTTCTGCCACAGAACATCAACCCCCCGCTCGAGGACGAAGGCGTCGAAGAGCTCGACGTTCTGCCGATGGTACTGGAAGGGGAGCCTGAGGCCTCCGGTTCTGATGGCACTAGGCGACAACGAAGTCTATCCCCCTGAAGGACTGGGAAACCTGATCGTAGAACCTCTGGAGGTCTTCCCGGTACTGTTTGATCCTGGGATGGTCGGCAAGAACCGTTGTGCTCTGGGAGACCCCATCGACGTTAATGGACTGGGAGCCTACGCTCGGGCCAACGATGAGGTCGATGAACATCTCCGCCAGGGAAATGCAGGTCTCCTTGGCGATGACCTCCTTGAGGGATTGGGGCACCTCTTCGAACCCCGCAGTGTAGGTGATCCTCCAGAGCTTCGGGGCGTACTGCCACTGCCGGAAGACGATGGGGAGCCAGAGCCCTGAACCGGTGATGATCATCGTGCCCATCTTCCCCCACACGGGGAAGAGCTGCATCTGACCCTTCCCTTCACTGAGCCTCACCCAGGCCGGATCGATGGTGATCGCCGACTGATCCCCAAAGACGAGCTCCACCTTCTCGACGGCAATGACCGGTCTTCGGTACAGGTCAATGTAGGCCCAGTTCACGTAGTCGCAGGCGTAGTAGTCGTGGAGCTCCACGAATTCCCTGGGCTCGATGACAATATTGAGCGTCCGCTCCACCCTATCCTGGGCCGCCGCAATGAGGTTCGCAAGAACCGTGTCGGGAAGAGGTGCCCCTGAGGAACTGTAGATCTCCATTCCCCAGAGGTAGTTCTCTTTCACGAACTGCGGGGTGATGACCGCCACGGCATCACTTCCTCACGTAGTACCCGTAGACGTTGAGCTTCTTCGCCCCCGTGCCAGTGAAGGAAAAGGTCACCTGGTTTTTGAGGTCGAGGTTCAGGGCGATCTTGAAGGGGATGGCCAGGGATCCGGAGACGTCAAGGGCCAGGACGGTCTCCGATCCTTCGGTGATGGTGAAGGTGCCACTCCCGGAGAGGACGATGTCCGTCACCGTGAACATCACCGTGGGGTCCACGGGGAGGGAGTAGCTCAGGTTCCCCTCCCCCGATTCGAGGATGGCAATGGGGCGGTTGAGGAAGGCCTGGGCCTGGGCCATACCCAGGTCAGTCATGGTGAGCTTCCGGAGTCCCATAGGTTACTCCTCTTTCCTCTCCTTCTTCCGTCGCTTCGATGCCACAATAGCCTCCTCGAGAGGCTCAGTTTCCACAACCTTCTGGATCTCAGCTTCCTCCTCAGGCCAGTCCACAGCATCAGGGAATGCCTCTCGGTTCTGGACGGCCTCGGCGGCTTTCTGCTCCTTCGGATCCTCCTCTACTGCCTCAAATTGGGGGTTCTTGAGGAGGGCCTCATAGAGGTCCCTGTTGGGGATGGTGGCGTAGCCGAGGTTGTCGAACTCAATGATCCCGTAAGCTGTGATGGCCTTCAGTCCGGCAAGGTGGACATTCCGAACTCTGTACATGCTGTGCCTCCTCTAGTGGGGGCCCTCAAGGGCCCCCGTGGTCATCAGAGCACCTGGCTGTTGTCGATGAGCCCGATGTTCCTGATGGTGACGATCTTCCTCGGAGCGTACACCACGAAGGTGGCGTACATGAGCAAGAGCCAACGGATTGCGGGCTGGATCTGGGCCAGGGGCACCTGGGTGAGGGGGAGGAGTTCGAGGAATTCCAGGACGTTGCTGTTGAACTCGCCCAGGAAGGCGGTGTAGTACCCAGGCATCTGCTCATTCTTGTCGCTCCAGGAGGTCGTTCCACCAGCAGCCTGAGAGGCAGCGGGGACAGCCTTCACCCAGTAGTAGTCCTTCCCGTTGTCCGAACGGTAGACGTTGAAGTAGGCGGGAGGATTCTGGAGGCTGGAGGCATTGGTGATGGTGAGGTCGATGCTCTTCCCGAAATCGGCCGTCTCAAGGACGACGGGGTTGCTGTAGACGGGAGCGGACTCACCGTACCGGTTCACGGCTGTGACGGCGTATCGAATGGTGGCCGTATCCACCTTGAGCTTATTCCACTCAGCGCCGTTTGCTGCAGAATGGATGGCTACGGCGACGCTTGCTGGAGCGGTGGCAGCATTGGCATGGCTTGCGGCAGTGGGGACCTTCTTGAGCGGGCAGCGGAAATCGCCTTTCCCAAGGAAGAAGACGGGCACCACACCCACAGGGCCAGCCTGGGTCCGGATCACATCAATCGGTGCCCCAACGGAGTAGCCGCCCTCCTTGGTCGGCAAGAGCACCCGCTGCATGCCCATGATCTGCTTCATGAGGTCGGAGTAGACGATGGGGGGCATGTAGAACTTGTTGGGGAAGCCGTAGTTGTCAAGGACCAGCTGGACAATGTCGTTGACCACGGGCTCCGTGATGGGCTCACCGCCGAGATCGTACACCGCCTCCACCTGGTTGTAGAGGCCGTCGAACTCGTACCACTCCGTGCCATTGGGACCGAGCTTGGAGTTGCCCCAGAAGAGGGCGAGCTCAAGCTGGCGGGCGAGGTGCCGGGCCCCGGCCATGTTCTCAGCGGCGATGACGTCCATGATGTGGGTCTGGATGAGGGTGGCGGGGTGCTGGACGATTCGGAGATTGCCCAGGTACTTCACGTAGGCAATCCCACGGGCGAAGTCGGCGTGGTCCTCAAACGGCGGGTTCTCTCCGGCTGGGAGGAAGACGTTCTCCGACTGGCCGTAGCCGTAGACCTTAATGTACTGGACGACGTTCGAGAGCGCTTTCCCCTTGGGGACTTCCCGGTAGAACCGGAAGTGGTCCTCCGTGTAGATGATGGTCTTGAGGGTCTGCTCCACCACCTCGGCACGGAGGGGGGCAACACCGGAAGTCAGGTTGAAGGGGTTGATCTCGTAACCGATCTCCGTGGCCTTCTTCACCTCAGCGATGTCCTGCTGGTTGGCGAAGTCGAAGCCATCAGCGAACTTGGTGATGTTTCCCGTCATGAACATTGATGAAGACACCTCCACGAAAAGTTACAGGTTTAAGAGCTTCTTTGTCTGGTCACTCAAAGCATCTAGGGACTTCATCGCATCGAAGCGGGCAAGCTCCTCCATGGGGACCTGACCCTGAAGGACGAGCTCGAAGAGCCTGTTCCCGATGTCCCTGAGGTCGACGCTCTTCTTGACCTCTTCCTGGAACTTCTCCACCACCGTAACGGACTTCTTCACCGGTTCCCGCTCAATCTTCTCCAGACGGCTTTTGAGGTCCGCCACGGTGTCGGCCAGAGCATCGACGCTCTCGCACAGGACGGAAATGGATTTGGTGAGGTTGGTCACGATGATCTTCTCCCTTTCGTTCAGCACCTGAGCGACTTCCGAGAACTGCCGGCTGACCTCGCTGACCTTCTCGGCTGTCTTCACCACGGAGTCGAGGAGGGTGGAGAGCTGGGCGCTCTTCAGGACATCTTCCTCCTGCTGAGCGTCGTGCCCACTGGCCTCCGACCCCTCCGAGACCCCTTCGGCCTCGGCGGTCTGATCCCCGCCAAGCGGCTCCTCTTGGGCTTCGGCAGCAACGGCCGCTTCGGTACGACACTCCTCTTCACTGGTCACAACCTCCTGCACGTCGGCCTCGATGTTCTTCGCTACGGGTTCCTCGACCACAATGCCCAGGAGCCTGTTGAGCTCCTCCACCGTTTTGAGGAACTTCTCTTTGAGCTTCAATGCGAAACACCTCCAAAAGACTCAAGAATGGCTCGGAGTTTAGGACAGAAAGTCAGGAGAGCGTAGATCAGGGCTTCCTCCCGGTTCAACTCTCCCTTCTTCCTCAGTTCCTCACGGAGATCCTCCTCATGGTCGAGGAGGTAGGTGAGAACCTTCAGTGCACTGTCGACGACTTCTCGACGCAGTGCAGAAATTCCAGAAGTCATATCGTGCGGGTTCACAACGTATAATGCCTGGCCATCTTCAAGGACAACCGATTTCACCACGGCATCGAGGATGGCCTGGGGGTTAGCTGGTCTCCTGGTGATGGAGACGTCGTACACCCTCACCTTCCTGATGATGCCCGGTGGATCGGTGAGGTTCCGGTAGGCCTTCCCTTCAATGGAGAAGTAGAGCCTTCGGGGGATGTTGTGCTTCTTGAGGTAGACGATGAGGTCCCAGATTTTGTCCGCAACCGGATGGTTGGCGAAGAGCTCCCCAGCGACGTACACCCCATCGTCCGCCACCCGGCACTCGTCTTTGTAGGGGAAGCCCACGATGTACTCGGGGTCTTTGAGGTGCTCGTAGGTGAAGAACCCCCGCTCCACGAAGGGCTCAAGGTCCACGAATTTGTGGAGGATGATCTCCCCATCCTCATCCTTCACGGTTGAGGTGGCGATCCCAAAGATGTACCGCTTCCCCTCCCCCGACTCCTTATAGGACTTCTCCACGTCGACTTCCGTACAGAGGTAATAGGGGGTCTGATCGTTCAGAATATCGAGCATGTCAACCACCTAAACGAGAGGAATGAGCCGGAAGTGCTCAATGTACACCCGACCACGGGTCTTCCGCTTCTTCACACCGCGGAAGAAAATGAAGGCATCGCTCTCTTCAATGATCCTCGAGATGGGGCCAATCCGATTCCTCAGGCCAACTCTCCGGGGATGGGGATCCTCAAGGTGCCCAATGCAGAAGGTCATGTACATGAACCCCTTCTTCCCCAAAAGCCCCCGCCTGTCGATCCAGTACCGGATGTAGAGGAGCTTCGTCGGACTGAGCTTGAGCACCATATCCGGAGACAGGGCTGTCCGGTACATCATGGTCTGGTAGACTTCCTGCCGTCCGCCCCGGAAGATTTCCCGGATCCTATCGATGAGCTTCAGCTTCTCAAGGAGGTTCGTCGCCTCAACGGACTTCCTCCGGGCCTCCTCAAGGATCACCTGGTTCCCCAAAATGTCCTTGAAATGCTTCCTCCCTCTCCCCCGTCGCGTCACCACATGGGCCTTCCCGTACCGCTTCACCCCAAGGCTAATGAGCCGGATGAGGCCGAATGCCCCCCGCTTCCCAAGCCGCTTCTCGAGCCTGGCCACGAACTCCCGAACGGCTCTGAGGGTATCCCCAGAGACGGGGGGCGTCTCTGGGGATGGGAGGTGGGAGGGGCGGGATGGGGTGGAGGGATGCTCTAGCGGGGATGTGGACTGCGGGGAAGCTAAGTAAGAGGGAATCAGAACCACTTCCCCCGTATGGGGATTGGTCCTGGTGTACCCGGTCTTAAATCCCGGTAAGGCCGCCTTCATAGTGCCTCCTCACACAAAGGTGTACCTCATCCCTACTGCCGGAACAGCACCACCCGTGGCTGCTGTATACCCGGAAGTGGGAGCAGGATTGGGAAGAGAGGTTCCTGAAGTGTACCAGTAGTTGGCATTGGCCGTCCCAAGGCTAGGAAGGGCAAGGGACATCGAAGCCGACAGGGCAATGGCCCTCACTGTGGCGGCGGATCCGGCATGCCAGCCAATCCAGTAGACGCCTTGGGTCAACTGGAGGTTTGGGGTGGCTGTCTTGACCCCAGTTGACCCGGCATCGAAACTCGCCGAGTAGAGGAGGTTTCCTGGCTGAAGGGAGGTGTTTACAGAGTAAATGCCAACCGTATGGGTTCCGGAAGATGCGGTGGTGACGTTGATGGCTATGGTGGTGATGGTCACTGTCTTCCAGACGGAGAAGGGGATCCAGTAGATCCTGCTGGCTGTGAGGGCAAAGGTCGTCCCAGCCGTTCCACTTATGGCGTAGGGCACAACGTACTCGTCGTACCCTGGAGGTTTGGGTGAAAAACCCATTGGTGCCCAGATGGATGGTGCTGTTCCTCCACCACCGGATCCCGGGAGCTCCACCCAGGTTGTACCATCATAGAAGTAGAGCTTCTTCGTAGAGGTATTGAAGTAGAGTTGGCCAGCCACTGGAGACGTGGGAGCAGAAGAAGCCTTATGGATGACAATATTCTGGGCTTCAGTCTTCGTGAAGTCCGTTGTACTGAGGATCTTCACAAACTATCACCCGACAATCACAACCGTGTACTGGTTCGTGGATGGGGCGGTGGCAAACCGCACAGTGATGCTGTTCGTTGTCGTGCACTCTACATCCGCAAGCACAACACCATACGGAGAATTCGTCTCCCTAATGGTTACGGTGACGTCCCTTGTGTTCATGTTGTGGGTGATGGTGTACGTGGTATTCGTCCCATCCCCAATGGTTGCGACGTACTTCCGGGCAATGGCAAAGGTCTGCAGGCTCTCCGGAGCTCCGTCTTTGAGCTTCCAGATGTCACTGGCCTCATCGAAGTAGATGGCGGCATTCCCCTCTGCCCCTCCGGTCGTCAGCCGCTTGATTTCAATACCACCATCGCTGTTCTGGGCAGAGCTCGTGATGTCCGCATTGAGCGTGATGATGTTGTCGCCGATATTGACCTCGTTGGCATTGATGGTGGTCGTGGTGCCCTCAACGTAGAGGTTCTTGACCCGGAGGTCAGCGTAGTCGGTATCAGCACTGTTCCGAACCTGGAGCTCACCGCTGTTGTTCTTGAGTTTAGGGCCAGAGGAACCAATCTGGAAGGTCTGTGAGGACGTTCCAGTATCGGTGTTCTGCGCATGCTTCTTGGTGACAGCATCGGCAAGGTCGGCCTCAGTCTGGGTGTAGGTGTCTAAGAGGGCCTTGTTGCTGTGGGTGTGTCTTTTGTCAACCGCATCCTTGATGTCCTGAGCTGTTGCCGAGTACGTCCCATCATCGATCCGTTCAGCCTTGTCTACGATCCCATCGTTGTCGGTATCGTAGACCGATTTGAACATGTCTCCGTAGGAACCACCACTCGTGCCGAGCTCAACCCACTGGGAACCATCATACCCATAGTACTTGTTGTCTGTAGTGTTAAAGTATATGAGCCCCTTGACGGGATTGCTGGGAGGAGTAGCCAGGTTCTGGATGACCGCATTGAGGAGCTGGTTGCGGTTGAGGTCTACGTTATTGAGAAACTTCATCTACTGTGCCCTCCTCAGTTCAGGTAGGCTCTCCCACTGAACTCCCCAGAGAAAGTGACGATGATGGTGGTGTCATCCACGTAGGTGACATCACCGATGACCACATTGTTCGCTGAGTCGACAATCGTCACTGCAGGCTTCCGGTTCAGGTTATGCACGATGACCCACTCTCTCCGTGGAACATCTTGAATGAAGACGAAGCTCTGTTTCCTGGCAAAGTCATCGAGAATCTCCATATTTCTGGCAAAGTCTTCAAGGAACCCACCTGGCGTATCTCCTGTATCCCTCTTGACCAGATTGAGAAAAGGCGTTGTCTCCCTCACCGATCTCCACCTCAGCTGGTCTTCTTCTGCCTGAGAGTGGAGACCACCATCCTCGTGATCTTCTCTCCGGTCAGGCGGTCACCATTCTTGAAGATGACGACTGGCTGGAAAACGTACTCCGTATCGTAGAGGAGGAAGTCATCCTCCTTCATCTTGTAGGCGACAACCCCAGATGTCGGGGGATTCTTGATGGAACAGGACCGTTCGAGGATGTGCTTCCCCTCCTGAATGTAGAGGAGCACCTCCTGGGCATCGGTCAGATCGATAGGGTTCTGGTTCTCGTCGTACAGCGTAATCTCGATTGTAACGTTGTCGCCGTAATGAAGCATGGAACCACTTTACTCCTCTTGATCCCTTTCCTGGAGATCCGACCACTGAGCGCAGCGAATCGTCTGATCCGAGAGAAGCCTCGCTCAAACGCAAGACATAAAGCCTTCTCACGTACCCTCGTCCGGACGGGAACCCCAACCTCCCAGATCTTCTGGCACCGAAACGTCCAGGGAATGTACCGAATCGCACAGTGGCAGTCATTCCAGGAGATCTGGCTGACCTGATTCCAGGAGAACCCAGCAAGATCTGCCCAGCTCAGCCGCCTCCTGTGGATCTGGACTCCAGAGACCTTCGTTTGGGAGGTGATGGTCTGTTCCAATGCCTCCTCGATGAGGACCGCCATCAGCAGGACGTACTCCCCTTGTTGGTCTCAAACTCCGGTTTCCCGGTCTTCAGCGTCTGCCTCGTCCCCGGCTTCTCCGTCTTCAGCTCCGGTTGCACCTTGGGGGGATTCGTCGGGTTCTTCTCGCTCATTGCTCTCCTCTCCTTTTTGCTCTCCAACAAGGAGCTCCACCAGTTTGAGGAGCTCGTCGTTCTCTGAGGCCAGTTCTTCAAGCGCCCTGTCCGTATCCACACCGCTTTGCCGCTCAAGCTCAGCAAGCTCCACGAGCTTCTTCTTAAGCTCAATGGTCTCCTCAAGGAGCCGCATCTCCTGGAGCTTGAGCTGGTACTCCAGTTGCTGCATCTGCAGCCTGTAGTTCACAAATGTAGCGTCAAGGAGCATGTCCCCATCAGGCAGGGGCTCCAGGTCCTCTTCCCTCCGGATCTCATTGATGGTCTTGAAGGTCCGGACTTCGATCTCCTGGGCCTTCAACCGCTCAATCCCCATCCGCCGATCGAGCCCCTCGAACACGAACACAAAGTCCGGGTCGATCTTAGCGAGGATATGGCGGTTGATGAAGTTGGCGATGAAGTCTAAAAGCGGGTACAGCCCCTTATCCCGGGACTGCCTGAGCTTCACCTCATAGGAGTTATCGAAGAGCGCCGCCTCATGGGAGTCCCCACTCCCTCCACGGGAGGGGAAGTTAATCTCCGCCGGGTCTATACAGTAGACGGCGCAGATGACGTTCACCAGGTAATCCATCCAGGCACTGAACTCCATATCGGAGTTCGACTTCTGGAGCTCAATGAACTGGATGTCTGGCGCCGACACAATCGGCATCTTCCAGGCCCCAGTCAATCCCGCCACCTGAGCCTGCCACTGCCTCCGGAAATCATCTAGCCGCTCCTTCGTTAAATTCCCACCCTTGAAATTCAGGATCCCCTTCGGCAACGCCCCCTGAGAGAAGTACCGGCCATTGTACTGGGACGCATACAGCTGCCAGGTGATCTCCTTCATGCACATTTCAAGCTCCGAGTACCCATAGCCGTACACGTCCATGGCCGTCCGGGGATAGAACACCCCATACCCGAGCTCATCGAAGGTGAACTCCGCCACCTTCTTCCCATTCACAACCTGAACGTACCCAATGTCGTCTTTTGTCAGGAGCCGAAACTGCCCACTGGATCGGACATCCTCAGGGATGGCCAGCCGGATGGTCGAGGCATCCACAGCATGGAACATGACCAACTTCCCGGACCTGTCCCGGACAATCTCCACCGCCACCCCATCGTAGGTCAACCTGTCCCTGACTACTTTTTTCAGGAAGTCCCCAAACTCATCCCGAACGTACTCGTAGTCTGGCCACCCACAGTGGAGGATGAACTCCTCAAGCTCAGCGCACCGAGCCTTCACCGCATCGGTGATCGTCGCTCTTGGATCCCTTGGCCGAACCTTGAACCCAATCCGGTCCTCCCTGAGCCTTGCCGGGTACGAAAACCGGCTCACCTGGTTAATCCTCGTGTTGATGATGGCGGCGACAATGACATTACGCTCTGCCATCCGCCGCAGCAACTCAAAAGAGAGGGTGGGATCCTTCTCCTTGTAGTCGAAGACGGAGATAATGGCCAGAGGATCAAACTCCCAGGCCTTGGGCTTTCTCCCCTTCTTCGTGACCTTCTCTCCGTAAATCGATTTCTGGAGCTCTTCCTCAAGCCACTTCTCGTACTCTGGATCCCGTTCAAACCGTACTAGTGCCTTGGCCATGCCGCACTCCCAGTAAGGCGTTGATCACCGTGTACAGCCTGAGGAGACAATCCGGACACAGTGAGGTGCACCAGGTGGCGAAGTTATGGATCTCCACCACCACACAGCCCTCCTCAACAATCTCCCGACCACACAAGGCACACTGCACTGTCCACAGTCACCCGCTCAAAATATCATGGTGATTGAGGAGAAGGACACTCAGGTAGCAAATTCTTGCCGGCCTTTCCTGAAAATTCCAGAATTTCTCCCCCTCCAGTACCCCCACTTTTGCTTTTCCCCAAACGAAACATTTCTAGAGAATGCTCAGACACTTCACTCCCTCAGAGAATCATCTCCCATTCTCATCGCGTCTTGAATTGAGGAAAATTCCTGAAACCACCTCTCAGAGACCCCAAAATCCCTGGTTCTTCCCTGGGAAAATCTGGGGGAAGCTCCTCTCCCTCAGAAGGAATTTTTTCAATTTCGCGGCCCTCAGGAGCGATTGGAATCTCTGGGTAGACATTTCCATCGTCCTGCAAAATGAAAGCTCAATTTAAAACGTTTTAGTTGACAGGGGAAAATCCAGGATTTACAAGGCTTCCAGCAATTTGGTTCTTCCTGTACAGAGGAAAGATATGGAGGAGATGGACAGCATAGGGTTAGTGGACTGTCCAGAGGAAGGATATGGTGAGTATGGGAGCTGAGGGATGAGAGAGGTTGAGGGGGGAGGATGAGATGGGTTTTGGAGTGAGGGAATTCGGGCTGGGGATAGGATAGGCTTTGGAGTGATGGAATTCAGGCTGGAGGTTGGGGAGGTTTTGGGCTGGTGGATGGGAGAGGTTTTGGAGTGGCGGATAGAAAGGATTTGCCTGGTGAGGTGAGGGAATTCGGACTGGGTATAGGATGGGTTTTGGGCTGGGGGATAGAAAGAATTTGCCTGGTGAGATGGGAGAATTCGGAAATTGAGAAAAAGGTGGGGGAGGGGGTGGACTACCGCGCCCACAGGTCGCATGCCGACTGCAGCAGAAAATTTTGCTTTTGTTATCGGCAATCTGACGTCAGATACTAAATCTTTTGTCGCCTTTTTTGCAAAACACAATCCAGCGATGCTTTTATGGGTGAAGAAAGGAGGTGAAAGAAGTGAATGGTCAGGTGGTGAAAGTAGAATTAAAGACATTTGTAATGATGTTGAAGAGCCACTATAAGAAGCTGGTAAGCGTCACTGGGCTGACACCCGGAGACGTGAAGGCGTTAGCCCAGGACTTGGTTAGAGTCCTGGGCTACCCGCTACCAGAGCGGGTAGCGGGACTGCTTATAAGGGCACTCGACCTTTCCCCCGTCGGGGGAAGGAAATGGGTGCTGGGGTGGCTTGAGAGGACCATAACCAAAGTGGAACTTGTAGCTGACTCCGGGCTCCAGGAAATGGAGCCCGGGTACTTAGGGACTCTCCTGGAGCCCTCGAGGCTCCCAGGAGAGTCCCGGCAGGCGGTGGAGTAATCTCCACCGCCAAGCAGGGTGGGACATCCCACCCTGCTTTTTTTTTGCCTTTATTCCCATCCTCCTGCGTGTCCTACCTCTGCTATCCCTATGCATATTCCCATCCCTCCAATCATCCTGCGTGTTCTCCATCTTCCCTATCCCTACGTATCCCTGTTCCCCATCCATGTTCCCCAATCAGGCAAAGTACCAACCGAAAGCCGAGCCGTGTTGTGGATAGCCAACATATATATACCGGCTCTCGGCTTCGCCTCGAGCCGGCAATATGCAAAAAGGACAAAAGACAGGGAAAGGCAGGAAGTGTTGCTCGCTTCGCTCGCAATATGCCCAAGAGAAAGAGATAGATAGAGAGATGGATGGATGGAGGGAATCCTGATGGTTCGTCTGAGGGAGGGAAAGGACCGACCGAAAGACAATCCATCAGAGAGATCCATCCCTCGAGGGAGGGAAACCTGAGACCCCTTCTGAGAGAAGGAGAGATCCATCCATCAGAGAGATGGATGGAGGGATGGAGAGATCCCTCCCTCTGATGGAGAGAAACCTGAGACTCCATCTGAGGGAAGGAGAAATCCATCCCTAGAGGGAAGGAGAAATCCTTCCCTCTGATAGAGAGAAACCTGAGACAGTGTCTGAGGGAAGATGAATTCCTTTTCCTCAAGAAGCTCTGAAAGCCCTACCTTCCTTCCTCTTCCATACTCCTTAAGTCCTGATGGTGAAGCCTCTTTTTTCTCTTTCAAGGGGATGGGGGCTCACGCCCCCATCACCCCCAAAAAAAGAAAAAGAAAGGAGGAGAGAAAATGGCAGTGAAGCTCGTGGGGGTCGCAAGACCCCCACTGCAGTGGCATCCCGAGGTGGCTGTCCTCAGCCGCCTCGGGAATAAAGTGAAAAGCAATTCCCTCGAGGCCCTCCTCAGAGAGGGCCTCAGGGAAGAGGGACTCCGGATGGATCTTGAGGAGGCCATCCGGAGACTGGCGAAGAAGAAAGGGTGGAGGGTGAGCTAGCCCTCCACCCTTTCTGGGGATGGGGGCTTGCGCCCCCATTCCCCCAATATTCGCCCGGAGGGGATGGGCCCTCCGGGCAACCTGCGGGGTGGCCCCCCGCAGGAATGGTCCGGATGTTTGCCGGACCAGGAGACCTGCGGGGGGCATAGAAACGAGAAGAAGAAAAGAAGGAGGTGATCTGATGCGGCTCATTAACCTTACGCCGCATCCTGTCAACCTCCTCCTGGGGGGACGGACCATTACCGTCCCTCCAGAGGGGGTTGTGGCCCGTGTCCGGGAGGAAGTCCTCCCGGACTCGAGCGTCGTTCTTGACGACGGGGTTGAAATCCCCGTCGTCAAGAAGGTTCTCCGGGAGGTCACTGGCCTCCCGGAGCCTTCTGAGGGTGTTTTCTTCATCGTTTCCCTTGCCGTCGCGCAGGCGGCAAGGGAGAGAGAGGATCTCCTTGTCCCGGACGACTTTGTCCGGGACGAGGAGGGTAGGATCATCGGGGCCCGGCGTCTGAGCCGGCTCCGGTGATCCTACCATCCCTCCCACCTCTCCAGAGAGAGGGGTGGGAGGGATGGAGTGATAAGATAGAGAGATAGAGAGAGATTGTCTGGTGGATTCGTCCATCAGACAATCTCTCATGGAAGAGAAACATCACCTCTTGTCTGAGAGGAGGCTTTGTCCTTCTCTCAGACAAGAGAAAGATTCCTTTTTTCTCTTTCAAGGGGATGGGGGCTAACGCCCCCATCACCCCCAAAAAAGAAAATAGAAAGGAGGTGGGAAGAATGGAGAAGGAAAAAGACCTCGAGCTCCTCGAGGAGCTCGAGGAATTGGAAGAAGAAACCGTAGACTACGCAGAATACCTCAAAAAGCTCCGGACGCGGGGTAGGGAGATTTTCCTTCGACATTGCTATACTCTTGCCAGAGTCGAGGAGGTGGTAGCAGTCGGTGGAGCATCACCAATGGCGAGTCGTGTTCTCAATCGCAACGAGGGCAGTGCGCCTACGGTATTCTTCCGGGTGTACTGCGGAAAGTGCGGAAGGGTCAGGACACTTATCGTAGTTCCGTCACGGCATAACGTTCTATTGAAAGCGAGCTGCGTTCACGTCGTAGACGATGCGGCGGCTGCTGCCCGTGAGGGCAGCAGGCTCGTGTATGTGGGCAGATACCGGGTTGTCCCGGCAGGGCTCGCAGCCCTGCTGGGAGAGAGAATCCTGGGGTAGTGTCCCTACCCCAGGTGGGGGCCGATGAGGCCCCCTATTTTTTTCATTCCCATGGATGGGGGGGGGGGGGGGGGGGTGGG
>Ga0272449_1000135_pt1 | contig 97515 bp, 78 predicted proteins | sample YNPCB0241_FD_198679 | JGI IMG/M metagenome (GOLD analysis project Ga0272449, IMG submission 198679) | Hot spring sediment microbial communities from Yellowstone National Park, WY, United States - YNP-CB-024-1 | ecosystem: Environmental > Aquatic > Thermal springs > Hot (42-90C) > Sediment...
AGGAGTCCCTCTTTTCCGACCAGTCCTACCGTGGCCGAGGCCGCCACCACATTGTGGACACACACCATGTTTCCTGCGGCCGCCCCCACCACCTGCAGGCCGACAATCCATCGAGGATCCAGGCCGGTCCTTAGGGCCAGTTCGAATTGGAAGAGGGAAAAAGTCATATTGCTGACGGTGGCACTGCCGGCGATGAAGGCTCCCAGGGCTCCAATAGCGGCAGCGAAGGCCGGCCAGACTGTTCCGGCAATCTCTGCCACAGCCTGGGCCAGTGCTTGAGGCATACTGGGCAGTTCCGCGGTGTTAACTCCGGAGTGGATAAAAATCCGTACTGCCGCCACAGCGAAAAACAAAGCGGCAGCAGCACCGACCAGTCTCCGCAAGGTTTCTCCTAGGGCAGCCCGAACGGCCGCGGAGGGCACTTTTTGGAGCAGGATCGCCAATAAGGCCACAATCAGAAGCACCGTGCCCGGCGAGGCAGCCAGGTTCCACTGAGCCACAATGGCCCGCCCGGCCTCCGCACGGGCTAGTTCCCAAGCGGGGAAAGCAAGACGGCTAAGAAATGCCTTCACCGGAGGCCATTGTTCCACAAGAAGCAAAAAAGCTACCCCCAAATAGGGCAGAAAAGCGGTAACTTCCGGGAGCTGCCGGCCTTCGCCCAGAGCCAAACCTCCGCTTTCCTCGGTTTGATCTGGAATCCTCTCTCCCTGAGACGGGAAAACGGCAAATCCGGGATCCGATCTCGGGGGAGGGGAGGTGCTCGGAGCAGCCCCGGGGGATTTTTCTTCCCCGGCGGCCTGAGAGGGCGATGGAGAACTTAGCGGCCTTAAACCCGGAGAACCGGCGGGCATCAGGGATCCACCAGAGCAGTCCGAACTTTTTTGCTCAGAAGGTCCCCAAAAAGTTGGCCAGGAGTCAGGAGCAGGAAAATCCCATGGCCTTCGCGGTTGGAGCCAACCCAATCGGGCCACCGCCGCGGTGAGGCCCACAGTCACAAGTCCCCCGATAATCGTGGGAAACCGAGGACCGAGCAGAAAGCTGCATGTGAGATAGGTGCCCGCATACACGATCCCTGCCACGCAGGCAAATGGCCAAACTTCCAGGCCTTCTCGCCAGGAGCGGTTCCTTCCGAAGAACCGGGTAAGGATGCAGACCATAATGAGTGGAATAGCCCACCCCACGCAAGCCTGCACGAACGCTGTTCGCACCCCGATCTGGTAGAGCAAATTCTCCAAGTTCCCGGTGGACGAACCCGCAGCTGCAGGAGGAGTATCGCCGATTGCCGGTAGGCCGGCTACTTCGGCGGTTGTGGCAAGGTATTGGATGACAGATGGTTGGTTCTCAAGCCCTTTTTGCACCCCGATATAAAAAGGGGTCCCTAAGGCTCCGAAGGACACGGGCATACTTTGGATGATCAAGGTGCTGACGGCCGCGGCCATCGGGGGAAACCCCAGAATCACTAGCAAAGGACCTGCCACAGCTGCCGGTGTTCCGAATCCCGCTGCTCCCTCAATAAATCCTCCAAATCCCCACGCAATGACCACGGCCTGAATCCGGCGATCGGGAGAAATCCGGCGAAAACTTCTCCGAATTACCTCCACCGCTCCGGAGTGCTTTTGCACATAAAGGAGAAAAAGGGCCCCGAAAATGATGTACAGAAGGGCTATCGCAATCACGATGCCTTCCAGCACTGCCGCTGCCATCCAGCCGGGAGGTACCTTCCAGTATCCTAGGGCCACCAGGGCCATCAGGAGGAAGGTGACCGACATGGCACGAATGGCCGGCCAACGAAATGCCACCAGAAGCACAAACACAACGACAATCGGTAAGGCGGCAACTAAGGCGTTCATGGCAATGGTTTCCGGTCGGCGGGCCTCCAACGAAACCGAGACTCTTCTTCCACAGAAGCTCCTAGCTTGGCAACAGGCTCGAGATAAACCTCCAAGCCACTAAGGGACGACGGAATGTAAAAAGAATTTCCCTTTTTTGATTCGGGATTGTCTCAAACTCCTCCTTGCCGCCCAGGCTACGAGCCCTCCAGGGATACAGCTGGTCCGGGCGAAGGAGCAGGCCCCAAGCAAATTCGTGCAAGACTCCTTCCCATACCGGGGCCTAACTCCCCCCTGAGGGCAAGATTTGGGAAAAAGGCGAATTCTGGTCAAAGACCTTGCTAACGGGAAGTTACTCCGGAATGGGCTGTGGAGTGGATTTCAAAATTACGGAGTGGTTTTCAAAACTACAAGTGCAGGGCCTGATCCTGTTTGGGCTTTACCCGAGCGGGAACGGCCTTGCTTAATCGGGCCGTCGCCAAAGAAGGGACACATCGTCCTGGGGTTTGAAGCCGAGGATGCGTTCGGCTTTATCAACTCGGAATTTTCCCTGGGGTACCCCTCCATGGATGAAGAACACTTCGCAACGGGAGGGAAGTCGCTCTTCCGGGATTTCCAGGGCCAATCGGAAGGCCTCCGCACAATCTCTCCAGCTTACGATGAAAGGGATTCCCCCTCCTCCTCGTTGGATCTGTTGGGGTTCGCGGAGGATGTAGAACAGGAGGGTAATGACGTAAATATCGAACCGCTCTGCATAAAGTCGACAGATTTCCTGACCCAAGGACTTGGTAATCGGATAAAGCCCGATTCCCGGATGGGAAGGTACATCGGGGGTGATGCCGAAGTCGAAGCCTTCGTAGGTGGGCCCGGCCACTGTGAAATGAGGGCCCGTATTAATGACCCGGCGGATTCCAAAGTGGGCTGCTGCCTCCAGCACATGGAGGGTTCCCAGAGTGTTTACCCGGAAGGCCAGGATCGGGTCCTGCCGGACCACGGCCAGGTTGATGATAGCATCCATCCCCTCGGCCGCTGCGAAGACCGCCTCCCTCGATGTGATATCCACGTCCCGGTAGTCGTGCTGGGGGAACTCCTGCCGAATTTCCTCCGGAGCCGGCCGAATGTCCGTCACCCGAAGCCAGTGCTCCAGGCTAAGCCTGCGGACCACATGAGGTCCCATGTAGCCATTGGCACCAAGTAAAAGGACCTTCATCAGTGTGGCTCCTCCAAAGAGGACTTGTCGGGAGAAAATCTCAGGCCGCCAGCAAAAGCTTTACTTTGCATCATGCCTTGGTGGAATTGCTTTTGGGGTACAGTACCAGGATCCCACCTCCCCCGGGTTAGAGGGAAACGATTGGCAGCCCATTCCATTTGACCGGTACAACAGGCCCGCTTTCGAGCCTGGGAACGTGCCTTCCCGCCGTCTTCGGCAACTGGTGGATTTTAACGCGGGGAACACTTTTCGGGAAATGACAGCGGAGTGGCGAACGACAAAACCCGCCCTTGCCTCCTGGCCAAAGTCCCCAAGTCTTGCTGGGTTATCTCGACGGGGTAGAAATTGCTCTCCGACTTCCCGTCCGCTTGTGATTGCAAAAACAGGGGGAACTGGGGGGTGTCTAATCGGGCAGTCCGCTGTCGCCATAACAGGTTGGGCACTATTTCCAGCTAGAACGGATGGGAAGTAGTTCCTCGAAGGGATGTCGTTCCTTGAAGAAGATGGGGTCTTGGTCGGCGGCCAGAGCAAAGTGAGGTCGTCCTTTTGCTGAGAATTCCACCCGGCTGATGGCTTTTACTTTGTCGGCTGGCACGCTGGAGGAGTTGGTGCCTTAGTCGGTTCTCGGGGGAGTTTTCAACCCGGAAAGTCCCCGGAAACCCCGGATTTTGGCGGAGAAATTTTCGGAAGTGGGTCTTCCGGGGGGGTTACTTGGTAGACCAAGACTTTTCCTCTGGCGATCCCTGGGGCAGGGTCGCCGCGGACTGAGGGGCTAAAGGAAAAAGCCATTGAAGGAGCAAAGGTGGTCAGCTGATGAGTAGTACTCAAAACGGGCTTGATTCTGATGATTGTTTCCAAAGAAACGGAGGCCAGTTGAACCACAAAAAACTTCAGGGCCACCCAGGATTTGCCCAGGCGGCCCTTTCTCGTCGTTTCACGGGGGCGGGCCAAATGTCCGCTTAGCTGGGCCGGGAGACTAGCACTTCTTGCCCTTGCTGGCCTGCTGCTTGCCGCCCTTCTGCTCCTTGCTGGGAGCTTCCGCCTTCTTGGTCGTCTTCTTTTCCGCCACGGCCAAACCTCCTTAGAACAGCCGCCTCGATGCAGCCGGCATCCGTCACCACAACGGATGGACCACCCCGGTGCATCGCATCTCGCTCCATAAGTTCCTACGAGGACACCCAGCAAACGTTCACTACCATCGATTTGCTTTCTCTTATCGTCATTTAATGATACTGAAGTTTGAAGATCTTGCAAGACCAATTTGTTAGGAGTTGTGCTAGTTTGTTTCTCGGTCAGTCGGTGCTTTTAGGCTAAGCGTATGCTATGGGGGCACGAGCTTAAGCAAGCCTTCCCAGTTCGGGAAAAGCTGGAAGGTGAATCGGGCAAGAGTAAGAAAGGCCGGTGCAAAAGAGAACAGCCTGCTGCTCCCCGCGGGAGAGTTCCGCTAGAGACTAAAGAGAAGCCCGGGTAGATCTCAAGGCTTTCGCTTTCGGCCTGCTTTGGGGCGGACATTCTTCGGCAAAAGAACCTTTTCCGAAGGAGGTTGCGGTGCGTTTCGACCGATGCTCGCTGGACGAACCGTTTGAAGCCTTTTCCTTCTCCCCCAACCAGCGACTTCTCGAGCGGACGAACTGGTGCGGAAGCTCAATCTTGATCGAGTCCCTATATCCAAAACAGGCACCGGGGAAATCTCGGCCGTTTTGTAAACCCCGGGACTTGAAACACGAGGGACACTCTGGGGCCACGAGGAGGGGCTAGGAAACGTGCTCAACTTGTGGTTGAGCCCGGGTATTGCCAGCCACAATCTGACCTTTTTAGAAGCTTCTGGGAACTAGTCTTCAAAAAACTTCCTCCTGCCGAGTGGCCTGAGGTTCCAATACCAGGCCGGGTATCCCGGCCGCGGGAAATCATCCGCTCTGGCAGGAAATCTTCAAGAAAAACGATTTCGGAAAGGAAATTGGAGGAAGGGGACGGGCTTCGGAAGATCTCTTCTAGGGGAGCGGAGGTCTGGCCGGTTACGAAGTTGCCCTGGGGAATCCCGCCTGGGGGGATTTGCGGGATAGGGTTTACCGACCGCGGGAAAACTTTCCCTTACGAGTCGGAGATTGGCATGGGGATGGTCGGACTATGGGGCTTGCTTCTTTCCCGGAACGGAAGTCGCTGACACTGCCGGGCCATTCGTCCAGCTAGGAGAGCTTGGCTCGGCGGACAAGGGGAGTAACTTTTCCCGGTCTCCAGGGAGTTTGTGCCGAGCAAGAGGGGGCAGCTTGATGGGTCGATCTCCGCCCGGCGAATTTAGAGGATGAATTTGCTAAGGTCTTCGTCCTGGACAAGCTTCCGGAGGCGTTCCTCCACATACTCCCGCGTGATTACCACCCGAGTGGGGGCAATATCGGAGGCCCGGAAACTCACATCCTCCAGGACTCGCTCCATAATAGTGGCCAATCTACGAGCACCGATATTCTGGGTGGTTTGGTTCACCCGATAGGCATAGTCGGCAATGGCCTCGATGGCCTCCTCTTCGAACTCTAGCTCTACTCCCTCCGTCTTGAGAAGGGCCTGATACTGACGGATCAATGAGTTTTGTGGCTCCTTCAGGATGCGGACAAAATCCTCCTTGGTCAGTTCGGAAAGTTCCACCCGAATGGGGAATCGGCCTTGAAGTTCTGGCATCAAATCGCTGGGTTTTGCCCGATGGAAGGCCCCAGCGGCAATGAAGAGGATATGGTCGGTCTTCACCGTGCCATAGCGGGTTTGGACAGTAGTCCCCTCCACGATCGGCAAGAGATCACGCTGAACACCCTCGCGGGAGACGTCGGGACCGTGGAGAGTACCGGAGGAGACGATTTTGTCTATTTCGTCGATAAAGATAATGCCCAGGTTTTCCGCCAGCCGGATGGCCTCTGCGTGAACTTTAGCGGGATTGATCAGAGAATCGCACTCTTTTTCAAAGAGGTATTCGCGGGCCTCGGCCACGGTCATTTCCCGACGAGAGACGTGTTTGGGGAAAATCTTTTCGAAGAAGCTTTCAAGATCCGGATCGGGGGCTTCTAATCCCATTCCCGCCACAAGGAAAGGCGGAAAAGTTTTTTGTTCGATGGGTACTTCGATCCGGCGGTCATCGAGCTTTCCCTCGGCCAACATGGCTCGAAGCCGCTCGCGAACCCGGCGACGGCGTGCCGTCCGAGCCCTTCCGGTCAAATTAGTTGCTTCGGTCTCTTCCAGGCCGCCGTTATCCTCCAACTCCGAGAAATCGGATTGGCCCATCAATAAGTCCAGCAGTTGCTCCTCCACCTTTTTCCTTGCTTTTTCCTCGACCTGTTTTCGTTCTTGTTGCCGCACAAGGTGGACGGCGTTCTGGACCAACTCCCGGACCATACTCTCTACATCGCGACCGACATACCCCACCTCGGTGTATTTTGTGGCTTCCACTTTGACGAAGGGGGCCCCTGTTAGTTCAGCGAGCCGGCGGGCAATCTCCGTCTTCCCCACCCCTGTGGGACCGATCATCATGATATTTTTCGGGGCCACCTCTTTGCGGAGGTCTTCCGGAAGCTGCTGCCGTCGCCAACGATTTCGCACGGCGATGGCCACAGCCCTTTTGGCAGCCTCTTGACCCACGATGTGCCGGTTGAGTTCTTCCACGATCTCGCGAGGGGTTAGCGCTCGCACGACAGTTGCTCCACTGTGATATTCAAGTTTGTGTAAATGTCCAGGGAGGCGGCGATCTCCAACGACCGGCGGACAATTTCCGGGGCTGACAAATGGGAGTGAGCAAGGAGAGCCCTCGCGGCAGCCACCGCTAGCGGTCCTCCCGACCCAATCCCAAGAATGCCATCGTTGGGTTGAACAAGCTCACCGGTTCCGGTAATCAGGAAGGTATGTCGAGCATCGGCCACTGCAAGCATCGCTTCCAAGCGACGTAAGGCCCGATCCATTCGCCATTGTTTAGCTAGCTCCACCGCAGCCCGAGGCATGTTGCCAGGGTATTCTCGCAGCCGCTCTTCGAACCGCTCCAGAAGTGCTAGGGCATCTGCCCCAGCCCCGGAAAATCCCACCAGCACTTGCCCATCTAGCAGACGGCGGATTTTCTGGGCATCGGCTTTCATTATAGTGGTTCCCAGTGTCACCTGGCCGTCGCCCCCCATCGCCACAATCCCATTCCGCCGAACGGTCAAAATAGTTGTCCCATGCCATCGTTCAATCAATTGTTTAACCATAGGCACAACTTTCTTTTCCGGGAGCAAGCCAGTGTGCTTACTTGTCCGTGCTTGTTTAGCTGTGGTGGTTTTACCCGGCGGAAGTGATTGTTTCCTCAGACAACCGGGAGCCCTCACCCAGGAGAACCTCGGTCTGCACCGGCTTTTAGCCGAGCGGTGGTTGGCCGAATCTCGCACCCCCAACTGTCGCTAATATGCTGCGGTTCCTCCTCCATGAGGATTAAAATCCCGCTTGGATGAGGGTCTAGGACGGAGTCCCGACTTCATTCCCCGGGGTTTCCTGCAAGGAGGTCAAATCCCATGCGGTGGCCCCTCCGCCCGGCAAACGGGTGGAAGCCCAGTCCTCATATTATCCCACCTATCCGCTTTTACCAGGGATCCGGACAGGAATTTTTCGAGAGTACGCAATCTCTGAATCAACCGAATCACAAAGACCAGGGCCAAATGATTCCGTTTTTCCCACTCACGAAACCGCATCTTGCGGTTGCCAAACACGGGTTGCTCAGCCGGGAGGAATTATTCGAGCTTCCATTGAGGTATTCGAAGTCCCGTTAGGTGCTCTGGCCCTAAATTTCCGAGCTGCTGGTTCTTCGGCCTGCAAAGAGCAAATCCGAGCAGGCCGATTTCGAGCTGGGATCCCTAGTTTTCCTTCTTGGCTCAGTTCAATCGTTGCCCAGGTTTTGGCCAAGACTTGGGGAATGCTTGGATAATTTGAGACGGCTACCACGGCCGGGGCTAAATTCTTGTGCGGCTACGGAGGCTCTTCCGGTTAGAAACAGTTGGAGGTTTAACGACGGAAGTAACCTCCGCATCGAAAGCAAACTCTGTAAAGCTCAGGGGATTTCATTAAACTCGCCTCGGGTTTAGTCTATGCACTTGAATCTCAAAAGTAGTAAAACGGTGAGTTCTCCCTGTCGATGTTGCACTCGGGTGGCATTTAAGGTTGTAGTGAGGGTCCAGGGTTAAATTCTCAAAGATGGGTTCCGAAAAAGCGAGGATTTTTCTTTGCAGTGGTCCTTTTCCGGGATTTAGTCTCCACGGGTTTGGCTATCTCAAAAGATTGTCGCTTTAAAACAGTAGCAAGTCCGAAGAATCAAGAGCTCAAAACCGGGGCTTTTGGTTGTTAGTCCTTTGTGATTGCACTGGCTAATTGTTGTTGGGACCGCAGATTGTTGAGCGGTTTGGGGTTAGTTATTCAGAAATTCCATTTGGGCCTTGAGGTTGCATCGGCCTTCTCGCGAACTTACCTTTTAATACAAATGTTCCCGCCGTCAGAAACGGCCACGAGTTTCCCGCCTAAGTCAGGTTCCTGCCGGTAAGTTGCTTGTAATCCTACCTGGAGGGAAGAGTCTATGAAGAGGATTGCCTGGATATTGCTGGTTTTGTTGGCCGTCACATGGGTGAGCCCTTTGATCTCTCTGGCCCAGAGTGAGTTGAAAGTGTCCAATCGGCCGCCGGCGGCCGATGAGTGGGGCTACCGTCCTGCGGATGGGAGCACCGTGCCGCTTAACCCGCCGGCTCTTACGTGGGTCCACGAGCCCCAAGCGGTCCGTTACACAGTGCAGTGGGCAAAAAGGGAAGACTTTTCCGATGCAACGACCGTCGAAAATATCCCCTGGCCCGTGTACACCCATAGCAAACCCTTGGATCCCGGCACCTATTACTGGAGGTATCGGTTTACTACGAAGGAGGGCAAAGTTTCCGACTGGAGCATAACGCGGAGTTTCACGGTTCCCAAGGATGCCGTGGAATTTCCCATGCCGAGTGCGGAAGAACGCCGGGAGAGAATTCCCGCGGGACATCCTCGGTTATTTGTTCGCCCGGAGCAATTGCCCAAGTTGCGAGAGCTTGCCCGCACAACTTTGAAAAAAGAATTTGATGCCTTGGTGCGGGAAGCCGAACGAATCATCAAGGCCGGCCCAACCCCCGAGCCTACAAAAATGGGTTCTGCTCGAGATTTAAACAATTTGGAAGCAGTCAAATATTGGTGGCCTAACCGCGAACAAACCCTAAGGGCCTGTCAGGAAGCAGAGACCCTCGCCTTTGTCTACTTGATCACGCAACAGCCCCGGTTTGGCGAAGCTGCCCGCCACTGGATCGTGCATTTGACCTCCTGGAATCCTGATGGACCGACAAACTTCCGGATTAACTGCGAGGCTGCCAAGCCGATGCTTCACCGCCCGGTGCGAGCTTATGATTGGGCCTTCGATCGGCTGTCGCCGGAGGAGCGGCAGGCCTTCTATCGAGTCATGCTCCGCCGTATCAACGATGCTTGGGAAAGCGGCGAGGTCGCCCGCGGGGTGGGACATCTGAATCGTCCGTATAACAGCCACGGCAATCGGACCTGGCATAAAATCGGAGAAGCGGCCATCGGTCTGTACGGGGAGGTGCCCGAGGCCGAACTGTGGCTCGATTATGCTCTGAACAAGTTTTTCGCTTGCTATCCCGTGTGGTGTGACGATGATGGCGGTTGGCACGAGGGATTGAGCTACTGGGCTGGATATATGTCGAAGGCCGTTTGGTGGCTCCACGTGGCGGATGTCGCCTTGGGAATCGATGGCTTCCGCAAGCCATTCTTTCATAAGGTGGCAGATTTTGCTCTCTACATGGCACCGCCCGGCTCGCCGAATATGGGGTTCGGAGACCTTTCGGATCGCCGTCCTTCTAGCGGTTGGGGGAGTTTCATGGAATATTTCCTTCGGGCGGCCCATGCCCATGGTGTGGAAAGAGCCTCCTACTGGCAGTGGTGGGCAGACCAGTGGGGAATGCAACCGGCTGGTGGGATTCTCGGTTTTCTTTACCGAGCACAAATGTCCTCCCTGCCACCACCGAAACCCCCTGCAGACCTTCCTCCTTCGAAAGTCTTCCGAGGAATCGGGGTTGCCAGTTTACATCTGACTCTCTTGAATAGCCGAGAGGATGTTCACTTCCTGTTCAAATCTAGTCCGTTCGGGGCCCGAAGTCACGGTCACAATCCTCAAAACAGTTTCCAGCTTAATGCTTATGGGGATTGTTTGTTAACCACGTGTGTGTACCGGGATATCCACGGAAGCCCGTTCCATTACAAGTGGGCCCACAGCACTGTGGCTCATAACGCCGTACTGATTGGAGGGCAAGGCCAGGTGCCCCATCGGGCGGACTCCCAGGGCGAGATTGTTTCCTACGAATTTTCCGGCCCGATCGATTACCTTTGCGGTGATGCCACCAAAGCCTATGGCGGTCGGGCGGAGCAGGCCTTGCGGCATGTAGTATTTCTGCGATGTCAGGCCCTGCAGGCTTCTCAGCAAAGAGCCGCTCGAATCACGCCAACCTCCGATCTTCCGGATGCGGCGATTGTCCTCTGTGATCAATTGGCCACCCAGGAACCTACCACCTTCCAATTTATGCTCCATGCTTTCTCTCCTTTCCAGATCGACGAAGGTGCCGCACGCCTTCGGGTGGAACGTCCCCAGGCGGGTTTAATCGCTCAGTACTTGGCTCCTGGGGAACTGTCCTTCCGGCAATGGGATGGTTACGATCCTCCACCTCGGGAGAAGTTCCCCAATCAATGGCATGTGGAGGCTTCTACGAAGGAACCTCGAGCTCGAATCGACATGATTACGGTGCTGGTGCCCCACCGAGCGGGAAGGGTGCCCGAGCTGTCCGTATCCCGCGTGGAAACGGACCAGGTGGTAGGTGCCGAGGGGAAACTTGCCGGAATTCCCTTCCGAGTTATTTTCCTTAAAGATGGTGTTGAGCCCCCGGTACAGTTTGAAGGGCAAAAGCTGGAGAAACGGTTTGGGATCTGGTGGGGGCACCTACCGGCCAAACGTTAAGGAAAAAGCCGAGAGAGGACGTTTAGTTCACCGACCGGAGGTTTGGAGGCCCGAGAGCAAAACCTCCACCACAATCCATACCCGAAACTTTATCCAGAACATCGGCAAAGGGCTTGGAAGCTATTTTCCGGGAAAGCGGCACCAACCTGATGGCCCGTCTTCCGCCGGGCCCTACAAGGCTGGTGTCCAATCTCCCGGGGCAAGGAAGCTCTACGGCCGGTCGGTGTAGATTTGTTGTGAGGTAGCGGCATCTTTGATCCAGGCTACTTGTGAGCAGTGATCCGCTGTTTTGACCTTTAGTTTGGGAGACCTTTGAGCAATTCTGGGAAACTAGCGGTCGGTTTGTGACGGCCAAAACCGGAAATAAGATGCAAAAAGAAGGAGTGTGAAAAACTCTATTCGAAGCTCTGAGACTTATTTTCCTGGGCGTTTAAGGAGTCTCCCGCAACCAGGTTATTTTGGCCCGCAAGTCAGAAAGACGATCGGCATGCGAGATGTTCACCTTTGAGGCCTTAGATTCCTCGCAAAGTTCTTCCGGAATCCTTGAATGAACCGTCTTCAGTGAACAAGCCCGGGCCATCGTGTACGATATGTGACCAAAGAGGATAGGATTGTTTCAAACAAACTGGGGTCACGTCTTTCACCGGATGAATTATTCAGGATTTCCTATTGACCTTTGGTGAGCCTTTTTCGCCAAGGAAAATCCTGCTTGACAAGTCGGAGTTCAATGAACCGGGATATAGCCTCTTCCACGTTAAGACCTTGGACACCGAGAAGGCGTGATCCCTGAAGCGAGGTATCCAGCTTTCCGAAAAACAAACTTCGGGCAGGTCCCGGGAGTTTATCCCACCCTGGCCTGGCCCGCTCAAGAAAGCCGAAGATTCGTTCCGCATCTTGAAGGGCCCGGGAATCCCGAGCACCCACAATCAGCATGATCGACATGCTACTGCTGATGTAAGGATGACTTAAGGCCCGCTGGGCCTCCAATCCCCGGAAATTCCACTGCGGGGACAGGAGCACCAGAGCTTTCACGTCTTGTCCTTGCTTCATCCCCGGATATTGAGGCCAACTCCAATCCAGCAAAGCCCAATTGAGAGCCACCCCTGCTCCCATCTCGGCTCCGATCACGCAAAGCCGCTCGATATTGAGGGCCTCGGCATCGTTGCGTTCTAACAGGAATCGTTTCCAGGCCTCCAGATCGTACTGGACCATAGCTCCGAAATCAGCGGGTCGGAAGTTGTCGGCATCCAAAGTTTCCGTTACCAATCCCCGAGGAGAGGCAAATACCCGCCTCCGGCTCTGCCCATGGCCTCGCAAATCGGGCAGTAGCAAAGCGTGTCCCTTCTCATGGAGCACCGGCACCAAAGGGGCAAAATCTGCCCGACTCCCTTTCCAAGAGTGCAAAAGAATAATTGGCACCGATTCCTTGCCGTTACTTCCGGGATAGAAGGTAGCATATAACTCGACGGAGCCGCCGGGTTCCTTGGTCCGAACGGACACTTCTTCGGGAGTAGGGAGGGGTTTTTTCTTGGGGGGCGGGGCTGCTGGCGGTTTCGCAGGAGCCGCTGAGGGAGCCGGTTGATTTCCTGGGGTTGGAGCCGATCCTGGTGCGGGAGCACCTGGCTGAGCGGAAGTTCCCCCGGGGATCACAGGCTGCCCAGGGACCCCCGAGCTAGGCTTCTGCATCGTGCTTGCTCCCGGTTGAACATTTGCTCCTGCCGGAGCCGGTAGGGGAGGGGCCGGTTGGCTCGCTGCTTGCAAGCTGACGGTGCTCAGACCCAAAAGAAGAACTGCCCCAATCCCGAACACCAAAAAACACTTCCGAATTGCCCGTTTGCCGAAGAGTTTCTTGCCCGCCTCCGGACTCCAGCCCCTGGGAGCCGAAAGGGTACTGCCATAGGCCCAGTACTGTTTCCCAATCATCGAAAGTCTCTCCCCAAAAGCTGGCTAGCCCTCACAACCTTACCTGCTTTTCATCCTCGGCCGAGTTAACGAATACAAATAGAAGCAGAGCGAAGTTAAAGCATCCGAAGCCCGAATGACAAAATTGGCCCTCTCTCCTTAAGGCACCAATAAATCCTCCGCTTTAGATTTCCGACTCGCCAGGTTTTGAAAACGGCCTGATTTCGAATTGTTCGCTGGAGCCTAATGGAGAGAAAACCCCAAGTCTCTCCTTTGATTGTACTCCACTTTGTGCGGTATTGGCGAATCCCTTCCCGCCTACCGGCTCACCCCCGCCTGGGTGCTCGTTCCAAAAGCGGTTCGAACGGTTCCCAGAGTGATCCGGTAACCCAGCGATGTTTTTTCATTAAGGGTTTCAACGAGCTTTCAATAAAGGTCTCAATGACCTTGGAACCACTTCCTCCGCGAAAACCGCTTCAAGGCCCAAAAACAAGGGAAAAGGTGATTGTGGGTGTTAATCTGTCCTCTCATAAGGCCCCGCAAAGTAAGTCTCATAAGACACCGCAAAGTAAGTACGGGCCTCTGGGTTTCCGACGGTTTTGCTCCCGTGGGCTAGCAAAAACCCATTCCGCCGGCTTAATAGCACCGAAGGAGACCGGCCCTCATCCAAAGGTGTTTGCTCGCCGGGAAGAAAATTTTTCCGGCCCCCATGTTTACCGAGAATCTTTCAGCGACAGACGAATACATCCGGCAACGAGCAGGTAAACCCGGTGCATTTTTTCCCAACAACTTAGGGGCATTTTCCCAGCGATTGGGAAACTAGCTGGTTATGCCTGAGGGCCCCATGTCGATCCTAATTCCGAGGAAAGGAGGGGTCAACGCGGAGGGGATCCTCGAGGCCCGATAGTCGTTCACTCCCCAGCCTTTAGCGAAGGGGAATTTCTCCCCTCCGCTCCTTTAGCGAAATCATTCCTTCTGGAGAGACCGGTACTCGTTGGGCTCCGTTCCCGGCTGCCTGTTGTTTCAACTTGCCGGAGCGGAGCAAAAGTCTGAAAGTTGGGAGGAGGGCAAAAGCCTTTGGCTGGGCATGACCTTGGCTGCTTAAGGAGCTCTTTCGTACGGACCCCTGCCCCGTTTGCTCGTGTAGGGGTTGATCGTTCGGGAAGGGACCCCGCCAGGCTTTGGGATGGGGCATTTTGGCCAGTCAGGCGGTTGGAGCTACCCAAGCGAAAACGCCGCCCTAGGAATGCTGGAGCAGCATCCCCCTCTCGTTTGCCACCTTTTCAGAGCCAATTCAACCGAAACAACTCGAACCGGACCATCTCCGGCCGATCGCGGCTGGAAAAATCAGGCAATATTCGGAGGAGCACGAGCGACCCGGTTGCAAAAGTACCTGGAAAATCAGGACAGAAAACCATCAATAGATGGTTGCGGCATCGGCAGCAAATAGGGCCCGGGGATCGTGCGGGTAGAAGTACCGACCGATGTGATCGGCCAGCACCCGTATGAAGTCGCGGCGGAAGTCGGCCTCTCGCACTTCAGCTGTGGAGACTACGTGATTGGGAGGGTAGAGGATTTCCGGCGGCCGCCGTTCGAAAACTACCTCTCCAGTCGCACAATCAAACACGCGAATGGTCAAGTCGGCCCGACCCTGGAAGATTGTCTGCCCTTTGTAAAGACGAAAATCGTTGACGTCGATTGCCACCAGGAGCTCAGCTCCTACCGCTTGTCCGATTTCCGGATATTCCGTCCACTGATGGGAGTCCATCCATTCTTCGATATCTTGCGGTGGGATAAGTTTGATGTCCTTGACATTCTTCTGTAACTGTCGAGCTACTGCTCGGGCCAAGTCCTTCGCCACATTTGGATAGGCATAAATGGATTGAGTGGCGGCCGTGCAGACCACTGCCACCTTTTTCTTTTTTAGCCCGTCGAATTCCGGCGGCACATTGGGGCCCTTAATAATCCATGCCGCCGTTGCCAAGGCACTAGTACATCCTGGTGCGATGGCCAAAGTTTGCAGTGCTGCTAGGGTCAAGCTAATCCCGATTAGCCGTTGGAAAATGCGGGAGGGGCAACACCTTTCCTCCATGAAAATCTGCTCCATATCGTTGGGGAACTGGGAAAGCCTCGAAAGAGCTTAAGATCGAGTCTCGCCGCTCAAAATTTGGAGATTCGCTGATGCTCAAGAAAAAGATTGCGTGTTTCGAACACGCAGGGCACCTTTGCTGGCTACCGCGTGATGGAAAGATCCAGTTCTTCGTATACCCTCGAGAATTCAACGGCACAACATAAGAAGTAAGCCCCCCACGAGGCAAGGTAGGTTTCCGGGGGACTACTAGGGAGCTTTGGCCACCCTATTTTGTAAGCATTAGTTGGCGATATAATGCCCCCGAAGGCAGAAGGCATCGGTTTCCCAAAGCATGGCCGGGCAATAGGTCGACAACCACTCGGGGAAAAGGGTAACCCAGAGGTTACCACTGGCACAACCAGGCAACTTTAGTCATTTAAGCCAAAATGATCTATAAGGCTCGCTTAATTCCAAGTTTCTTCATAAACTTAACTTAGTCGGAAACCGGTGACTCGTTTTTCATGGGGAAGAAGATGCGGGGTGTTCCAAGCGTTAAGGGGGGGCAGAAGGGAGGTATTTCCCGCCCCCCACGATATGCCGGGGATAGTCTCATGAGATTTGAGAAAGATCGGAGAATTCTTTGGACTTCGGTAAATGAAGCGTTTTGTGGATCTAGGAGATCTGCATAAACGCCAAACACACGTATCACGGCTTGGAGGTCTTTTTGCCCTCTCGGAATCTGTATTGGGCCAAGAATCCCCCTGCTAGTTTCTTCGCAAGTGCGAGTTTTTCCCAGGCACCAATTTGTGGAGAAAAGTTGGGGCAGAGGTTTCCTATCTCCACCAGCTTTTGGAATTTTAGTTTAAAGAGTCGTGCAACTCCGGACTTCATATTTCTGCAAGATGGTCCGATGCCGATTGGGTGATCATGACCTTGCGTGGAGTCGCTTCTGCTGCCGATTTGGAGGGTCGAAAGATGGTCGTCGGGGAATTGAGTATCTTTCCGTTGGACAAGGGACCAAGTGTGAGCCAATATGTAGCCCGGTGCATGGAGATCATCGACAAAAGTGGGCTCGATTACCGTTGCCATGCCATGGGGACAGTCATCGAGGGAGAGTTAGACCAGATCCTTTTGTTGGTCAAGCAGTGCTTCGAGGAACTTCAAAAAGATTGCGATCGGATCGAATGTTACCTTCGCTTGGATTATCGGAAGGGTTATACGGGGAGGATCGAAAGCAAGGTAGCCAGTGTGGAGGCAAAACTGGGCAGGCAGCTGAAAAGGTGAGAGGCCTATCGGAGGAGCGAAAAAAGACCAACTGAGGTTTTCCTGGAAGTCAGCCAGATGCGGGGTTTGTAGGGCTCCAAGATCTTCAAGACTTTTCGGGGTCGAAGCGACATCGGTTCGGGCTTTTTCCAACAGAGCCTGAGGCTGTGGGAACATTGTTATTGGTTCGAGGGGAAGTTAAGCGGTAAGAGTGAACTCCGGGCAGCTGAATTCTACCCCTTGAACCCCCGGAGAAGAAACCCATCGGGAAGAAGATTGCCGAGTTAGTCCTCGGCGGGGTAATGGATGGGCCGGTTTTTTGAGGATCCACTCTCAGCCCAATCGAACTGCTAATTCGTGGAGTGTAACTTCGGGCCAGCACAAAGGTAGATGGTTTCGTGGGGTTACTCCTCCCTGCGTGTAACCTCATGGGGAGCCGTTAAAAGGAAGATAGGAGATAGGCTTTGGTTTGGGGAGTTGGAACGTCTTCTGCCGAGGATCTTAAGCGGCGAAAGAGGCTGGGGGATGCCTTTGCCCGGCTTTTGGGTCGGGAAAATGTGCTTTGGCATCCGGCAGAGGTGGTGGTGTACGATTGTGATGGTTTTACAATCGAAAAGCATCCACCGGAGGTGGTGGTTTTTCCTCGATCCACGGAAGAAGTAGTGGCAGTGGTGCGGATGGCCAACCAGCTGGGTTTGCGGATCTTGGCCCGCGGAGCGGGGACGGGCTTGGCCGGCGGTGCAACTCCCCGAGGGGGTGAGGTTCTTATTGTACTAACACGGATGAACCGCATTCTAGCGATTGACCGGGAAAATTGGATGGCCGTGGTAGAGCCGGGGGTCTTGAACACCCAACTGGCTCGGGCTTTGGAGGGTACAGGTTTTCACTTTGCTCCAGATCCTTCCAGCCAAACTGCCTCCACCTTGGGCGGGAATGCCGCAACGAATGCCGGTGGGCCTCACACCCTAAAATACGGAGTCACCGCCAATCACGTGGTGGGGGTGGAAGCGGTCTTGGCCGACGGAACCGTGATAGAGCAAGGGCCCGTGTGTCATCCCGGAGAACTCGACCTTATGGGGCTGTTGGTCGGCAGCGAGGGTACTCTCGGGGTGATTACCAAGTTATGGCTCCGGCTGACGCCAAACCCACAGAGCTACCGAACATTTCGAGCGGTTTTCCGGGATCTTCATTCGGCATCGGAGGCAATCAGCGAGATTATTGCCGCCGGGATTGTTCCTGCCGCCATGGAAGTAATGGACCAAGGGATTTTGGCAGCTGTGGAGGAAGCTTTCCACTTCGGATTCCCGCCGGACGCGGGGGCGGTTGTAGTCATCGAGCTTGATGGGTTTGAAAGTGCCGTGGCTAAGGAAGCTGGGCAGATACTGGACATTTGCTCTAAATGGGGAGCGACGGAGATCCTCGAGGCCAAAGATGAACAGGAACGGCAAAAGCTGTGGAAATGCCGGAAGATGGCCGTTGCCGCCGTGGGCCGACTCAGCCCAAGTTTCTGTATTCAGGATGGCGTGGTGCCACGGACTCGGCTGCCGGAAATCATTGGCCGCATTCAGGAGGTCAGTAGCAAATATCGGGTTCGGATTGTCAATGTGGCTCATGCTGGGGATGGGAATATTCATCCCATTTTTCTTTTCGACGAGCGGCAACCCGAGGAGGTGGAGCGGGTGTTGGCGGCTGGCCGAGAGATTTTGGAACATTGTCTGAGTTTAGGTGGAAGTATCACGGCCGAGCATGGTGTCGGAATCGAAAAGCTTCCAATGATGCCCCAACAGTTTGCCCTTCAGGACCTCGAGGCCATGCGGCGAGTCCGGCGAGCGTGGGACCCGGAAGGACACCTCGCTCCAGAAAAGGTCCTCCCAAGTTCTTAGCGGAAAGAAAAAACTGTGCCCAATTACGTGCCATCCTTACCCCGATGATATTGAATCCGCTTTGAGGGTGGCAACGGTTCTTCTGGGTCTTCCGCATAAATCTCAGGGGTTGTGAGTTTTCTTGGCCGTTGATACTCCGTTTCGGAATCCCTTAACGTGTGGTAATTGTAAGGATCCCGGGAGTTTGTCCGGCAAGAGCCAGAGATTTACTTCACAGGTCAGTTGAGGGGGAAGTAAGCATTTCCCCCTGAGTTAATAGTGTCCGACATCCGAGCTAGCATCATGGGTGGCTCAATCAAGGGGACTGGAAGATTGAGATGAAGCTGGGCAGCTGTTGCCCGCGGGCAATTCCAGCCATTGGAGAGAATGGATCCGAGAGAATGTCCCAACCCGGACTTTGCAAGTGATGCTGGATTCCGAAAGATGCAGCACATCAATGGTTTTCTCCCAATCGAAGAGAAGATCGAGGTTTCAGAACCGGCGGAAGTTGCCCGGGTAGTGGCCGACTGTGCTCGCCACCGAAAGCCAGTCTATCCCATCGGAGGTGGAAGCCGGCTGGGTTATGGCGGTCCGGTGACCCAGCCGGGAGTTGCCCTCCAGCTTGCAGGGCTGCAAGAGCTTGTCGATTATCCAAGTCGGGACCTTACGATCACGGTAGAGGCGGGAATGCCCCTCAAGCGGTTGCAGGAGATCCTTGGTGGGGAGAATCAATGGCTTCCGGGGGCAGCTTCGTGGTCCGAGCGAATGACAGTGGGCGGCTGGATTGCCACCGCTTGGCCTGGGCCAAGGGATGCTCATTACGGCTCGGTGGCGGACTTTTTCCTCGGATTTCGGGCGGTGGACGGCAGGGGGGAAGTTTTTTCCGGAGGCAGCCGGGTTGTGAAGAATGCTGCCGGGTACAACCTCCCCCGGCTGCTGGCCGGCAGTCTCGGCAGTTTGGCAATTCTTCTAGAGGTCACCCTAATGGTTCGGCCACGCCCGGAAAGCTCGGCATTTCTCATCCTGGGTGTTCCAAACTTGGAGAGAGCCCAAGAGATCTTTCGAGCTTTGGGGCCACTTCAACTCCAGATGGCGGCAGCAGAACTCCTTGCCGGCCCGGTGTGGAGGTCGGTACATCCGGCATTTTCGCAAACTCAGCTGGCTGAAGATGCCTTTTGGGTAGCTCTCGGCTTGGAAGGGTGGCAAGAGGAGATTAAGGAGATCGAAGAGCAGGTCCTTCGGCGGGTAGGTTCATGCCGAGATTTGAAGGTTGGCAAAGTTCCCCCTGCTGAGACCCCTGGGGTTTGGCGGACCTTGGAAAGTTTTTCCGGAGAAGATTTTCCCAACTTGCCCGGTGGAATCTCCGCGGGTAAGGGGGGAAGGGGATTAAGCCAGGGAGAGGCGGTTCTGCTTCAGATTCGGGTCTTGCCAGGCAAGGTTTCCGAAGCTTGCAATTTGCTCCGGAGGTATCCCGAGTTTTATGCCCTCCAAGCTCATGGGGCCCGGGGGATAGTCTGGGTGTGGATGATCACCGAGGAAGCAAAGCTGCGGTCCGAGTTGCTCCCCGGGCTGTGGAAGGACCTTCAAAAGTTGGGGGGAAATGTAATCGTGGCCCGACGACCACCAGGGTGGCAACTTTCCCGCAATGAAATTTGGGGAATCCTGGAAGAGCCGAATCCCGCCGATCCTACCCGGCCAGTCCGCTGGCAGCTGATGGCCCGGCTAAAGGCCGAGTTTGATCCTGCCAGCATTCTGAACCCGGGACGTCTCCCGTGGTAAATAGCTCGATTCCCTTTCGCCCAAGCATTTGGAGGAAGGCCGGAGGAGTGGGGTGATTGGGGGATCACTGGTGGCGGCCACCCGAAAAGTCGCGGTCCTTCAACCCGAGTGGCCTCCACAAAGTAAACGGGCATTCCCGGTTATTGTGGTCCGTGCCCAAGCTGCTTTCCTCCGCCAAGGATTTCCCGAACTTTTTGTTCAACGTTTGCGAGGATAAAGGAGCAAGCAAGTGCCACGTGCGGAAGTGAGGATCCCCACCGACGGGGATCTTTTGGCAATATTGCAGCAACACGGCCCTAGTCCGGAACTTTTTTCTCGGTGTGTTCATTGCGGACTATGCACCTCCGCATGTCCGACCTATACGGAGCTATTCAATGAGAATGATAGCCCGAGAGGTCGGATTTATTTGATGCGTTTGGTGCAGGAGGGCCGATTGGAATGGAATCCTCTTGTCTCTCGCCATTTGGATCTCTGCTTAGATTGTCGGGCTTGTGAGACGGCTTGTCCTTCCGGAGTGCCTTATGGCCGGATATTGGAGCCTTTCCGTACAGCGGTGCATCAGGCGGAAAGGAAATCCTGGTGGCGGCATGGATTGACGAGGCAATTGCTCCTTCGGATCTTCCCCTATCCGCGGCGGATTCGGGCCGTCCTTTGGCCCGTCCGGTTTGCTCAGCGGCTGGGTATTTATCAGCTGGCCGAGAATTTGGGTTTATTCCGTTTATTGCCCCGCACGTGGCGGGCTATGGTGGAGCTGCTGCCACCTCCGACGGCAGACGACGGTCCTTTGCCCTCGTTTGTGCCTGCAATCGGCAAGCCACGAGCTCGGGTAGGGTTTTTTGTCGGCTGTGTAGCCGAGGCAATCTTCCGTCACATCCATTGGGCCACCATCCGGGTACTCCAGCAGAACGGTTGCGATGTGATCATTCCCCGAGGACAGGCATGCTGTGGGGCTATCCATTTTCATTTAGGGGATAGCACGAGAGCCTGTCGCCTGGCCGATCAAAACTTAGCTGCTTTTCCTTGGCAGCAACTGGATGCCATTGTGGTCAATCATGCCGGCTGTGGGGCTATGCTCAAAGAGTACCCCCATCACTGGCCAGACGAACACCAACAGGCCCGCAAGGCTTTTAGCGAAAAGGTTCAAGATATCAACGAGTTTCTAGAGAATTTGGGGCCGGTGCGTCCGGAAGGTGAGATTCGGCTTCGGGCCACCTATCATGATGCTTGCCACTTAGCTCATGCTCAGAAAATTGTCGATCCACCTCGGAAGCTCCTCCGGCTCATTAGGGGGCTGGAACTTGTGGAACTGCCTGAATCGCTCATTTGCTGCGGCTCTGCGGGTACCTATAACCTCCTTGAGCCAGAGATGGCCGACCGCCTGGCCCGCCGAAAGCTCGACAATATCCGTGCCACAGGGGCCGAGGTAGTTCTCGCTTCCAACGCCGGATGCCTTCTGCAGATTATGCGGGAGGTCCGAAGGGCAAAACTTCCGATACTCGTTTTGCACCCTATGGAACTACTGGATATGGCCTATCGCGGACTTACGCCGCCTCTTCCCGACCGCAGGTCGCCAGGTTAGTCTTTTTTCGTCCACGTTCGCAGAAGCAAGAAACACAAAATGCCTGAAAAAACAAGAAGTTTAGTGCCTCCAGACTCTCCCCCAAATCTGCAACAGAGTTTAGCGACTCCAAAGTTTGTCGTTCTCACTGAGAGCCTGGCGAGTGTGCAAGAGCCGACAGGGGCCAGAAAAAGTCAGGGAACATATCTCGAGGATTCGGATTTGGGACGGCCGGAGCCTCGCTTTTCGTAAAACTCGGAATATAGCTCTTCAAATCGCCTTGCCGGTGGAAATACTTCAGAGCCTCTTTAGGTTTACCACCGAAGGTGGGCTCGGCGGGCGAGATAATTCGCCAAAGCTAGTCCTAAGGATTGATCGGTTCGGAGAAGTTGGTAATCGATCCGATGGAGGCGACAACCGGCTGCCACCGTTCGCTGATGCTTGGTGAAGGCCTCAAGATAAGCTCGGCGGATAGCCCGCGGGTCGGCCACCACCGTCTCTCCTTTTTCCAATCCGCGGAATTGGGCAAGTTGTTGGAAGGGGAAATCCATTTCGGCCGGATCGACTATCTGGAATACAATCACGTCATGCCGACGATAACGGAAATACTTGAGGCCGGCCAGAAGAGGTTCAGCATTCTCGAAGAGGTCACTGGCGATGATCACCAGCCCTCGTTTGCGAAACCGCTCCGCAAGTTCATGAAAGACGGTCGCAGTGAACGAATACTCAGAGGGTTGAAGCCGTTCTAACATTTCCAGCAGGCGATCCAAATGGGCTGCGGTTCCCCCAGGAAGAAGTACTTCCTGCACCTGCCAATTGTAAGCGGCAAAGGCCACGGCATCTTGCTGAAGGAGCGAGAGATACCCCAAAGCTGCCAGCACACACTTGGCATACTCTAGTTTGGAAAGAGGGACTGCCTCGCTTTGATAGCCCATGCTGGCACTCACATCGAGTACCAAATAACAAATCTGGTTGGTTTCCTCTTCGAACTGTTTAAGGTAGAACTTGTCGGTCCGGCCGAAGACCTTCCAGTCGACATACCGAAGATCGTCCCCGGGCGAGTACTCCCGATGTTGGGCGAACTCTACAGAAAAGCCGCGATAAGGGCTGCGGTGTAGCCCGGCGATATAACCTTCCACGATCGTTCGGGCCCGTAATGGTAGCCCGTGCAGTTTAGCCAGATGCTGTGGGTCTAAGTACTTTTGCCAGCTGTTCACGGAGCCAACTTTTTTCCTCAAGAATCCCCAAGTGATCAATTAACCGGCGGATGATTTCGTCGGAGCGAATACCTTCCGCTTCTGCTGTGAAGTTGGTAAGAATTCGATGTCGCAATGCGGGGTAAGCCACTGCTTGGATGTCTTCGGGAATCACGTGGTATCGACCCTGGAGAACAGCTCGGGCTTTAGCCCCCAGGATCACATACTGACTGCCTCGAGGACCGGCCCCCCAAGCGACGTACTTTCGCACAAACTCAGGAGCCTCGGGGTGTTGCGGCCGGGAAAGCCGAACAATGGCCAAGGCATATCGGCCCACGTATTCTGGCACCGGTACCCGTCGCACAATCCGCTGAAGGGCAAGGATCTGCGAGCCATCCAGCACCGGTTCTACCTGAGGCTCTTCGTCACTGGTGGTTCGGCAAACGATTTCCCATTCCTCATCCTCGCTTGGATAATCGATATAGCATTTGAACATGAAGCGATCCAGTTGAGCCTCGGGCAGGGGATAGGTTCCCTCTTGCTCGATGGGATTTTGTGTGGCTAGGACAAAAAAAGGTTCCTCCAACGGGTAACGTTTCCCCGCTACAGTGACCTGATGTTCTTGCATTGCCTCGAGCAAGGCGGCCTGAGTTTTGGGGGGTGTACGGTTGATCTCATCGGCAAGAATGATGTTGGCAAAAATCGGTCCTTTGAAAAATCGCAGTTCTCGGGTGCCCGCGAGCTTGTCTTCTTGGATGAGTTCGGTGCCGGTAATATCCGCGGGCATTAGGTCCGGGGTAAACTGAATCCGACTGAATTTCAGCGACAGGCAGTTGGCCAAGGTCCGGATCATCAGGGTCTTAGCTAGCCCTGGGACCCCTTCCAAAAGGCAATGTCCCCGAGCAAAGAGGGCAATAAGCAATTGCTCAATGACCCGCGATTGGCCGACAATTACCCGGCCAAGTTGCTCCGTCAGCCGCTCGTAGGCCGAGCGAAGAAATTGCACAGCCTCCACATCGCTTTGGGGAATTGAGGCCGGCCTGGAAGCAACTCCCTCCGCGTTCTTATTCGTGTGCAAAGGATCACTCATCGCTTCTTTCTTGCTTCGCAATTGTTTTCCGGCAAGTTCTCGCGGGGAGGATTTTTCCTATTCCACGGAGGCCAGGGAAACTCAAGGAGGAACCCCGGAGATCCGTTTTGAGTTTTCCTGCTTTTAATTTTCCGCCAATTTCTCCGGAGCAACCATCGGCTTGGCACCAGGAAGATCCCAAAAGTGCCATTCGGGAAAGTATGGAAACTCGGCATCTTGGGATCAGCCTGCCAAACGCTCGCAACAACTGACCAATCCCCAGGGTATCGGAAATCTTAGCCCACCACAAGGTAGGCCTGGTGGGGAATTGCTCCGTTGCATTATGGGATTTTGTCTTTCTTGGGCCGATACGGGGTTGTTCCTTAAAGTGGAACGGAGGTCGCGTTTAAACCGGATCGAATCCTAGGTGATCGGGAATATGAGGGATTTACCGGAGTAGAAGTCACTAGCAGGGCCAAGATCTCAAACGCCCCACAATGGGTCCTGCTGGTTTAGATTCGTTGAAACCTCATCCTTAAAGCGGAAATTATGGGGGACGGACGTGGTGCGACCTATTGGGGTTCGAGCTTGGTCTTTCTCATCTTCCACCGGGGGAAAGCCAGGGTCTTTTCGGCCGTAAGCTGCCTTTCTGTGGAATGCTTGCTGGCCCATGGGGATGGCGGAAATGTGGGCTTCAAAGAACTCGAAATCGTTTTGCCACACCCCCCTTATGGGACTGTGACGAATGGAAAGGCCGGATGACGTGCAAACCGCAGCGGATTCGGCAGCCTTCCGGTTACCTCGGGCCAGGAAAGTTGGGGGGATGCCGTTTGCAGGCGGAAGACGGAAAGTTTTTGGGGCCCTGCAATGACCAGATGTCCTCGGGCCACAAGAAGGTTGCCTCCCTCAACTTCCCAAGGCACCAAGGGGATCACCTTAATCGGGCGGGCCGTCTGAGCATCAAACATGAAAAGGCGATCTCTTCCGGGCCAAAGCACGGTTTGACCGACAATTATTCCCCTCCCATACCCGGGGGTTTCCGATCCCTCAGGCCAACAGGCAAGAAGTCGACCTCGGTCTTCGCCGGAGGTACCAATCCAAAGGAGTCTTCCTCCTCCAGCGATGAGGCGATCTCCGTGGACTCCTAAGAGGAAACTTGCAGAGGCCGTCTCATCGCCGGTGTACCAAAGCAGTTGGCCACTCATGGCGTCAATGGCCAAGATCTTGGCAGTATCTGCGGGGGCTACATAAAGAGTACCGCGGTGGAATATGGCATAATTAGGGTGGCGGAACCAATGGGGGGCCAGATCCCCCAAATCCACCCGGCGTTCCCGGGGATAGGTGACTACCCATCGGATCCGACCCTCGGTATCCAAAGCGGCTATGGCCCCCAGGTTTGTGCTCACGAAGAGAGTTTCTTCTGCAAGAGTAAGAAGAATGTGACTAGCCTCGGGAATGGTGAGGCGAGCTAAGGGCTCACCGATGCAGATCAACTGCTTCCAGAGAAGCCGGCCAGTGGCGGCCTCGTAAGCTGCTACCCAAATTTGCGTTTGAATTTCATTCCGCCGTAAGACGGTGAACACACGATCGCCATCGGATACTGGACTCCCTTCGAAGACCATGTTTTTTTCTGGGGGCGTCTGTCGCCAAAGAAGTCGGCCTTGGGTTTCGAGGTCCAAGCAAATCAGAGCACTTGGTGCCAGCGGTGCTGCCCGATCCCCAGGGGGGCGGATGGTCACCGGACTACCCATTCGGCCAAAAAGCTTGTTGCCATAAACCGTGATCGTGTATTGGGGAATACCGAGAAAACCCACCGAGGAATCCAAAAACCCCAGTTCTTCTGTTGCCGGATCGCGATAGATCAGCGGTCCTCCCGGCCAAGCGGGCTCTCCGCTGGCTAGATTCCAGGCAAAAACTTCCTGAGCTGTGGCAAGGAAGAGGTTTTGCCCCGCCACCACCGGATGAAAAAGCAGCGGCTCTCTTCCGGCATTGCCCGCTGCCCGAAAGCTCCGGGCGGAAGTGACGGCAGCTACAGGGTTCCGTGCGGGAGATCCTGGCAAAGACACTTGCCAGGCTAACCCCAGGGGTAAAAGCTCGCCCGAAATCATTCGGAAGCGATCTTGGCTGCCGGCCACGGTAGGCCAATCGGTCCGCGATGCCAAAACGGATGGGTCAGGCTTGGCGGAGTGTTGTCTTGCTTCCGCAAGGAGCCGGCCAAGCAAAGGCACAAGTGGTTGTACTTCCCCGCCGAAGTGGCCCACAGCTTGGGGATGAAGTTCGGCAAAGGCGTTCCACTCGGCCTCTGCCCGAGGAAGATCGCCTTCCAGAATGGAGGCGAGCACCAAGCGAGCCCGCACTAATGCCGGGTCAATAGTGGTATCAGGAACGGCAGGCCACAGAAGCCATTCTTTGGGAAGGCCAGCATCCATCGGCAAGGCCATTTGCCAATATGCCCGAGCCGTAGCATAAAGGCCTCGTTCGATCGCCAGATCGCCTAAGGCAAGTAGGGCCCGCCCGCACACACTGCTTGCAAATGTTCGTTCTACTACCCGGCGGTAAAGCTCCGGGAGTTGGTGCCGCTTTGCCTCTTCGAATAATTCCACTGCGAGGGGATCTATCCTTTCGCGATAGATTTTCAGGGCTTCTGGTGGGATCTGAGCTAGGCGGATTCGGCAATACTCGGCCACCGGCAAGAGTCGGGCAGGCGACACGGGAAAAAGGCGGCGGTCCTCCACCTCGATCGGGCCAGTCAAGATCGAGATGAGATCTTCCCACTGCCTTTCCCGAATATAGTCCTCGACCTGGGCCAGCCTAGTTCGGGTAGTCCCATCGACTAGTTCTAACTGAGTATTTTGGGAAAGATCATAACGGATGGGTATTTGAGTCAGGGGATCAACCCGAGGGAAAAAGACCTGCGGCAGTCCCTCCCTCTCCCCTGCCAAGATCGCAAGAAAAACGAGGAAAACGGTAGCGAAACGAATCCAGGCGGGGATATGGGAGGAATCCCAGAGCATCCGGAAGAATGAGAAACCTCGGCTTTCAGGCATTCTTTGGGGAGTCCTGGTGAGGAAGTCAAAAATCTTAGGTTAACCGGACACTAACCAGCAAACTTGCCCTGTTGATAGTTGGAGTTAAGGAACCCCTTGCCCCGTTGGTTACGCCGTTTCCCAAACAGGAGGAACCAACTTTCAAGAAAATGTTACGGGAATTTGAAAGCCAAAAATAGGCAAGGTCCAAATATCTGGTTAAAGTCCCTCTCGCGGAGCTTAACAGAGCCGGAAATCGTGCCGATTGGGCGGGAAATCCCCCTGATATTACCCTGGCCAAATTTCCCCGTTAGACTCCTTTGGAGCAAGGACCTCCGAGAGAGCCTGTCGCGGTCCCCGATGGTTTTGTTTCCAAATTTTGTGACACCTGAGCCGTTTCCCCGAGCAGATTAGCAAGGCTATCTCCTTCTCGCTTGGGGGCAACAATCTTTCCAGGAAATTCGAGAGGTGTTTCTACATTAAGGGCGGAAAGTGTTTCGACTCTACGGGGCAAAGGTTAGGAAGCACCGGCAGCCTCGACGTGGAGTATTGTCCGGTCGGGCGTGAAGGACCTTTAGAACAGCAGGGAGTCTGCCCCGCCGTCGGTAACATCCCCTGATTGGGTGGGGGCCACTTGCGGGTTAACTGGGTCGACGTTTACAAATATGGCCCCTCCGTCACACCTGTCTTGCTTGGGGAAATCCGATCCAGGTTATCGCGGGCAATGGAATCTTTGCTGGCATCCTGTAGGCAACGGGAACACCAGTTTTTCGGAAGATGCCTTCAGCTTGAAAAACAGGGCCTAAGCTCTCTACCTCAGCCGAATTTCATGAGGGGATCTAATGATCAACTGCGGTTTGCAAACAAGGAGGCTACATGCGGGTAGTGATGGCCACGGACGGTGTTCTTAATCAGGCTCAACGGGAGGCCGTGACTACTCTCTCCGGACCGCTCCTAGTTTTGGCAGGGGCGGGGACGGGCAAGACCCGAGTGATCACCTATCGGATCGTCCACCTTATCCAAAAAGGGGTCCCTCCGGATCGGATCCTGGCCGTAACCTTCACCAATAAGGCCGCTCGCGAAATGCTCGAGCGGACTCGCGAGTTACTTGGGAGATCCTCCGGACAGCGGGGGCGAATCAAGGGGGGAACGGGCAAACCGGTGATCGGTACTTTTCACGCATACGGAGTCCAGGTCCTCCGACGACATATTTCTCGACTAGGGTATCCTCCCCACTTTTCGATCTGCGATCGGAGCGAGCAGCTGGAACTAGTCCGCCATGTGCTGCGGGAAATCCGTGCCGATGTGGGGGCTTTAAGTCCCGAGGAGGCTATCTCCTGGATTAGTCGGTGGAAGACGGAAGGTACGGAGCCCGTAGAGGCCATCGCCGTAGCCGAAGGGGATAAGTGGCATTTGGCAGCGAGTGTTTATCGACGATATCAAGAGGCCCTTCGGCTCCGGGCCCTAGTAGATTTTGATGACCTCCTGGTATTAGTGGAAAAATTGTTTCGAGAATATCCCGAGGTATTGGAAGAGGAAGCAGGGCGTTTTGATCATCTGCTCATCGATGAATATCAAGACACTAATGAAATTCAGTACCGGATTGCGAAGGCTTTGGCAGCCCGGCATCGCAATCTATGTGTAGTAGGAGATGACGATCAATCGATTTACAGCTGGCGGGGAGCTAAACCCCGCCATATTCTCCGCTTTCAAGAGGATTGGCCGGAGGCCAAAGTCGTTCTCCTCCGCGAAAATTACCGCAGTACTCGCCAAATCTTGACATGGGCTAATCGACTTATTGCTTTCAATCGACTGCGGCATCCCAAGGAACTGATTTCGGCAAGAGAGGGGCCCGAACCGAGAATCCTTCAGGCTGACGATGGCGAGCACGAGGCAGAGTTGGTGGTTGAACTTATTCAACAGCGATTGGCCCGAAAGACCGCCCGTCCTCGTGATTTCGCAATTCTCTGCCGGACGAATGATCAGTTGCGACCTTTCGAGATTGTCCTTCGTCAGAAGAAAATTCCCTATGTTCTGGCGGGAGCAGGTTCTTTCTACGATCGAAAGGAAGTTCGGGACGTTTTGGCCTACCTGAAGCTGTTGGTTCATCCCCAGGACGATGTGGCATTGCTGCGGGTTATCAATACACCCCCGCGAGGAATAGGTCGGCAGACCACCGAGTATCTCCTTCGCCATGCCGTGGCCACCGGAGTGCCAGTTTGGGATTGCTTGATCAAAGAAGACTTTGATCCGGAGATTTCTTCCTCGGCTCGGTCCAAACTTGGCGAGTTTCGCGGACTTTGTATTCGCTATCAGTCATTAGCGGAATCGGTTCCTGGGCCCCAGGTAGTCCGCCAATTACTCGAAGAGATTGGTTACGCTCGAGAGATTGAACGGCTGTACCCCGACCCGTCGGAGCGGGAATCCCGCCTGGCAACCGTAGAGCAAATTTGTAGGAGTTTAGAATGGTACTTTCAGAATGAGCCGGGGGCAACCTTGGCAGGTTTCCTCCACGTAATGACCTTAGAAAGTTTTGAAGAAAGCCCGGATCCGGAGGATCAGCTCTCCCGCGATGCTGTGGCTCTTATGACCCTTCATGCAGCCAAGGGGCTCGAATTTCCGGTGGTATTTTTGGTGGGAATGGAGGAAGGCCTGCTTCCCCATCGGCATAACCTGGCGGCCGAGGACGAACATTTGATCGAGGAAGAACGCCGGCTGTGCTACGTGGGGCTTACCCGAGCCCAGCGGGAGTTATTCCTCACCTTCGCTGCGGCTCGGTATAAGCGGGGGAAGATGGTGCCCAGCGTTCCGAGCCGATTCCTATATGAGGCTGCCGGTAAGACCGATCATCCCGGGTATCAGGATGCCCTGCGAGGCATTTCGCGAAGCCAGCGGGAAAAACAGGAGATTCGCTCAAAGGCCCGCCGTCGTCGAACCCGCTAAACGCTAGAGCGGCACGGACTTTCCGCTTCCCTTAAACGTCTTGTCAAGCTTTCCTAATGCAGAAGCGAAGTAGGAAAAATTCCATCGTCTAAGGTCGACAAGTGGTGCCGTTTCGTTAACTTCCCTAGCTGGTGAAGGGTCAAGGGGATGCCGTCTCTGCCGAGACCTCTTCCTTTGAACCCACCGGTCGGGTTCTTTAAGAAGTTGCTGACCTCCTATTTGCCAAGGACGTTGCAAGCCCCGGATCAAGTAGGCCCTTAAAGCCTTTCATTCCCGTGGGCTGGGAAACTCCGCGGATTCATCCTCGTGAAACTCCAGCTGACCAAGTGCAATCGAAAGAAACCTAAAAGCCGGAAGTCAAACGAAAGGGAGGCTGACCACTTTCCAAGGTGGAATGTGCGAGGGCTGAACCACCGGGAAAATAGGGGCTGGATCTCCTACTGTGGTCCTAACTCGGCCTCAGCCATCGGGGGCTTACCAGGTTGCTAGTCTTCCCTGAGTTTCGTTCTGGGAAACCTGGACCCATGAGTTCAAAAGCCCCTCCTCGAGGTCGTGTTTTTCGAACGTATCAACCCCAACCCAGGGCCGATCGGCCAAAGCCCCACGAAGCTTCGGCCCTTTCCGGCCGGGCGAAAGCGTTTGCCGATGCATCTTTCCCTGTTGATGCCCAAAACTTGGTAAGAACGGGGCTTTCGTCCCGAGGGATAGTCAGCCCGAATTTTTGCCGGGATTTGCCTGGTTTAGTCTCTCTCCTTTTCTCTTGGGTATCCCGACTTCATTGAGCCGCTCGGCACAATTGCCATTTTGGTGTAAGGCTAGGTTCGGTAAATTGGGGACTGGGACCGGTCCCTGCGGAGCGGTTTTGTCCGTGAAGATAGGTAATCTGCGGAGTTTGAGGAATTTGTACGGGAGTGCCGGCCGGCTTCCCATAGGTAAACTCTTTCTCCCCGCCGGGCTTACCTGGGCTTTCGTCGGAGCTTCCAGAGAGTTATGGATCTCGACGACAAGGCACGGCTCAGAGGGATTGGTCATCTGGATTTTCCTGTTTTCTGCTGGGGAGGCCAAATAACCTCGGCCCGATTGAGCTCCGGATAGATGTGAGCTCCGGATAGATGAAGGTCCTAGAGGAACTCAGGCTCAGGTAAAAGAGGGTCTAACACCCCAAAAGCCAAACTCACTGTGGAAAGGAGATAAAGCTGAAAAAAGGTCGTTCGGCAAACGCAATAAACGCAGATTCTTTTGAGGTCTACCAATGGATTTAATTCCGGGTCGAATTTGGCTGGGCCGCAGGGGTTGCACCTGGAATGGTGTCCAAAATACTGAATTTTCTTGGCCGTTCGTGAAGGGCTTCGGCAAGGAAGCAGGATGCTGGGGTTTGAGTCTATGAATGATCCTTCCGGTCTTGGGGTTCGGTTTTTGCAAATTAGCGACCTTCGATTCGAGGAACCCCTTCCCCTCGATGAAGAAATGCCGGTTTCTCTTCGGTCCGAGCTTCTTCAAGCAAAGCGGACAGCTTTGAAGAAGATTGTTTCCCTTGCGGTCGAAAGACGGTTCGACTTCGTCCTATTTACGGGGCGGATCCTGGCTACAACGAAAGCCTCTCCGGGTTTATTGCGGGCCTTTTGTGAGGAGTTAGCGGGCCTTGGAGAGCAGGGGATCCCAATCTACTGGCACACGGCACGCGGGGAGAAAACCTGGCCCAAGTGGTTGAACTTGCCGCCAGGCTGTCATCTTGTGAAAGGCCCCACGGTAGTCCGAACGGGGCAGGGTACCCCCCTCTTGGTTTTCGTTCCGTTTCGTTATTGGATGCCGGGTCCACATGGTCGGAAGGAGAAGACGGCTCGCTCTGAACAAGCCCGACCGAGAGGACTTCCCGTTGTGGTTCTTGCTGGTCGAGTGGGAAAGGCGGAGCTGCAACAGGCCATGGAGCTTCGTCCTGCCGCATATTGGGCACTTTGCGAGGGGAACCGCCGACAATTGGTTCATGCCGGACAAATTGCCCACTGCCCCGGTCCAATCCAGCCAGAGAACGAGAACCAGTGTGGAAGCCATGGATGCACAGAGGTACATATTCCAGCCCGGCAGTCGGCAAAGATCCTCTGGCATCCCGCTGACGTCGTCCGATTCGTCAAGATCCATCTCCACTATGAGGAGTTTCCTTCCCTGGAAAAACTCCAAGAAGATGCGGAGAAACAGCGAGACCGGATCCGGAAGGCTTGGCCCGACCGGATTGTGCTGGCCACATGGGTGATTCATCTTTTGATCGATTCCAGCGGGAGTGATAACAGTTGGAAAAAGCTGGAGCACCGGCTGGCCGACGAGTTTCGTCGGCTGTGTAACCACCGTCTCGGAACCGAAACGCCGCCTCTTTGGTCGTTAGCGGTTCGGATTTGTCCCCACATTCGGTTGGGCAGGGTTTTTCCGCGGAGCTTTCTGGCCACCTTCCTCGAAGAGGCGAAGAAGCCAGATTTACTTGCCCGGGCGATCTCGCAAACGGAAAAGCAGCTCGACGGCGAGTGGACAAAAGATCATATTGAAGGACGGGTATTGGCCGACCTCTTGAAGGCCATGAAGAAAAGGAAACTTGCTCGGCTTGCGGCCTGGGAGGGCCTCCGACAGTTGGCCAGTAAAGGAGCCTCCTCGTGAAACTCCGAATGCTCCACATCGACCGCTTCGGAATGTGGCACCATTTGTCCCTGGGACCTTTCTCCCCAGGAGTTCAAGTCCTTTACGGCCGAAACGAAGCTGGCAAGACGACCCTTCGACAGTTCATCAAGTTTGTGTTATTCGGCCCAGGAGAGGAAACTCAGCGATTTCTCCCTGAAATCCCTTCAAAAAAGGCCTTCTCCGATAGGGAGGCGAGCTTCGCAGAGGGGAAGGTAGTATCTGTCCACAATGGTCAGACGTACCATATTCGGCGGACTTTTTCACCTGAGTCCCCCTTGAAGAGCACCGGCCAACTCCGTAGCCCTTTTTGCGAGCGGACGTTTTCCTCTGTGAGCGAGATCCTGCCTGCCGAGTTTCCCCCCGATTTACTTCTGCGGCTTTATTTCCTCGAACTGCGGGAAATTCAAGAGCTGGCCCTTCTGAGTCGCAAAGAATTGGCAGATCTTCTCTTTCGCACGAGTATAAGCCTCCTTGGGATTCCGCTATCTGAGGTCCTGCGTGCGTTTCAGAAGCGGCGGGAAACGATTTGGGGAACAGATCTTGGACCGGGCGGGTTGAGAGGTTTGGCACAAGACTGGGGGAGGCTTCGAACCGAGCTTTCCCGGTTGGTGGCGGAGAACGAACAAGCCCAGGTTTTTTCTGCCCGCTTAGATAGACTCCGTGAAGAAGAAAGCCAGCTTGCCGAGGAGGTGGAGTCTGTTTCTAACAGCATTTCCACTTGGGAAGAGGTTAACCGCCTTTGCCCCCTTTGGCAAGAAAGGTCTCGGTTGCAAGCCGAGCTGGATTCTCTCGGCCCTATTCCCCCCGGTGCTCCCAGGGCAGCCCGCCAGTTGGAAAGAATAGCCACGAAAGTGGAACTCCTTCGCCAAAAGAACGAGCAATTGACGGCAAGGATCGAGCAACTGGAGGGGGAAATAGCCCACCAGTTTATCCCGCGGGATTATCGGGATCTGCTCAGGCAGGTCCGGGGGCTGTCGCACAGAGCTGGTGCTCTGTCCGAATTAGAAAATAGGTTATCGGCAGCCCAGGCAAAAAGTGCGAACCTGCGTTCTCGCTGGGAAACATTGGTAAGCAGTCTTCCGGCCTCCTCCCAGCAAATTGCGGAGCTGATCGTACGGCTTGAGCTGAAAAAGCACCGCCGACTACGTCAATTGGCAGAACTAATTTCGGAAAAGACCTCTCAATGGAGAAAGTTGGCCGCCCAGCATGCCGAGGCAAAAACTCAGCTGGAAGAGGCTCACTCCCGGCTTGCCGAGCTTTTGAACGGATTATCACCAGAAGAACTTTCCCAAAAGATTCAAGACCTCTCCGGGCAAATCCACCGTCTGCGACAGCAGAGTTTGCACGCACAACGCCGGCGGGAGCTTGTCGAGTTGGAACGGATGATCGCTGCCGACTATCAACGATTGGCCGACCAACCGCCAATCTCGGCTCCTCTCCGCCTGTTGCTTCGGGGAGCCTTTGCCACAAGTACACTTGCGGTGCTGGCTAGTATTTTTCTGCCCACGAGCTGGGTAGGAGGTCTGGGGTGGCCTTTGCTCGGGTTTGGCGGTGTGGGGTTATCCTCGGTGCTCCTCATCCGATACTTTGCGGAAGCTTCTCATGCCCGGCAGTTGACGGCCTGCCGCCAGCAACTGGAGCAAATCCGGCAGTGTCTCGGAGGTAATTCGGAAAAGATCTCTCCCGTGGAGGTTTGTACTCCTTCTGCCCCAAGTAGTGGGGTGAGTGAGGCTCCCACTGGGGAGTCAACGCTTCAGCCTTTCCCGGATCATTTAGTGCAGGAGGAATTGGCCCGACTGGAAAGGGAGCTTAAACAGTTGCAGGCTGTGGCACCGCAGCAGGCAGCCCTCCAGCGTCAGAGGGAGCAAGTGGAAGCTTTGGCCAAACAGGTGGAAGAATCAGCCGCGGAGTTGGCCCATCTACGGGAAGAATGGGTGATCCTTTTGGGGCAGTTTGCCCTGCCCGACGATCTGCCGGTGGAGGACTACTTATCGATCTTTGCCCGACTTCCGCGTTTACGGCAACTCCATCGGCAGTTAGCTAGAGCCACCCTCCGCTATCGAAAACTTGCCAGGCGGTGGGATCGTTGGCACCAAAGACTAACCACCTTGGAAAACCGGCTAGGGATCGAGCCGGCCCTCTCCCCGCAAGAGTTTCCTTCGTTTAACCATCGGATTACCACCCTCTTCCATGCCGCCAAGGATTTGACGGAAAAACGGCAACATCTGCTTAGCCTTCAGGCAAGGAAGAAAAAGCTGCAGAAAAACGCGGCGATCTTGACCCGACGCATGGAGTACCTCGATCGGCAAATCAGCCGGATTCTGCGGGCTTTTCGGGTGGAAAGACCAGAAGATCTCTACGAACTTGCGGAAAAAGCCCGTCTTGCCGCATCGTTGCAGGAACGGCTCCATCAGCTGACTGCCGAGCTAGAGAAAGCCCTCCGGACTGAGCGGGGGCCGAAGGTTCGGGAGATCTTGGAGCGGTCCTCGCCCGCCGAAATCCAGTGCCAGTTGGAGGAGCTTCGAAAGCAGCAAGCCCAATTGACGGTAAGACTCACGGAAATCCGCGAGGCTTTCGCCAGCTACCAGCGGCAGTGGGAGTGCATGTCCGGGGCAGAGATTTGGTGGGAGACCAAGGCCCGTCTAAAGCAAACCCGGCGGCACATTTCTAGCCTTCTTGAAGAGTATGTCACGGTAACAGCGGCCGAAAAAGCCTTTCTTCGCAGTTTGGACCGCTACCAACAAGAGTATCAACCCGAGGCTTTACAACTGGCATCCTCTTTGTTGGCCAAGGTAACCGAAGGGAGATACTGTCGGATATGGGCCCCACTGGACTCGCAAATTCTCGTGATCGAGGACCACGTTGGTCGGCAATGGACCATCGAGCAACTTTCTACTGGTACATGTGAACAGATATTGATATGTTTACGGCTAGCCCTGGTCTCCCTTGTGGCATCTCGAGGGGTAGATCTTCCCCTTATGCTCGACGATGTATTTGTGAATTTCGACAAAGTCCGGATGAAGGCAACCGCTAGGATGTTAGTGGAATGGGCTGGCAACTCCCAGCAGGTTTTCCTTTTCACATGCCATTCCCACATTGCTCGCGAGTTTTTTGAGCTTGGAATTCCTGTCTTCCGATTGCCCGCTCCGGAGCTGCGGAACGCTGCACACCGCGAGGAGTCGCTTTCACGAATTAAACCGATTCGACGTAAACGGTTGGAAAATCGCTCGGCAGATGTTAGGGCACTCTCAAGCGGATCGGATAACCACTCGCAAGAACAAATCGAAAATTTAAGGGTTGCCTCGGATTTTGTCCCCTCGCGGGTCGTGGCAGGCTCGGAAGACGATCCGAAACCCGAGCGGATTCCAGCCGGCCTACAATTGGAAATCGGCACAGAACCATCCTCCGTTCCCCTTTGCCCCGACGAAGAGCGATCCCCCCTCCAGGTCCAACAATCCCCCGGTTTTTCCTCGGGCTATGGAGTTCAACCGCACTCGACCAAGGCCAACAGACGTTCTGCTAAATCGGGGGCGGCAAGCTCTCTAGCAGCAGGACGGAACACCGTGGAAGAGGAGTCCGGTACACCGGGCCGAGAATCTGCTGGCTCGGCAATCGCGGAGGCATCTACGGAAATGGATGCAAAGCCCGGCACAACCCCGGCTAAAGATGCAGAGTCTTCCGGCGGGCATTCTTCCGAACATCTACCCCATGGGAGTTCCATCCCGCGGACGGGGGCGGTCAGACTTCGGGTATTTACGGAGAGTGAAGAGGAACCGGCCGATGAGCTGGGGATGCCTCCCTCCCGGGATTCTTACCCTCCTAAAAGTAACTCGGTGTTTATGGATAATCCGGGAGATCTGGCCTCCCTCACGGGAGATTCTTCCCAAGAGGAGCTGGTTCCCGAGCCGGCGGCTATCCTCTCCGATGGAGATTATGACAGGGCCACACTTCCCCCTGGGACAGACCAATTTTCTTCGGAGCAAGCGGGAGAAAGCTCATCTTTTTCCCAGGAGTCTTCCCAGAGTCTTTCGGGAGCGAGCGATAATGTTTCGGGAGAACTCTCCGCGGAGTGTCCGGAATCTCGAGCTTTGCGGGTTGCTCCGGCTAAGCCATCGGCCGAAGGTCGTTCCCCAAGAAAATATCAGGGGGAAAATGCTCCTCGGACAAGGAAAGGCCGAACTCCGGCTCAAAGAGAAACCCCACCAAAAACGCGGGAAATTGTTGCCCAAAAAGAGCCGACTTCGGAGCTGCCGTCTCCTACCTCACCAAAGGAGAGAATTGTGCCCCGGGTGGAGTACTACGGAAACCACCAGGGGAGTTTCGATGCCTTCGGCCGGCGACTCGGTCCGGGGTGACGGGAAAGGAAACCCGTTTCCGGGAGACTGTGGGGAAATAATCGGGCGGATTGTGCCGTTCGAAGGCAGTTCCCCCCGGTTTTGCAGTTGGGCGAAGATCAAAGATCGCAGCGAGAGCAAACCCCATGGACTGGCCGGGACTTACATGACCATGATGCCAGGGAACAGTTCGTTTCCTTGGGGGGTGATATCGCCTTCGAATCCCCACTTGAGCTGGAGTGATCCCGGAGCTTTGGAGATGGGGACATCAGGAGCAACCGATCCCGTTGGTGCCGAGTCATGGGGCTGGTATGCTACATCCCCATGGGGCCGCGGGAGGCTAAACAAGTTGTTGAGACTGAATGATAAATTGCCTTCCAGGGGTTGGAGAATGGAACGCGGGTGATTCTCGGCCCTGTGCAACCGGAAATGTTGACTTGCTTGGTAGGGATGTGTATATTCCGGGAAGTTTTGCTCCAGATCCGGGTGTAGGCGGGAGACCGCCCCTTGGTTTTTCAAAGCTACGGAAAAAGCCTTTTTGGGGTGGACGGGTTTGTCGGGGATGAGCCGGCGGGTTGCCAAATCTGAGCTTCTTCGGGCCAGTGGCGGTTATCAAAGTTAAGGTCGACAGCTGGCCACCCGAAGCGAATTTTCGGCGGGTACACCCCTTTTGGACGGCATGTTTGGAGGGGATGGAATGAGCGACGAAATGGAACGCCTTTATCAGGAGCGGTTACAGCGGTACGTGACGGCCATGCGGAACGGCAAACCCGACCGGATTCCCATCCGACCGTTCGTGGCCGAGTTCACCGCTAAATATGCCGGATTCACCTGTCAAGAGGTTACGCACGACTACCGAAAAGCCTTCGAGGCCGTCATCCGCTGTGCCAAGGATTTCGATTGGGATGCCGTCGTGCCCAATATGGTTTATGTGTGGACGGGTTTGACCACGGCCATCGGTTTAAGGTACTACGCGGTTCCGGGTATTCACCTCCCCCCAGATAAACCGTTCCAATACTTGGAGCCTCCCGAAGAACAAGCGTTCATGCGGGCCGAGGAATACGACCTTCTTATCGCGGATCCCACGGGCTACCTTTACAATGTGTGGCTACCGCGGGTTTGCCCGGAAGTAACCCGTCCCGGAGAACCCGCTACTATGCGAAGCCATCTTTCCTTTGTGCGAGGGGGGATGGCCATGATGCAATACTTCGATGCGTTCGGTTCCCAAATCGAACGCCTCCGACGCGAGTGTGGGGTGGTGCCTGCTTTGGCCGGCATTCTGAAAGCACCTTTTGATATCCTCGCAGATAAATTGCGGGGATATAAGGGGCTATGCATGGATCTTTATCGGCACCCGGCCAAGGTGGAAAAAGCCTGCGAAGCTTTAGCTCCTCACTTGCTCAAAGTGGCCCTCCTCACTTCCGATCCCAACAAGCAACTGCCGGTAGGATTGTGGATGCACCGTGGTTGTATGCCCTTCCTGTCCCCACAGCAATTTGACCGGTTCTATTGGCCCACCCTCAAGTGGATTATCGAGGAACTGTGGAAACAGGGTATCCAGACCCTTTTCTATGCGGAGGGCGAGTGGAATCCTAATCTGAAATGGATCGCCCAACTTCCCGAAAGAAGTATTATCTACCACGTCGATCGCGGCGATATCTTCGAAGTCCATCGCGTTCTGGGCGAAAAATTCTGTATTAGCGGTGGCATCCCGAACGATCTCCTAGCTTTCGGCACTCCAGAGGACGTGAAAGCCTATTGTAAGAAGGTCATCGACGGTGTGGCTCGAGATGGGGGCTACATCATGGATGCCTCGGCAATCATGCAGGACGACACAAAAATTGAAAATGTTCGAGCGATGACCGAATTTACGCGGGAATACGGTGTCTACTGAAACGGACCGGAGATTGAAACCGCGAAGAATCGAGATAGCTACCTTCGCAAAGCCAAGCGAAACATACGTCCGCGAAATTTGGACGTTTGGTGCCTCCGCAGATCGCGAGAGTAACAATTCTTAGCCCGGGAAATAGATTTCATACCCTCGGTGTTATTGCGGAGTTTCAACACTCATTGAGAAAAACATCAGTAGCAAAAATAAAAGTCCAACAGTTTCTGGGGCGACGCGTGGTAAAAATGGGAAAAGTATTTCTATCTCACCTGATGTTAAAACAAGGGTTTCCAGCATCAAGGTTTCGAGGCTTAATAGCAGCCTGTAACTATTTTGCGTGGCGAGATTTTCGGGTGAGGAGGAAATAACATGAACCAAGAAGCTCCTGCTCAATCTCCTACCCTGGTACCGTTGGAAGAGATCTCACGACCACCTGGGACTTGTTTCCCTTGGGAGCAAAAGGTCCGCGAGTTGCCGCCGATTCAAGGCGACACGGAGTTAGTCCGGAGAATCTGGGAAGAAACTGATACTTTGGCTTATTTGTACATCTGGCAGTGTCTATTGTCGTTTTAAGGATTGCGAGCTACTCCGTGCAGTTTTGGCATACTGGAGTAAAAGGTCGAGCGATTTGAGCGAAATAGGGCGGAAGAGTATGAGCGAAACGAGCGATCTTGTGCAGGCTTTGGCATACTGTGACGAAGAGCGAGCCCTTCAACTCGTGAGAGAAAAGTTGGCGGCCGGAGTGCCGCCGGGTGATATCGTCGCGGAGTGTAACCGCGGAATGATCGAGCTCGGGAATCGTTTTGCGCGCGAAGAGTGTTTCCTCCCCGACCTGATGTTTGGCGGGTTAATTATGAAAGAAATCATGGCGGAGCTCGGGCCGCGGCTTCGGGACAGTGTGGTAAAAGGCTCTCAAGGAAACCGACCAAAAGCAGTGATTGGTACCGTCCAACATGATGTTCATGATATCGGGAAAGATATCGTGGTGATGCTTTTGGAAGGTGCGGGCTTCGAGGTCATCGATTTAGGGGTTGATGTTCCCCCAGAGAAATTCGTAGAGGCCATCCGAACGCACCAACCGGCTGTAGTCGGGATGAGTGTGCTGCTTACCACTTGTTACAGCTCCGTGACAAAAACCATGGATGCGATTCGGGAAGCAGGTTTGCGGGATGCGGTGGCCGTGATGGTAGGAGGGGCGGCCGCCAGTGAGTTGCTGGCTCGGGCTGCAGGCTGCGACTTCTATGGTAAAACCGCTGTGGATGGACTTCAGTTTGCCTGTAGGGTTGCTGGCCTCCACACATCCGCGTAATTGCCCCCCAGATATAGAGCTGTTCTCGGCGTTTACCCCGTGGGAATATTCCCATATCTTTCTTCGGAAGGAGTTTTAGGTGATGGATCGCACGTTTCTTCGTCTACGGTGGCTTGGGCATGCCGTCATTTTCACGCTGGCAATAGCTTGCAGTGGTGAAGTCCGGGCCCAAGAATGGGCTCGGAAAATGTTTGACCATTTCAGCCACGACTTTGGTGTGCTTGTTCGCGGCCAAAAGGCCGAACATCGTTTCCGATTCAGAAATCTCTACGTGGAGGATGTGGAGATCGAATCGATCTTTTCCACCTGTGGATGTACGATTCCGGAAGTAACGAAACGTTTACTTAAAACGCACGAAACTGCCGAGGTAATTGCTCGGGCAAACACTCTGCAATTTTTGGGACATAAAGAGGCTACGATCCGCGTTCGTTTCCGTAAGCCGTTTCCTGCCGAAGTGCAGCTCCACTGCTACATGTATATAAGAAGCGATGTTGTGTTTGAACCGGGGGCCATCAATTTCGGCACAGTTACCGCAGGAACAGAAGCTCCGGCCGTCACGGTCATCGCTTCTCATCTTACGCGAGGAGACTGGCGAATTCTCAAGGTGCAGGCTCCCGAATACTTGGAAGTTTCCTTTGTGGAAGTTAGTCGCCAACCCGGGCGGGTATCTTATCAACTCGAAGCAAAGTTACTCCCGACTGCCCCGGTGGGTTATATTCGCGACACCCTTTTGCTAGTAACAAACGATCTCGATTCCCGTCTTCGCAACCTCTACCTCCAAGTAGAGGGCGTTGTGGTTCCGCCACTTTCTGTGCGGCCATCTCCTTTGATGATCGGCCTTGTTAGTCCGGGGCAAAAAGTGCTTCGCAAACTGGTACTTCAAGCCCAGGTTCCGTTTCGGATTCTCTCCGTAGAAGTCCCCTCGGAGGCTTACGTCGTTCAGTTCGCGGACGAACCGTCTCAAGTACAACTTTTGTCTCTTGAGTACACTGTGCCAGAGCAGCCGGGAAAGATCAAAGATACTCTTCGTATTCACACGGACTTGGCGACCGATGGTGCTGTGGAAGTTGTAGTGATCGGTCAGGTCGTGGAGCCGAAGAAAGAATAGTTTCGACCAGGCATTCTCTCCTCAAGTATTTTTCCGGCGGATGCCCGTGCTCAGTATTTTCCCGACGATCTGTGTTTGCAAGAAATTCGTCGTTTTTCCTTGGTTTCAAGGCACCGTGTGGTATTCGCGATTGCTAGGACCCCTAAGGGAATCCCGGGATGCCGGTACTATCCTGCCCAAGGCAGGAAACCGATCCGGGGTTTTTCTTGGTTCGTTTGAGATAAACGAACGTTGTTAAATCCACTTTTCGGTGCCGATTCGGATTGAAGTCGGGTGAGCGAATTCCCGAGGGTAATGCCGGGTTAGCTGGGTCTAGGCCGAAAGTTTCACCGGAGTTCGACACGGGGATCGAGAAGGCGGTAAGAGAGATCGACAAGGGTGTTGAGCACAAAAAGGAGAAGGGTATAAACGAGAATCAAGCCCATGGCGAGGGTGTAATCTCGCTGGGTAGCAGCCTCCACAAAGTGAACCCCTAAACCGGGGACACAAAAGATTTTCTCCACGACGACAGACCCAGTGAGAATTCCGGCTGCGGCTGGGCCGAGGTAGGATACCACCGGCAGAAGCGTCAGTTTCATCGCGTGCCGGAGGACTACTCCAGTAGTATCCACTCCTTTTGCATAAGCCGTGCGGATGTATTCTTGGGAAAGAACTTCCAACATGGCACTTCGCACAAGCCGGGCTATGGAGCCCGCATAGGGTGCCCCCACACAAAACCCCGGAAGGATAAGGTGTTGCCAACTTCCCCAGCCGGCCGCAGGAAATAGCGGGATCAAGAATACAAAAAGAATGATCATCACGGCCGCGATCACAAAGCTCGGGAGAGCAATTCCAATCGTCGCCAACGTCATAAGACTTACGTCGAGAAGACTACCGGGGCGGACTGCCGAGATACACCCTGCCACCAAACCGAGAACCACCGCCGTGGCAAGCCCCACAATTCCCACTGCTACCGATATCGGAAGGCCTTGGAGGATGATTTCGCTCACGCGGAAGTCACCTAGTCGATAGCTGTAGCCTAAGTCGAGCCGGACGAGTCGTCCAAGCTCTGCCAAATACTGCTGCCAGATGGGTCTGTCGAGTTGATACCGCGCGCGGAGGTTGGCCTCCACCTGGGGATCAAGCTGACGTTCGCGATCGAACGGTCCCCCAGGTACCGCCCGCATGAGGAAAAACGATACCGTGAACACCACCCAGAGAGTAACCACCATCCACACAAATCGGCGGACTAAGAAGCCCACGATCATAAATTCGCTACCCGTGTATCCGTTAACGAATCCACGCCCAGAATCCCCTCCTTGGCAGGATCTTTTTCTTCAAGTCGTGGTCCACCCAAATGTCCTTTAACGGATGGTAATCCTTGGGGTTCGAATAAAACCCACGAACATAAGGTCGAACAAGGTTTTGTGAAACATATTCGTACAAGGGGATTGCCGGAAGTTCGTCCATCAGAATTCGTTCTGCCCTTGCCAGGAGTGCCAGCCGGCGTTTCGGATCGGACTCATGTCTGGCCTGCTCAAGAAGCTGGTCAAATTCGGGGTGCTTCCAGCGGGTATTGTTAAGAGGACTCTCCCCGGAGAACATATCGAGGAAACTGATGGGATCCACATAGTCGCCGATCCAGCCGGCGCGCGCCACATAAAAGTCCCCTTGGCGACGGCTACTCAGGTATGCCGCCCATTCCTGATTTCGAAGTCCAACCCGAATACCCAAGTTCCTTTGCCACTGGGCTTGGATCAGCTCGGCGATCGCTTGGTGGGCCTCGCTGGTGTTGTAAAGGATATCGATGGGCGGGAAATTGCGACCGCCGGAATATCCCGCCTCAGCCAGGAGTCGTCGGGCTTCGGCAACGTTAAATTCCGGGCCTTCTTGAGGAACATACTCCGGGACAGACACCGTTAGGACCGTAGGGACCATACTTCGCAAGGGACGTTGACCTGCCCGGGTTACCTTTTCCACGATTTCTTTCCGATCGATGGCCATGGCCAACGCCCGACGCACACGAACGTCGTCCAGTGGCGGCCGTGCGGTGTTCAAAAGATAGTAATACGTGCCTAGAAGCGGGTACGAATGAAATTCCTCCGGACAGCGACGACGTAGTTCCGGTATTACTTCCGCAGGAACGATGGGGATCCAATCTGTTTCCCCAGTAAAGTACAAGTTCAGATTTGTGGTGTACGATTCCACAGCAAGGACGTCGACCACTTCCAATCGAACATTGTGGCGATCCCAATAATAGGGATTTTTGCGGAGTCGGATTCGGTCCCGAATCCGCCGGAATTCCAGCACATAGGGCCCATTGGTAACGAGGTTTTCCGGCTTTGTCCACTCCGGGTAACCGAATCTTTCCACACAGTGTCGGGGTACCGGACTAAATGGGTAAAACCCCATGAGAGACAGAAAATAAGGGACGGGATGCCGCAGACGAATTTCCAGCTGATGCCGATCTACTGCTCGAATACCTACGTGAGCGAAATCATACAGAAGCCAGCGGTAGTCCTCTGTACCTGGGGTTTTGGCACCTTTTTGGAAACGCCGGAGTTCTCCGTCGATTTCCACCCAATATATCGGCGGTCCTTCCTCCGTATTGCCCAATCCTAACGCAGAATCGTTGAGGTCATGCGGGGGCATGGGCAGGGGAGTGATTGCCTGGACCTTGTCCCCCGTTTGGATCCCTACAAGCCGGCCGCGGAGGGTGATCCCTTGGGCAAATGGGAGAGCTCCAGGCGGGTTTTCAAGCAGTTCGACTTCAACCGGATCCCCCAGCTCTATCTGTGCTGATGTATACTTCTTGGCTCCCACGACGTACCATAATTCTGCTGCATATTCTGCGGCCGTCTCCGGGTGCAAAAACCGGCGGAAAGACCAGACGAAATCGTCGGCCGTCACGGGGGTGCCATCGGACCACCGAGCTTCTGGGCGTAAAAAGAACTTGTATGTAAGGCCATCCGGCGATATTTCCCAGTGGGAGGCCACCCCGGGCTGTGGACTCAAATTCTCCGGATGCCATCGGGTGAGACCTTCGAAAAGGGCATCCACCACCCGGCCTTCAGAGGATCCGGTCACCAAGGCAGGATCAACCGTCTTGATTTCCCCCAAGTTGGAAAAAGTGAAATCCGCCGGCGGTAGGCTGCTTGCTCGAAGGGCCCACACTGCCCCGCCCAGGAGTAGCACTAGCACACCTGCAGCACCTACCTGGCGAAATTTTGTTTGGAAAAATCTAGCCGGTCTTTTCGTCCAGTTTCTAAACATCGAACTTTCAGGCCCGTTTCCGAAGGGTGAACGAGGATACTGATCAAAGCTTTGCCGGGAGATTCATGGGTTTCAATTGTAGTGCCCGAACCAATCTCCCCACTTAGGCAGGGGGCGATGGTTCAGGCGACTTCCGGGATAGCTTCAGTCGAATTAATCGAACCTCTTTCTGGCTTCCCGCTTCCCGGCATCGGTTCGTGGCGGAATTTAAAATTCTCCTGGCCAATAAGCTCTGCAAGGAGCAAAGCCATTTCCACTGCGGAAAAAGCTTACCGACCATAAGCGATTGTAACTTCGTTTAGCGGGGGAGCCGAAATCTCGGCCTTAGTTTCTCCAGAAATTCTTTGCATGGATCTCCGGGGCCACGCACGATTCTCCCAAGCAGCCTCTGATCGGCCAGGAGCCCCTTGGGGCGGAGGCTCACAAAAGCTTTTCAAGGCTTTCGACCGCTTAGGGGGGCTTGATACCGTGCCGGTCAGGAATCGGGGGAGCTTTCAGCGGGTAGCACTTAGGAAGGCGATGGGCATTCCGGGAAAGTTGGCAAATTTCGAGCGAGAAATTAGTCTTTGATTGCAGGGACTCAGAAACTGTCTTCAAATTAGGGAAACGGCCCCTGTTGCCAGGTGTGGAGAGTTCTATGGCAACGTTGTGCCAGGCTTTACAGAACGGTCGGACGTTGGGGGTTGTGTCAAACCAAGAACTGGGAAAAGGCAAATTGGCTGTAACTTTTTTGTGGCCCCGAAAGCTAAGGCACCTCTCGGTCCGGGGGGTTCCTGGCTTCCAACGTGAGTCCATCACGGTTCTACTACCCGAAGGCCTCGGAAACAGTGGGTTGCAGTTTTTGGCCGGGATAGGCTTTCGTCATTTGAAGGCTGTCTCTTGGAATTAAGGAATTGGAACGGGAAGTTCCAGTGGCCTTTCGTTGGCTCCCCCGAAAGTTCCTTGAAGGTTGCAGAGGCCGAGAAAACTCGGCCGGGGATTGTTTGACCCCTCCAATAGCCTGATGCCTTGCCGTTTTACAGGAGTAATTTGGAAGGTGCAATTGCGGCTTTGGACTTACATCCAGTGCCGTGAACGAGTTGCCTCGTTCTGTCGTAGGTTTATAAGATTGGTGAAGCTTGAAAATTTTGCTGAGAGTGGCTAGTGTTTTTGATAGAAACTGGCTCGGTTCGAGGTGCAAGTTTTTGGAAGGATTGTCGGATTGACTTTCCGGGCGGCTAGCGGGCGGTTGAAGGGTCTACTGATTTTCCAGGGAAGGCTGACGCATTCAGGGGCGACCGGATCTTGCCGAATACTCCCTTTAGAGCCCGGGCTTAGTAGGTAGCCGGTACCCCCGAGATATCGGGTCTGTGCCGCCGGGTAATGCCTCCAGGGTAGTTGGGTCGTTGGTCCCTGAAGTTGGTAGTAAAGATTTTTTGGTGCCCGCTGATGTAAAAACTTTTTTTGGCTGGCAGGTGCTTAGGCGGATTTATTTGACTGCCTGGTCTATCGGCGGAAAACACCGGTTAAATCGGGGGTGAAATTCGGTGGTCGGTTTTATCAGTAACTAGACGGCCAGGAGGAACTTCGTATACGCTTAATGGGGGCTGCCCTGTCCGCTAAAATGGAGGGTGAAAGGAGGTGGCAGCTCGGCCGAGGGGTTGGTAGCTGTCCTGAAGGGGTTGAAAAAATGCCCCTCTGGCCGGGCTGATGTCACGGGGGAAGAAACTCGGTGTAATTGCGGGGAGGTCCGGGGGATTCCCTGTTATTGATGGGACAGTTTTGAACGACTTTTATGTGGCCAACCGGGAAATAGAGCCATCCTTTGTTGCGGCTCGTTATTCGATGGATTTAGGCGATCTCAAAGTTTCCTCAGAGTTTTCTAGGCAATCTGTCCCAGTAGAGGGGGTTGAAAAGCAGAGGAAAATGTAGAAGCTATTACCACGTCGAAACCGCTGGGGGGTAGCTGGTGAAACCTGTCCCCCTGAGGGGTGAACGAGCCTATTTCGGAGAGGTGGCCGAGTGGTCTAAGGCGCGGGTTTGCTAAACCCGTGAGGGGGAATACCCCTCCGCAGGTTCGAATCCTGTCCTCTCCGCTCGGGGTTGGAAATCACTCTAGCTTCGGTCGTTTCGACAAGCGGGATTTATCACAAAAATTCGGCTCAGTCCAAAAAAGAAGATCTCCCGAAACATCCTTGTGAGGAAGTAAGGGGCCGGGAGGCTTATCGCGGGCATATCTCCCCCTGGGTCAGTTACTCTTCGCTTACGCTTGAATCGGGACTGGCTTAGCTATCCATAACGGCAGGATTTCTGGTCCCAGACTCGACCCATTCTTGACAGCTATCACCGGAATAGTTCGGGGGCCTCGAAGGGGTGGGCCTCGTCCTTCGGCCTTGAAGCTCGTAGTCCATTACACCTTTTCCGATAACGAAAGATTTGGCATAACCCTCCAGGGGGAAAAGTTCAACGTTGAAGCGGCTGGTTATTTCCTTCGGACTGTGTACGCATTTACCGGAAACCGCAATCGGGAAACAAGCAAGAGGGAAGTTACCCGTATATTGAGCCCTCGCTTATGGGGGCTCGAATTATTCAGAGTTTCCACTTCCGTTTTGTGGCTTTAATCGATCCTGTGTTTCCGAATGCCGTTCCCCTCGGCCCTTTGGTTACTATGGCAAGCAATCGTGGAGACTACACCTCTCGAGCATAGGTAAAAGGTTGTTGGTGTTTTTGTGCCCCTCGCCCGATTGGAGGCGGATTGGCATGAAGGTTTACCAAGGATCAGAGAGTTTCCCCATTTCGCGGTTACTGTACCAGCCAGAATTGTGAACCTACCACTCTTTAGGAGTGATGGCGAAACACGGTTGCAGCCGCTTCGTTGCCCGAAAATAGGCTGCGTGGCTCCTTCGTGGAGTCGGAAGAACGGGACGATTAGGCTCCGAATGGATTAGAGGCAAGTAGTCCCAGGATTGCGGCGGCTCCGTTTGCGAGGATGTAGCGGTCACCGCTCAATCAGAAATAATGCGTCTTTTGGCGGGATCATCACGGTACGACCAACCTCCGCTCCGTTATTGGTGACAGGATCCTGATTCGCAGTTCCTTTCAGACGCCGGAACTTCCGCCCAGGGGCAATCTTTTCCAGATCAAAGGTCACCTCACGAAGCGACGGATTGGCGAGGACCAGTCCGCGTTCAAACACCCGGTAGCGGGCATCCGGGCCCGGGTGTAATGCCAACTTCTGGACATGGACCGGTGCATCCCCTTCTACCCGCAGGGACAGCCGATAGTTTCCCGGCGAGAGCTCTGCAAAGAAGAACCCAGCGGTAAACGATCTTTGGGCCAGCCACGTGCCTTGTTCTACAGGTGGCCTCGGCGGGATGCGGGGCTTTTCTGGCCCGACCCAGATATTCCCCCAATAGGCATGATCGGTGATTGCGTTGTCCCAGGGACCAGCATCAGCAATAAACCGCAGCAGAATCTTTTGCCCCTCGTACTGCGTTAAAGGCAGCACGTGCTCTTGCCAGCGGGATTCCACTTGCAGTTGCTCGAACAAGACGTCGACCTTCTCTCCGCCGCTCTTCTCGCCTGGCAGCACAATTGCTTCCACGCGGAATAGGACACCGTCGCTTTTCCCCGCGGCTCGTTCCCCCATCGCGGTGGCAAAATGAAGGGCGTCGTTACGGTCCGGTTTGACCACACATTCCCATTCCACAGAACCAACTTTGCCGATGTAGGGCGGATGGACCTGGATGGCTATGCAAGTCTTGCCGGCCAAACCGACCGGTCCTACCGCTCGAAAAATTGCTCCTGTTGAGGAATCGATTGGTTTCCGAGGTTCCCCCCGTCGCCGTATCCAAACATTGTTCGGGCTGATCTTGTGCATAAGCCACCCATCGGGAACTAAAGTGCACGTGGCATATCGGGCCATTTGTGGGGGATAGTTCGGCAACGGATCGGCACTGGCAACCAGTTCCACGTAGGCTTCGGGGGAGGGAAGTTCTACAGGAATTACTAAGGTGAGGTCGGAGCCATTCTGCCCCCTTGGCCTAACAGTGAACTGCCCGTTTTCCCAACGGATAATCGCTCCCAAGGATTCCGGATCGGGGGCGGTTTGCTTCAGCCTTTCCATTGTGGGAGCCAGAAGATCGGGTGCCTGGGTGGCCAATGTCTCCGTCGGAGCTAAGGGCCGTCCCAGCCAGCCGACACGCCGGTCTTCCCCCGCCCAGAATTCATCCCACACGGCGATGAGAGAACCTTCCTCTCTCGGTGGTGCGAAGGAGTAACAGATGGCGGTGTCTGTCATCACAGCCGCCGCAAACACAAGGCGATGAATGGAGAAAAGAACCTCGGGTGTTCTTTGCTCGCCCGGCTGAATCCCCGGTTCCACGTACTTGTGGTTGATATAGCTGAAAACCGGCGGGTGCGAATTCTGGTTCCAGAAGTTGTGCCGATTGATCCCGGTGGACCACAGCTGCATCTGCCAATCCCGGAGTGTGGGAAAACCTTCGCTTTCGATTCCATTGAGGATGCCAAACCCCCGCTGGCCTCGTGCATCTTGTTGTCCGTCGGCCAGGATGAGCTTATTGTTCCCCAGCCGTGCCCGCAGGGCCTCGAGGAACCGGATGACCCCGATCCCGTAGACGTTGATGCCGTCGATGATGCCGTCATCGGGCTGGCCATCGGCGTTACAATCCAAGGGTCGTTGCCCTGCTGCCGGCCGATGGGCCAAGACGTCAAACTCCAGTCCGTCGAAGTCAGACAGGAGACCATTCGGACCGAACCACTCTGCTAACTCGTTCACCAGAATATCGGCACAAGTCCGGCCTTGGGGATCCCGGGGACAGCATGTAGCGTAGTTGTAATACCATAAGAGGTTTGCATTTCGGCCCCAAGGTCCTTCGGTTGCGTGTGCGGCTGCATATGCCCGACCGGCGGCAAATCTCCGGGGGACGGTGCCATAACAACCACGCCGGACCAGAATGGTCCTCTTCTGGCGATCCACGGCCAAAAGTTGCACTTGCTCGCTGGAATTCCAGTTGGGACGTCCGGACTCATCGAGCTCGCATAAACCGATGTCGTCATTACGGTCTCGGTAACGCCCGATTCCGGTTAGGAATAAGTTTGGGTTTTCCACGCGGATCTCAGTGGTTCCTTCCTCGGCGGGAACATCCGAGAGAATCTTACAACCTACGTGGTACAGCCAGTGTCCGGCGTGATAACGCTCTATAGAAAACCGCGGATCGCGGGCATTGCCGTTGAAATGGAGTAACACCAATTGCTCGGGATGACGAAGCTTGAATTTTGTGAAGAATTCCACGTTCCGCAACGATGTGTGGGGAACCTCTTCGTCGAGAACCTTTCCTTCGATCCCCATTAGCCGGGAAAAAGTTCGCTCCCACTGCTCGAACGGGAACTTACCCTGCCGGGCTAGGCCTTCGCTTTGGCGAAAGAAGAACACCCGCGGGTATTCCCCGGAGATAACCGGCAGACGAGCCAGTGCTGCTGGTCTGCCTTCCTGGCCTGCGGCAAACTCTCCCCACGATCCGAAGAGGATGACAAGGACCGCGACCACTCTTTTTGCCTTCATAAGGCGGTACCTCCTAGCTAGGAAGAAAGCACATGTCGGTCGACATTAAAGACAAATTCGTGGCGTCTATCAGGAAAAAATGTTTACCCTGATTGTACGTGCTGATGTGGGGGCTTAAAGAGGGCCTTGTGGCAAGCGGGTGCGTGTGTTTTCTCTTGCGGGGACTGGTGGGGTTTATGCCGGTGGCTCTGTTGGTGCATGCAGCCCGTGGCCGACCAATGGTCTTATCTCCACGAGCGATAGGCGTTTGCCGGAGAGAAAGTGGGAGTGTGCTTAAGCTACTTTCCTAGCCTTTTGTGATCCCGAAATAGAGATCTGGGATAAAGTGAGTTTGAACGCTGAAAGCCGCTTTCTATGAGGTTATGGACCAAGCTGTGCGACCTTCCCAAAGAAAAGTCGGGGGAATCGTCTGTTGCCGGAAAAAGGCAATTTCGAGGAGCTTTAACCGAGTCGGTGGTAGCAACTCCACTTTTGCCAAGGAATCCTATCCCCTGGCGACTTTGGTTGGTTTTAGTACTTGTGGGAAGACTTTCCGCCATGGGGAAGATTTGCGACCACTCGGTAAGACTGAAGGACTTGCAAATTGAAGGTCGTTTTTGGAGGGGTGTCGTGCTGGCGAAAGTGGTTCTCTACGGAGATTAAATACTTCAACGTTTCGCTGCGGCCATTCTTTCCGAATATCGAGTTATCGGCTTTCAAAGGGGCACCGTCTCTCCGGAGATCTTTCCCCGGGAATGGATTGCAACGAAAACAGGCTTGTATCGTTACACAGCAGTTAGCTGGTGGTGAACGATGGACAGAGGAACATGTATAAGGGCAATATATAAGGGCAATTCCGGAACCGGCGTATGGAGGCACGGCATGCACTACCTGGCAGGAAGCTCGGAGGTGGTCTGGGGCGGTAAGACTTACTTGCGATTTGCTGCAGAATTTGTAGCCCTACGAAGACAACTCTCAACTGAATCCTCTGCGGATCACATGCAGGTCTAGGCTTGTGGTCTTAACCGACAAGCAGGAGCTCAAAGCGGAAACTGCCAGAGGGCCGGCAATGTGCTGGGCTTGGAGTCTCCCGCAACGCTTTGGCGGGGAGATAGAAAATGATGGCTTGCCTCGAATATACCAAAGCGTGGGCTTTTGGGCGGCGAATGGGCGGGCGAGTCTGTGTCCCAAGCCCAACTGTTGGGCGAAGGAGGGAAAGACGTGGGGAAGTCGTCATACATGAAAGGTTTCGAGGCCATGGGTGCGTGGAAAAGCCCGTGACTTCGTGCCCACGACAGCGTAAAGGGTTGGCTTAAGCGCTAGCATTTTCGAAATCTTGTGCAAGCATTTTGCTATTTACCAAAATGGAATCTCCTGTTGCGTTTTCTGGTCTTACGGATAAATTATTGCCCAACTTGCTTCCGAGCGGTGGGAGGTTAGCCCATAGGCAAGAAGGATTCTCAGGGCTAAGTGCAACGGAGTTCGGAGGGCCCAACCCGCTTGTGGGAAGGAGAATCTCATAAGTCGCCGAGCTTGTAAGCTTGCTTCGCGTTAGGACTTTTCGAGGCTTGGCTCGGTCGGCTGTCGCTTGTGAAATTGACTCGAAGTGCTGAGCGTGAGGAAGGTCTTTGCACATCGAGTAGTGCTCAGATGTACATCACCCTCGCGGGGGCTCGGGGACCTGTTGTTGCTTGGCTCACCACGAATCCTCTCCGTGGGCTAGGAGACCGGGTTGTTGGATACCTTTGACGAGAGGAGGCTTTGGTATGCGGCAGAAGCCTGTCATCGGGCTGAATTCCGAATTTGTGGCAGGTCCGCGTCCTCGGCTTAGCTACTGTGCCATTTGGGCCGGATATTTCGACTGTCTGGCTCAGGCCGGTGCAGTACCGGTTATCTTTCCTCCCGTACCGGAGTTGGGAGCGGTTCATCAGATGTTAGACCGGGTCGACGGCGTCGTGTTGATTGGGGGAGGGGATCTCGACCCGATCCGCGACGGCTTTCATCGACACCCGTCGATGCGACTTCTCCATCCGCGTCGGGAAGATTTCGACCGCATGCTCGTGCAAGCAATCGCCCAGCGTCGCATCCCCGTCTTTGGAATCGGGGCTGGCATGCAACTTCTCAACGTCTCTCAGGGAGGAAACCTCATTTATCACATCCCCGAGGAATTCGATGATGCCCTCCCACACTGGGATTCCTCCGACCCATACCATCGGCATGGGCTGCAGGTGGTCCGCGATTCTTTGATGGGCCGGGTCTACGGCGATAGCGAAGTCCGGGTCAACTCCATGCACCACATGGCCATCGACGAAGTGGCTCCGGGATTTCGGATTACGGCCCGATCGCCGGATGGAATTATCGAAGCTATCGAGAGCACTCGGGAGGATTGGTTTGCTATCGGGACCCAGTTTCATCCCGAGGCAGATTCCGCTTCGGCACTGGATTTCCGCATCTTTGAAGAATTTGTGGAGGGCGTGATGCGGCGGTCCAAATCTATCCGCTTGGCTGCTTGAAAGGCCTTCCCTGGGGATAGCCCGAAACTTTCGGCCGACCCGGACGATCACGTCCAACTTGTTGCACTCCATCTAGGAGCGTTGAACCTTCCGTGATCTAGCCAGCTCCTGGAGCTTTTGCACCAGAGAGAATGGCCCAAACTCCTGACTCGGAGCAAGCCCCACACGTTGCCCGATTTTGTTCGTTCCTCCGCAGCCCAAGGAGCAGCCGCCCCCGTGGCCCAAAATCGTCACTAGCTCAATCGCCACTGTACGAGGAAAATGCCGGGGTTATTCCTTGGCACCGGTAACCGGTCGACGTTCCCCACGAGGTTGCTTCAGGTTATTTCCCTACCTTGTGCCTAAGGTATCCTCGGTCCTGGAAACCCTCACGAGCGGGTCTTTCCCTTTGGTATTCGCTCCTCGGCCGGGTTACCAGTTGGGGGACCGGTCCGCAGCTGAAAGGACCGACGGGATACCGGTTTGGGCCTTGCTCCCGAGGAGTGCCGGGCAATTAGCACATGGCAAGCCTCGGGGCCTGAGAATCGGCTGATTGACTTCCCCACGCTCTCCCAGCAAAAATCCTTAGGCAAACCTTTGGTCCCGCGGGGAAAGTTTCCCCATCCTCGGAATTGAAGGAGGATTGCTGACGGTCCAGCGGGAGGCCGGAAATTCTCCACCGCACAAATGTGGGGTCCCAACGATGTCCGCAAGCTCGCTTGTTCTTTTGTTGACGGTATTGACTTTTGCATCGGAGGAAGCCTTGGGGGGGAATCCTCAGGCGATTGCCGAGGTGCTGGCCGGCAAGCGGACCGAAGCCAATGCCGCTTGGTGGGGATTCAACCCTCAGGAGGCAACCCAGGCTTTACAGGCAGCTATTCGCTCCGGGGCCAAGCGAGTGATCGTCCCGCGGATGCCCACCCCCTGGGTTGTAGACAAAATTGAGCTGGAAAGTGATCAGGAAATCTTTTTCGAGCCGGGGGTGGAGGTGGTCGCAAAGAAAGGAGCTTTTCGTGGCCGGGGAGATTGCCTCTTTACTGCTTGGAATAAATGTAACATTCGATTGATCGGTCCGGGGGCTACCCTGCGGATGCATCGGAGCGACTACGACGCTCCTCCTTACGAAAAGGCGGAGTGGCGGCACGTCCTTTCCCTGCGTGGATGTACGAATGTTCTTGTCGAGGGTTTAACTCTGGCTGAAAGTGGGGGAGATGGAATCTATTTAGGTGCCGGCCGAAATGGCGAACCTAATGTCGATATTGTAATCCGCAATGTTATTTGCGATCGCAACTATCGCCAAGGGATCAGTGTAATCACCGCCCGGCGGCTCCTCATCGAGAAAGTCATCTTGCGGGGCACTGCGGGAACACCGCCAGCAGCAGGGATTGACTTCGAACCCAACCATCCCCGGGAAGTGCTGGTGGATTGTGTAATGCGGGATTGCATCATCGAGAATAATCAGGGATTTGGTATTCATTTGTACCTTGGGCACCTAAATGCAACGTCAGAGCCGGTTTCCATCCGAATCGAAAATTGTGTCACTCGGGGAGGGAATGCTCGTTCGTTTCACCTGATGACTCGGAATCTTCCCGAGGAGGCTGTCCGCGGAGTGGTGGAGCTTGTGGGCTGCCGCTTCGAAGACACCGGCCGGGCAGCAATTTTGGTCCGCTCAAAGCCAGCGGATGGACTTCAGCTGCGGGTGATCGATTGCGTGATTGCCGATCCGGCGGAAAAGCCGGAGGTGCTTTATCCGGTGACCTTGCTTTCGCGAGTCGGAGATCGGCGGCCGCTAGGAGGGATTCGCTTCGAAAACCTCCGGATTTGCGACCCGCTCTCGCGGCAGCCGCTCGGTCTAGGGGATCCGGCTATGGTGTGTTTTGAAAATATCGCCGGAAAGATCGTCGTGGAGGGTCGTGAGGGAGAAATCGTTTATCAGCTGGACAAAGACCTTTTGGCTAAGTGGCTCCCTTGCCCACCAATCGCGGAACTTCCCTCGGTTCCCCCGGATGCCACGAATATGGGTCCGCCGCTACGGTGGGTGACTTGGGAGAAGACCGCTGTGCCCCCGCACCGCTTGCGGCATCGGGCCAAGTATGCCTTCTTTGCCAAGAGGGGAGAGGAGGTGAGATTTGGGTTTGTCTTGGAACGGGTGGCATCTTACTCGGGAAAAGATTTGTCGGTGGAGATTTCCGACGGAAAAGGCCGGGTGATCATTCGGGAGTCCCTCCCCCTTGGGGAGAAGCGGGAAGTTACGTTTCTGCCGGAAAGAGAGGGTGTGTACTTTATCACGGCCGAACCGGGACTCAATTCCTTCCGACTTACCGAGTCCACGCATCCTGTGGCGATTGTGGACGACGATGGAGGCATTAGGCTTTTCCGGACGGTGGGGACTTTCGGGATATTTGTGCCGGCCGGCCGACGGGTGGGCTTAGCCCTCAGCGGCGAAGGTGAGGCAGAGCGGATCTCAGCCGAGCTTCGTGATGCTGAAGGGAAGGTCCTTTGGCAAGCTGCCGATATTGCTCAGCCTGCCTTTTGTATCATCGACCCCTCCCCTGCCGATCGGGTCCTCCGACTGCGTCTGTCGCCGCCGTCGCAAGGAGTGGTCGAAGATGCAACCATCCATCTCCGAGGGATTCCCTCTCACCTACTTTTCTTGCAGGGAGAATAGCTCCGGGCACGACCGGATGAGTTGGGGTAAATCTCCTTTTGTTCGTCCATTCCCCCAGCTTTTCCTAGGAGTCCCCCGTTGCCCCCCTCGTCTGACCATAGGCAACCTTCTACGAGGGGCTCGTGGAGCTAGCGGAAAAAGGTTCCTCCGTTCGTTGGTCCTGACGACTTACTTTTTGACAGGATTCCCCAGACAAGAAATTCAGGGGAGCTAGCGGCGAAACATCGGCCCACTAAACCTTCTCTCAACATAGACCGGCTTAAAGTTCCAACTCTATCTTGGGGAAAAAGCGGAGGCACCCCGTTCGCCTTAGAGGGTGTCTTCAAATTGCCGGGATGGTCCTCCCTTGGCATTACCCTCGGTGGTTTTCAGGGTCATTGGCTAGCACGGAGGCCACGAGCCCAAAGCTGGTCACAGGTGATACGAATGATTCCGACCTCCTGGAAGCTCTTCCTGGAAAAACTTGGGAGCCATTTGACGTTCTTAGCCAGTTCGAGACTCAACCACCAAGGCTAAACTACGACAAACCCGATAACTTATGGAAAAGCATAGTTGGAATCACGCGATGCACGTAAACAGTCACGGTTTTCGTAGTTTTAAGATACACTTCGAGCCGGCTTAACTACACCAGAGCGGTTAACTCCCGAGCGGCTAGGCGGTTCGCAAAGGCAAACAACCTACCCTAGCCGCGGTCTTACGCTAAAGCCACACCAGCCACCGCGACCTTTCGCTTTGCTGATTGCTCCGGGTGGACTTTTCCCAAGCAATCTCAGGAGCGGCTCTCGCCAGATGAAAATTGCGGTTAAGTTGAACCGACTTCTGAGCAAAACAACCCGGAGGCACCGCCATTATTTCAGTGTTCCACGCTTCCATGCGGACACCGTTGGCGGAGAGTTCGTGTCATTTGTTACTGTTACTGGTGCTCCGCATGGAGGCGTGCGGCCGCCCCTCAGGGGAGAGCTGCCGACTGAGCTTGGCGGGCGGCTTCTGCCTTTTCCGCTTCGGCTACGGCCGCATCTTCCTGCTGGACAGCAGCGGGATTGATATCGGCCGTGGCACCAGTCCGGCTCCCCCTCTCGCAACCCAGAATCCCACACAAGGTTACCCCTAACACCACAAACTTGATAAAACTTTGCATAGGAACACCTCCCGTGGTTCGCGATAGACACTCCCGAACAACTTGGTCAATGGGGTACCAAAAAAACAAATTTAAGCTGTCCCAGGTTGTTTGCCGTCAGGCAACCGAACTTCCGTTTTTTTTCAAGATCTTGCTGCCGCTTCTTCTTTGACAATTACGGAACTCCTGGAGTGACACGTTCTTCAAGGCAGGATCACGGCCTCCCCATCGTTCGTGAGGCTGAGGTGACGAAAGACCTCCGCATCCACATTGAAGGCAACGAGTCTCACAGCTCCGTCGGCCATACAAAAGTTCACACCGGTGGCATGGCTCGCACCGAAGAACGGATGCCACTGGTCCCAGCTACAGCCACCAAGATCTGTAATGGTTGTCCAACGACCACGTACTCTCCGCGGAGCTGAATTATCGGGAATGGGTGGAAGCCCGTAAGCCAAACCGGTACTATTGACCGCCGCTCCAAATCGAATGACATCTTCATCCCAACCCGCATTGTTCCACCGTTCGTGGTCACCACCATCGTTTCCAAACTCATGTGAATGAAGGGCCTTCTCTCCAATCAGGATCGTGTTGGAACTCCCGTCCTTAATGAGCTCTATGCGAGTCCAGCCGGCATCGGTCATTTTGATCGGTCCGTTTTCTCCGCGGCTTCCAACATCGCGAATGTCGGAGGTCCCTCGGTCGCCAGCATTCCCGGCGTAATCGCACCGATAAAAATTGGAACTCATCGGCTTGGGATCACGACGGGATGGGCAGTACTAGATGGGAATCGCCTGGCGAGCAACCCAATCTTCTCCCGGGTTGTATGTTTGCTGGTTGGCCACAGGCGGTGGGTCCTCGTTGGGTGTAGCAAGCTCGTGCACATTTTTCGCCTCAATGAACGGAAGAATATGATACGACCAACTGAAACCCTTTTGCGTTCTGGCCCGACAACACCAAGTAAAAGGGTCAATTTCCTGGTTATTTACCCGATGATATCCATCACGAGCACCATTGGGTAGCCGCCGATAGGTGTCTTGAAAGTTGTGGAACGCTAAGCCGATCTGCTTGAGATTATTCGTACACTGGCTCCTTCGGGCGGCTTCCCGGGCAGCTTGTACCGCCGGAAGCAGGAGTGCGATCAGGATTCCGATGATCGCGATGACGACCAGAAGTTCCACCAATGTGAAAGCCATTTGCCTTGCTCTGCGCGCAATCTGTCTCATACGGGTCTCCCTTAAAAAAACTCACCAGTGACATGTGGATCACCACGTCGTCCTGAGACGATAAGACGGCAAACAATTTCCACTGGCGGCGTAGACAGGAAACAGGTGTCGAAACAGATGTACACCATATCACTACGCCAATGGTGCTGTCGACCTTGCCCGCTGTTCGCTTCGCTGGACTAGATTCCCATTTTCTCGGCTATAGCGACCTCCGCGATTACTTTCGACCTCGTTTGCGGTCTTCTGGCTTCTACCGTGTTTCTGATTTGGATCCGTCTTGCAATCTCCGTTACGGTTCCCGCACTACGGTGTTAATGTTCAACAACAGAGATGGGAAAATTCGTGAGGCGAGGAAGGAGACAAGAGATGATTTTGGAGAGATTTCGCCAGCATTTTATTGAACCGGAAAGCATAGTCAAGGAACGAACTGGGGCGAACATTTTGGAGCCGAAAAGATGGTAAGTTCCTTTTTGCTACGAAAAACTCGTAGTGCCGGTTCGACCAGATTTTTCAGTCTCCTGAGGGTTAAAAAACTGCCGTGATTAACCGTTTTGGACCAGTAACGTGGGAAAAGTTTCCCCTTGAAAAAGGGTCCGTTTTTCAATTTGCGAACCTTCTTCGCAACTTTCCAGGTTAACAGTTGCGATATGAATTTCGTTATCACCGACAAAAGAACCCTCTGCAGGAAAAGGTCGGTGAAATCTGAAGGAGGAAAACTCAATGGCCACCACAAATTGACTCCGTTGCAAAAAACTGTGGCGAAAATGCAAGTGGCGAAAATACAAGCAAAGAGAACAGACGTTCCAAAATCGTGTAACGCGAATATCCCCGGGAAATAACCAGGAGCAAACCAGAGCATTCAAAAGAATTGCCGGTCTAAGGCAAATGTTTTCTTCATGGCAAGGGGGGCCGATAAACTTAACCCGGTGGGTTGCGAATATCTATTTTTTGAAAGGCTGGTAATCACTCACACTTTAAAGGGATTGAGATTTTGATCTTTTCGAGGCCGAGGGACGGATTATGGGTAGGACCCTCGCCAAGGAAACCGCGAGGTCGGCCGTGGTTCCAGTCCTTGTTTTGAAATTCCGTGCCAGCAGCAAAACTGAATCTACTGTTCTTGCCAGCCTAAGACGATGAAGGAAAGTGCTCGGTTGCCCCTCAGGCTATCCTTGCTTTGCGGCCCACACCACCGCCGAGGGGGTGTGGTCGGTTGTTAACGGCAGAGAAAACGTACAAAACAGAAATTTGACATTTTTGTTCAGAGCCGAATGAGGGGCTCATCCTCGATGCTCAAGTCAGTGATTGTCCGGACCGCGTTTCAGGCCCTTTGGGCTTGCAGGCATCGGCAAACCCTGGTTTAGAATCCTTCTCAGGGGCCGTAATCACTTATCTCCTAACCCGATTTGCAAGAACCCGTAATCACCTTCCATAAGAAATTGATTCTGAATTTGCCTTTCTCAAATTACGAGCTAGTGTCATCCTGATAGCAAAACACGAGGGAGTATTCAGGGGAGCTTGTTCCCAACGACCTGGCATTCTGCTGCCCGTTAAAGTAGCCTGCCGGGGTTAGGTTCTCTAGCGGCAGAGATATGGTGCCAGCGAAAGGGACCTCGGACTTTTTCTGGAATCTCGCGAGGTGACACCGCAGGCGTTTCGGCTCAACGTCATTAAAGGCCAAGGCGATGGCTTAGGTAAAGGGCTAGGGCAGCCAGCCGGGGTGAATTTACTTCAAGGAATAACGCCGGGAATGCAGATTCTCGTAAGTTGTTTTTCGGTTCACGAATCTGCAAGTATTCGGTATGAAAAGAAGAGATGCGGAGGCTACAGAGAATGAAGATAGCCACTCGTGTGCTTCTAGCAAGTGCGGCGGGAATCATCTGCACAGTCGGTATCACTATGGGATTGCTTTGGGTCAATAAGAGCAAGTTATCGTCGCAAGTTAAGAAAGAGGTGGTCTTACTTGGCGACGATACGTGCCGGCACATAGCCTTGGGTGTTTATAACCTCCTATCGGCTTATCATCAGGGGCTGGTTCACACATTGGATCGGGGCATGCGGGTAGCGGAGAAGGTCTTAAGCGACGCGGGCGGTGTACGGTTGGGTTCCGAAAAAGTAGTCTGGCAGGTGACGAATCAGTTCACCCGAAAGTCCGAGACCGTGGAACTGCCCAAGTTTTTTGTTGGAGACGTTTGGCTTGGTCCAAGCTTTGATTTTCAAACGCCCCAACCGGTGGTGGACGAAGTAACCCGGCTCACCAGTTTGAAGTGCACCATCTTTCAGCGAATGAATCCTCAAGGGGATATGCTCCGGGTGGCCACCACTGTGCCGACTGCGGAGGGAAAGCGAGCGGTGGGTACTTACATCCCGGCTGTCAATCCGGACGGAACTTCTAATCCCGTGGTTGCCGCAGTTTTGAGGGGTGAATCTTACGTCGGCCGGGCTTTTGTCGTGAATGAGTGGTACATCACCAAATACGTTCCCCTTCGAGATGAGCGGGGAGAAGTGATCGGATGCCTGTATGTAGGAATTCGTCGCGACGAGCAGGCCGAGGTCCGCAAGGCGATTATGGATATTGTGGTGGGTAAAACGGGATATATTTACGTGTTGCAGGGAACCGGCGATAATCGGGGGTGCTATGTGATTTCCTATCAGGGTAAACGGGATGGGGAGAATATATGGGAGGCGAAAGACGCCGACGGCCGCTACTTTATTCAGTCGATCATCAAAAAGGCATTGGCTCTAAAGCCGGGAGAGGTAGCCTTCGAACGGTATCCCTGGCAAAACCCAGGGGAACCGCAACCCCGGTGGAAAGTGGCGGCTGTTACTTACTTCGAGCCTTGGGATTGGGTAATTGGGGCAAGTGCGTACGAGGATGACTTTCAGGATGCTCTTCACCGGGTCAATTCGGCGCTTGCCTCTATGCTCCTATGGACGGGAGCAGGAGGCTTTATGGTGGCGATCGCGGCGGCGGGATATGGACTTGCAACTGCAGGTTATCTGCGGAAGCAGCTAAGCCGGGCCGTGGCTGTTATGCAGGACCTTGCTCAGGGCCATGGTGACCTGACGAAACGGCTGGATATCGACTCGAAGGATGAATTGGGCGAGCTGGCCCATTGGTTTAACGCCTTCATGGAAAAGCTGCGGGATATTGTGAGCCAAGTGATTGCCGGGGCCGACCAGGTTTCAGAAGGTTCCCGAGTTGTCGCGGAAAGTGCCCAGATGGTAGCCCAAGGGGCTCAGACGCAGTCGGCAAGTGTTCAACAGGTCTCAGCGGCGGTCGATCAGTTGGTAAATTCCATTGAGGCGGTGCAAGCCCTGGCAACCGAAAGCGACAATCTTGCTCGGCTAAGCCGGGAAAGTGCCCTTCGGGGTAGTCAAGCGGTGGAGAAATCGCTAGCAGCAATGGCGGCAATCCGGGAGGCATCGAAACGGATTGCCGATATCATTCAGGTGATCTCCGACATAGCCGGGCAGACCAATCTTTTGGCCTTGAATGCGGCGATCGAGGCGGCCCGTGCCGGCGAACACGGAATGGGCTTTGCCGTGGTGGCCGATGAGGTCCGCAAATTGGCGGAACGATCGAATCAGGCAGCTCGGGAGATCGCTCAACTCATTCGGCAATCGAGCGAACTGGTGGAATCCGGGGCCCAACTGAGCGACCAGATGGGTATGGCCCTGAAGGAAATCTTGGAAACAGTGAATTCCACTGCGGACAAGGTGGCCCTCATCACGCAGCGGACCCACGAGCAAACCACAGCTGCCCAAGAGGTGCGATCGGCTATTCATGGTATTGCCCAGGTAACCGAGCAGGCCGCCGCCGGAAGCGAGGAAATGGCCTCTAGCGGTGAGGAACTGGGGGCCCAAGCCCAGGCACTCCGCCAGTTGGTGAGTGGTTTCCGAGTGTGAACTTCCTAAGGTCCTAGCTTGCCCCTCTGCTTGGACGAGTCCCAGACTCGATCTTCCTCACTCGGGGGAACCTGTCCTCTGCGTCAGGTTCTCCTTTTCATTTTTGGGGACCCTGGGGCAACGTGCTCTGCCTTGGCGGGATGTGGGAGCAATCCATATCCCTAGCCTGTTATTCGCCGTTCTTATTTCGATCATGGTTGTTTTGCCTTCTCTGCTACTTCCAGAGGTACCGAGTCGCCAGGGCCGCAACATCGGACCGGTTACCGGTTAGAATACGTCGTGAAAGTTGCCGGAGTGTGTACGCTCGGCACCGAACTAGCCCCTTTGTTTTCAGGATCCGTGGTGGGTTACTTCAGATCTTCTTCAGACCAAGAGGGACGGAAAAGAAAGCAAAATCCTGGTGTTTCGAGACATCTCAATTGGTTTCAGAAAGAGATTCGAAGGCGAGGAAAGAACGATGAACGTCGATGTGCTCAAAGGCAGACGACGAATGATCCTTTTGGTGGATGGCTATCGCGATTGGCACACAGCGAAAACTGCTATCTGTCTCTTGCGTTATTGCCCCGAGGAAGTGGTGGCTGTGTTGGATCGAGAGATGGCGGGCCGAACCTGCCAGGAAGTGCTACGAATTGGGGGGAATATTCCCGTGATTGGAAGTGTGGGGGAAGCCCCGGCGGCCAATATGCTTACCATCGGGATTGCTCCTCCGGGGGGGAAGGTCCCGCCGGCATGGCGGCCCATCATTTTGGAGGCGATTGACCGGGGACTAAACATTCTTTCCGGACTGCACGATTTCCTCAGCGAAGACCCTGAATTTGCCGAGGCTGCTCGACATCGGGGAGTGAAACTCATTGATGTACGAATGAACAATGAACGCGATGTCGCCCAGCGGCAAGGTATTCGGGAGGGGTGCCTGCGGATCCATACAGTGGCCAACGACTGCAGTTGCGGGAAGATGGTAACGGCCGTGGAGGTTACCCGGGGTTTGCAACGGCGGGGGATCGATGCCAAATTTGTGGCTACCGGCCAAACAGGAATCATGGTCGAAGGTGACGGCTGTCCAGTAGACCGTGTCATTTGCGACTTTCTGAACGGAGCGGCAGAAAAGCTCGTGCTTCGCAACCAGCATCATGAGGTGCTTGTGATCGAAGGTCAAGGAAGTCTCTTTCACCCGCGTTATTCGGCTGTGACCCTCGGGCTCTTGCACGGTTCGATGCCGGATGGGTTAATTGTTTGCTATGAAATGGGGCGAACGCATATCGACGGCATGCCGCAATTTCCCCTCCCGCCCTTGCGGAAGCTAATCGAATATTACGAAGCTTCCGCCAACATCATGCATCCTTGCCGGGTGATTGGGATTGCTGTCAACGGATACAAATATTCCGATGCGGAGGTGGCTGCGGAGTGTGCCCGGGTGGAAGCGGAACTCGGCCTTCCCACCTGCGATGTGATCCGTCATGGGCCGGACAAATTGGTCGATGCCGTACTTGCCCTTAAGCGAGCACTTGGGAAGTAGCCGGCTAACCCCAGTTGATGGTCGAGGGGTTGTCAAGAAGTCTATCCTGTGGCGGTTTGCGATGGGCAAAAGGGGCCGGGGTTCTGAACAACCTTGAGGCGGAGGGCCTGGCTCACCTCCGAGAAAGTTTACACAGTCTTCAGCAAGTTCTCTTGGCTGAAAAATGTCCCCGGCTTGTCTAGGGAGAGGATTTCAGGTCGGAAATCCCGGCCGAGCGGATCCTTCCGCTGAGAAACCGGCATGGTTGGAATTTCTTAGCCCGGTGCTCCCAATCGCGGAATCCTTCAATTCTTTAAAAGCTCTCTTTGTCTTGGGATGGTCTTTTTTCTCACATTCGGTGTTTCCGGATATGGAGGCACAAAAAACAGGTGTGATCTTGAAAAGCGGGGAGAGGCCATTTCCTGTGAATCTTTCCTCCACCGCCAATGAGACATCACAAAAATGGCCAAAGACAACCCAGATTACCTTCCGAGGTGGGAAGCTAAGGATGACTGGATGGTTCCGCGGTTAAAGTTCAAGGAAGCTACCCCAAGGCTGGGGACCCGTCCAGTCCTGGCCCGAGGCTCGCTCGAACAAACCTCGGGTTTTGTGAGGCGTTACTCGTCGGAAGAAGTTCCTTCCTCCTGGCCTTGAAGAGCTTGGCGGATAGCTGTGGCAGAGATATCGGCTCGGAACATACTTTCCGGCACCTCTTGACAAATTTCGCGAAGGTTAGGGGGTAAGCACATTTGGCTTAGGGTGAGAAACTGATCGGCTACCTTACGCCCAAAAACAAGGAACCGGCATCCCCGTTGAGCGATCTTCGTGATTGCCTGAAGCATGGCCTCCCGGCTGCCCCCGTAAAAGCGGGGATCGGCGATTCGCAAGAGAGTATCGGCCCCGAGGACGAAAGTGGCTCCTGGGAAAATCTCGGCCTTTTCGGCAAACGTGGGGGCCCGACTAATCAGCACGGGGCAATCCCTGGGAATTGTGTTCATTCGCTCTTCCAGTGTTAGAAAGTCCAGGGGTGGTTTATCGGCATTGGCAAGAGAAATTTCGAGCACCACCGGCCGACCGAGCAACTCCTTAGCCAAGGTGGCCATCTTTTGGTGCCCTGCATGGAAGGGAGCAAAAGAACCGGGAAAGATTGCCAGTTGATTCCAGCTCGTTCCAGGCAAAGAATCGGAGGCTAAAGCAAACGGGCGTTGGCCTAGGAAGACCTCCGAGCATTCGCGAGGAGCCTTTTTCAGGCGATGGTTTACGGTCTCCTCAGGTCGAAGGGGCAAGGCGGGCCTAGCCGGCAGCTGGCAAGCTTCCGCTATTGCCCACAAGATCAATCGGCTAGCCAGATGGTCCTCGCCCACTCGGGGGCGGATTCCCTTCGTGAACTCCACATGAAACCCACCGGTGGTGTCTGCGGTCTGGTAGGCCACATGGACCCGATGAGGCCCCCGCTTAGGGCGATCCGACACCAGGCTGGCAGTACATGCCACACCCACACAGTTTTCCTCAGGGCCAACCAGTTTTCGAACCCGGAAGAAGGCCGTGACGGCCAGAGCCCTGGCTGCCCCCGCGGAGCAAAACTGCTCGGGCTCAAACCCGAGGAAGGTTTTGAAGGCGGAAGGGTGGTAAGGGACAACGATTTCGGTAAGGCTTTTTGAAGCACCGGGGACTTCGAGCAACCAAGCGGAAGCGGCACCTCCCCCACCCGAGGTCACAAGCCCCACCCAGTGCCCACTTGCGTGGATCATCCGCACTAGCTGGCGGACAGAGACTGTTCGCGGAACCATCCCTGATCTTGGCAAGTCCCGTTAGTCCAAACTTCTCGTCGCCAGAAACCGCAAAAACTCCCGGATGGTCTCCCTTAAATGGGGAGGGCCGAGTCGGCTGACTTCCTTGCCGGGGCATGCGACAACTTGATTTTATTCCCTTCTCTTATAACGTGCGTCTTTTTCGTCGATTTGTCTGGTGTTAACTTACCCCCAAAAAGTGTGTGGCAACGAATTGTTACACCTTGTTGGGGTTTTCTGTGATCTGCTTTCGGGTTTTTGCCGGGGGCTGGAAGTGGGTGCCGCTTTGGTTTGCGGAAAGAAATTTGTTCAAAATGGCATGACTGCATAAGCGAGGTAACATGGCAAACACGGGAAGGAACGCGGATGCCTGCCTAAGACTGGATCAACTCATTGGAGAGTTTGGTCTTGATGATAGAATTGGGTTGTGCCAGCATAAAAGAGGTCGCACCAGAGGAGGGTGAGTCTCTGGTGTCGAGGTAACATCTGCGACCTGGACGTTTGAGATTCCCCCCGGTTACCCGCGGACAGGTACGGATGACGGATGGGTATTTACGATCGGGAATATTACCGAACTTCTCGGGAGGCGGCACATTCCGCTTGGCCTCAGAGTGCGATCACAAACATCATTTTAATTTGCGTGATTTGCTACCTCCTCGACTGGCTGCTTTTTCCTGAGGATCACCGGCTAACTTATCTTTTGGCGGCTAACGGGCAGACCCTTTTTGCCCCATGGCTGTGGTGGAAATTCCTGACCTACGGGTTTGTGCACGATCCTGCCCCGGCCCACATCATTTTTAACATGCTTTCGCTATTTTTCCTGGGAAGGGAGGTAGAGTCTCATTATGGCACGCGGGAATTCTGGCATCTTTACCTGGCGATGATCGTCTTCGGCGGGATTGTGCATGCTTTGCTCAACTTGGGGCAGTCGTACGCACTTTTGGGGGCTTCCGGAGCAGTGTGCGGAGTTACTCTCCTTTTTGTCCTTCGCCATCCTTTTGCGACTTTACTCCTGTTTCCTATACCGTTCCCTTTGCCCGCGTGGGTGGTCGGTCTATTCCTTGTGGTAATTAACGTGTTCGGCTTTGGGCTTGGTTCGCAAGGGGGCCCCGCGGGAGGTGGTGGGCAGATTGCCTTTAGCGTCCATTTGGCAGGGATGGCTTTTGCATGGGCCTACTATCGCTTCGGCTGGCAGCTCTCTTCTATTTGGTCCTCGGTATCCCGGGGGGTGCGGGGGCGAGGCTTCCGGGTCCGTTACCCAGAGGATGAGCCCGAAGAAGACCGGTGGGAGCAAGAGGAACTTCGGGCTCTGGAAGAAGAGGTGGATCGAATCTTGGAAAAAATCTCCCAATTTGGCGAAGCTAGCCTCACCCGGAGGGAACGTCGGATCTTGGAGGATGCGTCCCGACGGTTCCGCAGTCGGCGGACCAGCCAGCCTTCAGAATAAAACACCCGGGGGTTGATCTTTGCCAAAATAGACTGTAGAAATACCGTTAAAACGAGGCACAGGACCCCATCTTGGTCCAAAATTGGGTTTTGGCTTGAAATGCGAATCTCTGTTTTGGGCCGGCTAGCCTGCCAGGACACTCAACACACAGAAGAGGGGATACGAAAAGTAAGGCTGGTCGCCTCAGTTGCAACTTCGTCGTGGAGCGGGCTTCCCGTGCCTACGAAGTGCCCCTTTTTGTGTTAAGTATCGGTTTGTGCTAAGTATTAGCAAGTCAGCCAAAAATCCAGTATTTGTGGAGCTCATGTGATGGCCCACGTGGTTTGCGCGCCGTGTGAAAACTGCAAGTACACCAATTGTGTGGTGGTTTGCCCGGTCGAAGCTTTCCGAGAGGGAGAAAATTGCGTTTACATTGATCCCGATGTTTGCATCGACTGTGAAGCCTGTGTACCGGAATGCCCGGTGGAAGCCATCTTCCACGAGGACAACGTTCCCGACCAGTGGAAGCATTACATCGAAATAAACCGGGAAATGTCCAAGAAGTGTCCAGTAATCACCGAGAAAAAACCACCTTTGGCCAAGCAATAATCTTTTCCGGGAGAAAAGGTGCTGTCTTCAAAGCAGGTTTTGTTCGTGAGAACCCGATCCGTGGGGCATTCGGGGGATCTGTTCGGATAAAAGCGGTGCCATTCCGGGGCCGGGAAAGGGCCGTAATTTCCACAGGACAGGAGGCTCTTTTACCACCCGCTTTCTCCATCCAGGATTTTCTCGAAGCACTCTTCGTTTTCCTATTTGATCGGCCTTTCTTGTTTATAGGCCGATAGGCATTTCTCCCGGTTCAAAATTGCCGGGGTCTTTGCCGCGAGCCTCCCCCGGCGTCAGTCCTAAATTCTGCTTGCAGTTCCCAAATTGTTCTTGCCTTTTCGGGGATTGAACTCTTTTTCTGAGAGTGCCCGTTGCCTCCGGTGGGATTTGCCGGACGGTCAGGGCAGAGACCCTCATAGGTCCGTGCACCGGCCAAAGGTCCGTGGTATCGGTCTAAGGGGGTGACCCCGCTTGCAACCGCTCCCAGCATGTGGTTAGGATGGGAAAAGGGTCTTTTAACAGACAAAAACCTCTGGGGTGGTCCACAACGCGAGCTTCAGGAAGGAGCTGATCAATGATACGTTATTTTTGCGATCTATGTGGCCGCGAAATCGACCCGCAAACCGAACCGCATTTTGTCGTGCGGATCGAGATCTTTACCGCCTTGAGAACTCCTTCAGCCAAGGAATTGGAAGAAGAGGTGGACCATTTGGAGGAACTTCAGCAGACATTGGAAAACCTCGACGATAGTCAGCTCGAGGAGGTCCCCGAGAGTGTGAACAAAAGTTTCCGTTTCGATCTCTGTGCGGAATGTCGGGACCGTTTTGTCAAACAACCCCTCGGCCGAGAGCCCCGCAAAATGTGGCAGTTTAGTAAGAACTGATCTCATCGCCAAGCACTAGTCCCGTGGTCTTGCGGGTTTGGGGAAATGACCTAAAAGCCTGCTCCAAAATGCCGTTTCTGGCTAAATGGATTCCACCGAGTTGCCAAAGGGTATGGCCTGGGCAGGAGATTGCCTTCTGGCGAAATTCATTGTGGCAAGGCTTTTCTCCCACTTTTTTCCATGGGAAGCACGGTCCTTTTTGACTAGAGCGGATTAAGGCCAGGATTTGAACGACCGGCCGGTTCTGACTTTTCAATAATGCTGTGGAGAAATTGAGATAATTCAGGTGCGAGAGACAGTCGGGGTAGTTTTAAGGGAGGTGAATTTTGCCCCGGAAGAGTCGGCCGCGAAGGAGACGTCCCGCTGGATGGCGGTTGCCGCGATGGATCTGGCTTGTATTGATCGGCCTTACCGTTTTAGGGCGGCTTCTTGGCCTTTGGCCGGATCTGCCTCCCAGTGCTCTTACCCCGGGGGTCTATTCGGTCCGGGAGGTGGTCGACGGGGATACGTTGCGTCTGGCTAACGGGGCCCGAGTTCGGCTCATCGGCGTGGATGCCCCCGAGCCTCGCGGACCTGACGGTCTTCCCGAGCCCTTTGCGTTGGAGGCCGCCGAGTTTGTCCGCGGGATGGTTGCCACTCACGGAGGAGAGGTCCGGCTTGAATTTGACAGGGTTCTTCAGGATCGCTACGGAAGGTTCCTGGCCTACGTTTATGCCGGGGATTTGTTTATCAACGAGGAACTTGTTCGACAGGGATTAGCCCGGGCCCGGCTAGAATTCGACTATTCCTCCTACATGAAGGCCCGATTTCGGGAGGCCGAGCGGGAAGCCCAAAAAGCAGGGCGGGGTATTTGGAGCCTTGCCTTTGCCGAGGGTAGCTCGGGGCGATAAAACGTCGGGCTTTTTGACAACTGCTCTCCTTCGGAAACCTTCTGCCGGCAATTCCTGCTTTTGTCGATTTCCGCTTTCCGCAAATCCGCTTTTGCACAAATGCAGGCACTGTCTTTTTCCTGGGAGGGGTTTGCTCTTCGTGGGAGGGAACTTTCGGATTCTGCCCAGCTGCCTCGTTTTTTGTTCCGAAAAATCTGGTCCCCAAGTGGGGTCCGGCTGAGTTTGAGTGTGGCCCCTTCTGCATGGTTACGCGGCTTTTCATAATACATTTGTTCGAAAGCCGCCGGGGTTGAACCCCGCCACCGGTCGACACACGTAGTTTTGCCTGAATTGGCCAAAGACGTTTTCCAGCCTGGCCTCTCGTTGAGCGTTCTCTGTTTTGGCGACCTAATTAACCTGAGGGAGGAGACGGTGGCACCACTGGTAGTAGCGAGCATTGGGAGGGTTATCCCCCCTTCTAGTGCCGGCAAATCTTAGGGTGCCCGTATGCCGGGAGAAAACCACCCCGGGTAGGCGGCAGTTTAATTCGGGGATATCTGCTGCCATTTCCGTCCGAGGTGAATTCCCGAGAGGACAGATCGCTTAGCACCGCCGGCGGAGGGCCGCGGGGAGGCGGCTTCCGTCGTCGAAGTGACAGGATATGACATCGGAGCGAAAAGGTTATGACGACCAATAAACATATGACAATTGCGGAATTTCAAGAGCTAATCCGTAGAATGTACCTAAGGAAAGACGTTGCCCGGGGAGTTGAAGGGACATTCATGTGGCTGATGGAGGAAATCGGAGAATTAGCAGCGGCCCTTCGCCACGGTAGTCCGGCCGAGTTGGCCTCCGAATTTGCTGACGTGTTAGCCTGGCTTGCCACAATCGCTAACGTAGCAGGAGTGGATCTAACGGCTGCGGTTTCCGAAAAGTATGGTCGAGGTTGCCCCGGTTGTGGGCAATTCGTTTGCGTCTGCCCTGATGAAGGAAAACCATGATCCTCAACCGAGTTGTACTCTTTATTGCCTTTCTCAGTTTTCTCCTAGGGTTTGGGGGACCTCGGAGTTGGGTATGCAGTTGGGGGACCACGGTGGGTGGCGAACCCGTTCCTTCTGTTGGTTTCGAGGGAAGGACTGGGTCATATCTTTCGGCTGAAACCCGAAATTCGGCCACAACTTCGTCGGAAGTAGGGGAGTTTGTTCACTCTGATAACGGCCAGGGGTGGGAAATTGCCGGAATTCGGGTGGGATTTGCGGGTGTTTGGCGGGCTGGCAACGGGACACCTATCACGGTGCTGATCCGGCTACCCCGGTTTGCTGCGGAGGGGGAGATTCCGCAGTCAATTGGGCTCCAAATAGGTGCTCCTGATGGTGACGGAGACCAACTGGTCTGGTATACGGATGTCCCATTAAGAGCCTGCTTAGGCAATCCCGATGGGCTGGGCGTTCGCTTATCTCCCACCCTGCTCGGTCGACGGAAGGGTGAGTTTTTGGAGCTAAAGGCTTGTCTGCGAATCGGATCCCCTCGAGGCCGGATTGTTGTAAAGCTTTTGGATTCCGACGGGCTTCTTGCGGAAGGAATTTTTGAAGCGGAGAAAACTGCGGAGTTCCCCCGGGCAGTGGCCGATTCCCAGGCGATTTATGTGGTAGTGGGTGAGCAATCGGCCGGCTTGAAGGAAGCCCTTGCGGAGCACGAAAGTTCTTCACGGCGACGGCCTGTGGTAGCTAGCTTGTCTGGGGTGGAAGAACTGCCGGCTTGTTGGCTAGGGTACGAGGCAGCGGCTGCGGTGGTCCTCTCTTTCGGCTCTGCGGAGAAAATGGAAAAAATCCCCGAGGTAGTGGAGGAACTCCAAGCCCTTCGCGGATGGGTGGCAAGTGGGGGCCGGCTGGTGGTGGGCTTTGAGCCGAAAGCTATCCAACTTGTCGGCAACCAATATTGGGATGTTCTCGGCTGGTCTGTGCCCGGGCAGATAGAGAAGCCGGTCCCTTTCAGCCGGGCTCGATGTGCCGCCATTGAGCTTTTCGCCGGAGCCCGCAATCCGCTGGGGGCTGGTGCCATTGCCGGTCTTGCCGGCCACAATTTGGTGTTTTTAAGGGAGCCTCGAGGAAACGTGGAGGCCGCGGAGGGACAGTTGCCGCTTGTCGTTCGGCATCCCTTCGGATTGGGGCAGGTCCTTTGGTGTGCTTTTCCTTTGGATCATCCTTTGATTGCAAATTGGCGAGATCGACGTCTGCTGTTCGCTCGGCTGTTAGATTTGCGGACGGGAGGAGGAGCGGCAGAGGAACTAATCCCTGCTGCAACTTATCTTGGGTATGAAGATCTGGTCGGTCAGCTCCGAAACAGCTTGGATAGGTTTTCCGGGCTAATTCTTATGCCATTTAGCCTTGTGGCGGGGCTTATGCTCTTGCATGTCTTGCTAATTGGTCCGGCCGACTACTTCCTTATGAAACGCTTCTCCCGGCATCGCTGGTTGGCTTGGGTGAACTTAACAATCGTAGTGGGTGCCTTTTGTGGTCTAGCTTACTGGATGATCGGTTGGGCAAAGGGAACAGATATTCAGGTTCGGCAAGTGCACCTTATCGATTCGGCTACTGGGGACGGAACGGTTTGTATCACCTCCTGGGCCACGGTCTACAGCCCGACGTCGCGGCAAGTGGACCTGGTAGCTCAGCCTCGTTTGCCCGTTGGGGCTTTATGGATAGGGGAACCCTCGGGTACTCTTACTTGGTGGGGTTTGCCTGGGGAGGGCTTTGGAGGCATGAGTTCCCTTCGAGCTGATATTTTGGGGGAAAAACACGAGTATTTTGCCAACTCGGAATGGAATTCCCTTTCAAGGGTTTTCTTCCTCCCGGCGGCAACCAAGGCGTTTTTTGGCCGATGGATGGGGCGGGCGGATACGGCCTTCTTGACTCATGAACTGAACATTCGTGGAGGAGAATTGGTAGGCTGGATTCGCAATCAGCTTCCTATGGAACTCGAGGATTGTCAGCTAGTTTTTGGGCGGTATGTCTATCAGCTAGGGAATCTGGTTCCCGGGGGAGCGGTTTTCCTCGGGCGGGAAACCCCGCGGAGGGATTTACGGGGCTTTCTTACGGGCACTCAGTTAGTCCGCGAAAAGGAGACTTATTTGACCCAAACCACACCCTATGATCCCGCCAGTCGCGACCCCGGTTACATCCTTCGGATGATGATGTTTCACGAAAGTGCGGGAGGGACGGGTTACACGGGCCTTCTCCATGTGCATCAAGGGTTTTTGGACTTTTCCCCGCTTCTTAAGACCCAGCAAGCCGTCTTGATTTGCCGAGCAAAGAATTCAGGAGAGATCGCTGGTGGAACCGAGCTAAGGTTGACAGAGCAAAACACGCCCCTGCCGGCAAGAGTGGAAAGCCAGGTAGTCTACCGATTTATACTTCCGTGCAGTCCGGCCCCTACCACGGCAAGGACTTCCACACTGTTGGGACAAGCCTTTCCATCCGGGGATTGACGCCGAAGCCAATCGGGCTCGGCCCAGCCAAGGAAAAGCTTCCAGCAGCTTTCGCTGCAGAGGTGACCCGAGTAGGCCTACTAAGTCTGCTGGATGAATTCCCAGGAGCTGTCCTCGGGACATCCTAGGGGTCTCTTTCCAGTGGATGAACTGTTGGCGGTTCCCAACCTCCGACGCTTGGTGCCGGTTGTTATTCTGATTAAAAGCATCAACTTTTTTTATGGCCGACTCTTCGAAATTCCTCCGGTGGGTTCCCGACAAAGGCCAAATTCAAGGAAACTGCGAGAAGGGGAAGGGATTATTACTCCTTCCACGGGCAAACAGCCCGGTGTAGCGGATGTTAAACAGGCTGTGGCAACGACCTATAACCTGCATGATAACTGGCCGGACACCAGCTGCCTGCTTCAGTAGTCTTTGCAAAGAATGACTATAATCTCTATGTCGCTTGTGGCGATTCCTGTTTTCTCGGAACCAGACGCGTGTTGGGCTTAGAATGTTACAACGGGACGGGGATTGCATCCCGGGGTTGGCCTTTTGGGATTAGCCTTGGGCACTTCGGCCGCGGAGATGAAGGGGTAGTGTGCTGGGTCCGGTTTTGCGGTTGTTTGGGTTGTTTTTCGGTGGGTATTCGGGGGCAATCGGCATTGAGGAGGAAGTCTTTGTCTTCTTCCCGAACGGATACTCAGGAGGATCATTAACGGGGTTGGCATCACTCAGATGGGGGTTAATCCTACCAGTTAAGGGGGTTATCTGGACGGTTTGTTGCAGGGTGTCGGTGGGTAGCTCGATGGGTTGGAAACAATCCCACAACCGGCACCTCGCTCTGACAGGTTCCTCGGCCGTAACATGCAAAGAAGGGGTTCTGGGAAGGATTTCGGCCCCTGGGTTTCGGATGGGTAATTAGGAGTTTAAGCTCGGAAACCCTCGCCGGCAGGGTTCTTTTTCCCGAGCCGATTTCGCAAGTAATGGGAAATACCCCCTTGCACTTGTAAGACCTGCGTGGGGGACTAGCCAGTAGCGGAGATTTTTGCGGTTTAAAGAAAAGAAAGCATTTCGGGCCGTGATCAAGACCTGCGACCTAACGAAAGTCTACGGCGAAACCAAGGCCATCGACGGGCTGAACCTCGAACTCCAAGAAGGTGATCTGTACGGATATATTGGGCCGAACGGTTCCGGTAAAACCACCACCATGCGGATCCTTGCCACATTGCTTCAGCCCTCTTGGGGTGAGGCCTATGTGTGCGGGTATTCCATCTATACGCACCCCAAGGAGATCCGTCGATTGGTTGGTTTCATGCCGGATTACTTCGGCCTTTACGATGACATGAAGGTCATCGAGTACTTGGAGTTTTTTGCTGCTTGTTATCGGATCAAAGGGCCAACCCGCCGCAAGCTGTGCGAGCAAATGCTCGAGCTTGTGGATCTGGCCTACAAGCGGGATGCCTTGGTGACCAGTCTGTCGCGAGGGATGACCCAGCGGCTGGGGCTTGCCCGGGTTTTGCTGCATGATCCGCAAGTGCTCATTTTGGACGAGCCTGCTAGCGGCCTAGATCCGCGGGCCCGGATTGAAATCCGTAACCTTCTCAAACAGCTCCGGGCTATGGGAAAGACCATCATGGTCTCGAGCCACATCTTGCCCGAGCTGGCCGATATCTGCAACAAGGTGGGGATAATCGAGAGAGGGAAACTTCTGGTGTCGGCCGAGGTGGCCGAGGTCATGCGGCAGGTCCGTCAGCAACCGGTGCTCAAAATCAAAGTGGTCACCAATCAAGAACAAGCCGCCCGACTCCTCGAGGAACACCCAAGTGTGGAACGGGTGGACATCCGGGATGGACATATTTTTGCCACCCTTTATAAAGGGGTGGAAGACTATAGCGACCTGCCCAGTTACCTCATTAACGCCGGCCATAAGTTGACACTTTTCCAGGAGGAAGAGATTAATTTGGAAACGGCCTTCATGGCCTTGACAAAAGGTTTGACGGCCTAAAGGGGACGGCGGTTTGAAAGTCCCTTCCAAAAGTACTTCGGGATGTGGGTATTATCCTGCCGGATGAAACTATCAGGTGACTTATTTGGGCAAGTTTGGGAGATGATCCTGGTGCACCCGAGGAGGCGTTCGTAAAAGGAGACATTACCAAACGGATTTCCCGGTGGTTCGGAATATCCCCAAGCGAGAAACGTTGTAGTTGGATCCCTTCGGAAACTTTCTTGCCATGCGGTGTGTTACGTTAACGGAATTGTCGGAGCCATTAGCCCGGCTGGTGCCGTGGTTGGAGGCAGAGGATCCGCATGCCCAGCACCATCTGTGGCTGCTTGAGGAGGCCAAAAAACTCCTAGCGTTGCCTGACCGTTGGGGAGATACAGAAGCCCGGCAATTGTCTGCCCGATTGGAACGTTGGCGATACCAGCATTTAAATGAGGTGGAAGGCAGGTGGCGGCCCGTCGATTGGGAACTAGCGGATTTGCTGGACAGTCTTGCCCGTCAACTGGCCGGTCGACCTTGTTTGCCTCCTCGAAGGACCTTCAAAGCCATCTACTCTCAAAATGGAGAGCCGTTTAGGCTCGAGGAGGCCTTGGAAGTTCTGGATCCTTCCTACCCCATGGAAGAGGTTTGTGCCAAAGCTCGAGCGATAACGGAGGAGAATTTTTCTTTACTGGTTGAGAAGGATTTGCTTGGCTGGGAGGAAGTTCCTCAGGCCGGAGGGAAGTTGCGGGAGGGATCGTCGCCCTCGGCTTTCCTGAAACGACGGATGTTCATGTATGCTCCGCTTTATCTATCCAGCTATTGTGTGAACTATTGCTTGTACTGCGGATTCCGGTTTGAAGAGCCGATCGAACGGAAGCATCTTACTATCGATGAAGTCCGTCGCGAGACGGAGGTCCTGCGATCGCACGGGTTCCGTCATATCCTGCTGGTGGCGGGTGATTTTCCGCAGCTGGTAAGTCAGGAGTATCTGACGAAGGTCATTCGAACCTTGGTGGAGTTGGGCGTTCGACCGGGGATCGAAGTTGCTCCTCAATCAACCGATGGTTATGAAGCTTTGGTGGCTGCAGGGGCTACTAGCATCACCCTTTATCAGGAGACATATGACCTGGAGCTTTATCGCCAGTACCATCCCCGCGGTCCGAAAAGCTCTTTCCTCTGGCGGTTGGAAGGTATAGACCGGGCAGCGGAAGCAGGAATGCGTCGTTTGGGCCTGGGGATCCTCCTGGGTTTGGCAGATCCGCGGGCTGATCTTGCTGCTTTGATCCGCCACGGTTTGTACTTGGAACGGCGATATCCCGATCGTCGGTTGGCTTTTAGTCTGCCCCGGATTCACGAAGCTCCGGTAGATTTCAGGGTTCCAGTAGAAGTCTCCGACGAGTTATTTATTCGGATGTATTGTGCCCTGCGGATTGCTTTCCCCCGGGCCGAGCTGGTGCTTTCCACCCGGGAGGCCCCGGAACTGCGGAATCGGTTGGCTAGGATCTGCATTACCCAGATGAGTGCAGGCAGTTCCACCGTTCCCGGGGGATATGCCGACACTGATTCCGCAGCGGCTTTAGGCCGTCAATTTCCAGTTCATGATCCCCGCTCTCCGGAGGAAGTTTTCCAGTACCTGCGAGAATGTGGATTCCACCTTATTTGGCAACTCGAATGAAACTCTTCGAGGCAAACCCTTTGGGACAGTTTCGAGACACAGCGGGGTAGGCAGATCGAGAGACTGGGTAGGAAAAGGTCGCAATTCTCGGCTGGAGTCGTGTCCCAGAGAGTTCCGACTCAGGCCTCGCAATCGTGGGCAAAGTTCTTCTTTTCGGAAGGCGGGCGTTTGGTCTGGGGAGATTACCGAACCTTTTTGCACTTGTCGGTGATCCTCACCCCGTGCCTGGCTTGCTGGATAGGCCGTTCGGGCGGTAATCCCGATAAGCATAAACTAGCAATGGCTCCTCACAAAGGATTAAGAGGAGCCATTTGGCCGACACCTTACCAACTTCAAAATCGCCGAGGTATCAAGCAAGTTGTCCCATCAGCTGCTTGTAGGCGGAGACTGCCAAAGCATCGCACCGTTCATTTTCAGGATGACCGGTATGTGCCGGAATGTGCTTAAAGATCACTTTGTGCCGGCTGAGGAGTTCGTCCAACCGTCGCCACAAATCTTCGTTTTTGATGGGGGCCCAACTTTTGCCCTCTTTTCGCCGCCACCCGTGGCTTTTCCAACGGGGTAACCATTCGGTAATCCCTTTGCCCACGTAGATGCTATCGGTGATCAGCTCCACGTAGGATGGCCGTTTGAGGGCCTCTAGTCCCCGCACGACAGCGGTAAGTTCCATTCGGTTATTGGTGGTTTCCGCTTCTGCTCCTGAGGCAACCAGTTCTTTGCCACTTTTGGGATGGCGAAGGATGAATGCCCATCCACCTGGCCCGGGGTTACCTTGACATGCACCATCTGTGAACAAAAGAACATACGGCAAGCCCCCCGTTTCGGGAGGGGATCCCCGAGTCCTTTTCTGATCGCTTTCTCGGGACTTACCAGCTTTCGCCGGCTTCGAGGCCTTGAATTCCCCTTTACTTTCTTGTCCTGAAGATTTCGGTTCCGCCATATCGCGGCACTACTTCTCCGAAAAATTGGCGAGGGCACTCCGGATTAGCCCTGCAATGCCCACCGTTTGGTGTTATCCTAGCTTCACAGGCCGGTGGATCTGGTTGTCTGACACATATTCCCCTCTTGAACATCCAGGCAGCGATGGCTTGCCGGGACACCGCCACCGTTTTGGGTCACTTTATCCAAACCAAGATAGTCCTGAAGCAATTTACGTCTTTGGTATGGTGCATGAGTTTCCTGCGTTCGAACACGTGTGCTTTAAACTGCATCGCGATGGACAGGATAAGAATACTCCAATCGCCGAAAATGTGCCAGATTTCGATTCCAGATTGGAGGCTCTGGGTAAGTATTTCGAGCAGTTTTTCTGGCCCCAGTCTGTGAGCCCCCAATGCCAGAGGACCATCCTCTTTGGATCTTTCGATTGTCCCATCCCCTTACATCTTGAGAGTTGCAGGTAGACGACATCTCGGCCCGAATTCACTTCCTCACTGCCATGGTGATTCGGACAAACGGGGGTTAGGCGGGAGAACTTGCGGCTGCAATCTGGATACCGGCTGTGTTGGATCCCTTCGGATTTTCTGCAATTTTTGTATGTGGAAGATCGACCGCCCGATGTTCCTACCTGATATGGGCGAATAATCGGAAAATTGGCAAATCATGAGGTTAAGTAGCAAACCCGACGCGGGAAGGCTCCGGCTGGGTTCGTGCGGGTACCTCACCGGTCCACTCTCCGCGGGGCTCTCCAGCTACTGGCTTCTCCCAGTGCCAGGGAATACGAACGGTAAACGTGCTCCCCACACCAAGCTGGCTTTGGACAGAAACATCTCCTCCCATCAAGCGACACAGTTCTTTGACGATCGAAAGACCCAAACCACTGCCTGAATGTTCCCTAGTGAACGGATCACCAGAAGGCATGGCAGTTCGCCCTTGCCGGAATTTTTCGAAGATGATCTGCTGATCTTCTTCTGAAATTCCGACCCCCGTGTCACTGACTTGAAGGACCAGGAAGCCGTTGTCCTTGCGGGCAGAAACCTTAATCCGTCCTCCTTCCGGAGTGAATTTAATGGCATTGGACAAGAGGTTGTTGAGAATTTGCCGCAACCGGTATTCGTCTTGAAACATTGGCGGCAAGTGAGGTTGGATATCCACCTGGAGTTCGAGCTTCTTTTTTTCGCTCAGCGGCCTGGCCAAGTCACATTCTGCCAAGATCATCTGACCCACATCAAACTCGATTGGCCGAAGCTCCATCCGGCCGCTTTCGATCTTCGCCAGATCGAGGATGTTGTTGATCATCTCGAGGAGCATTCGGCCTGCCTTTTGGATATTCCCCACGAATCGCCGTTGCCGCTCGTCTAAATTGGGAGCGGAGGCCAATACTTCGCTGAAGCCCAAGATGCTATTAAGCGGGGTTCGCAGTTCGTGGCTCATTGTGGCCATAAATTCGCTTTTTACTCGGTTCATCTCGTAGAGCCGCATGTTCAGTTGGGCAAGTTGATCGAGCTTGGCATCCAAGTCGGCATTAACTTGCCGAAGTTCATCCTGCGTGGTGATGAGGTGATGCAGCATGCAGTTGAAGGCATCTGCCAAGGTCTCGAATTCATCTCCTGTATGGAGCTCGGCCCGGAGTTCGATATTTCCTTGGCTAATGGCCTCGCTTACATCCCGGAGGTGCCGGAGAGGCCGAATGATCACATACCGGATCACCACGTAGAAAGCCACCAGAGCCAAGAAAGCTGTGACAATCGAGATCGCAAAAAGCCAATTCCAAGTCTCTGTCACCGCGGCCTGAGTAGGTCCGTTGGGTATGGTCACCTGAACCACCGCCATAAGGTCTCCTTCCTGGAGGGGTTCACTTGCCAGGAGTACTCCCCCGACTGGTACTTCGAACCCACCAGGCTGAGGAAATGTTCGATGACAGAGGGTCAGGCACGATGCCTGGGCCCGAATGGCCTGATAGTACTGGTATTCGAGGCCGTTGTTCGCATACCGATCTACATACTCGAGTGGGCTGTCACCCTCTCCCGAGCGGATAGCCGCGCGAAGGAACCGCTCGACAAGTTCTACCTCGAATTGATCATTAGGTTTGCCAATTAACTGAGGATCTGCAGCTTTGGCATCCGGCCGGTGGATTACCCGCCACGTATACTGCTGGTTGCTAAGATTTTTGGTCAGATGTTCGATATAAGGGAGGAAGTGTTCATTGGTTTCCAAACGTTCCCAATGCTTGATCAGCATTACCTGGTCTACAAGAAGGCGGGCCTTGGTGGGGTTTTGTCCGTAGACCACATCCCCCGTAATTTGCCAATAAAGGAAAAAACTGACAGCAATCACGACGGCGATCGAAATGCCGAAAAGGAGGAGGCATTTGATCTCTAGACTCGTCTCACCCAAACCGCGGGGTAATACTCGACCAGCCATATTGCAACACCGAAATTGCTAGCACGAGCTTTACTTAGAGCTCCGAAAAATGCAGTATCCGGGCCCCGTCACCTTCGCAAATTCTACCGGTGCTCGGGGATTACTGCTACACGGACTTGGCCCCTTGCGGTGAGGTCAAAACCGGGCAATGGTGAGTTTCTTGACGAGGGGGGGCTTGGTTACTAGAATCGTTCCTGCCAGGGAAGTCGTGTCGTCGAGGTGGTGCCCCCTCGGGTAGTCATGGTTTTTACTTGTATTTCCCCGGAAAAGTCGCGGTGTCGAGCCATTGGTTGGTAAGTGCTTAGGGATTCGGTATTTTGGTGTGGGGGTGTTAGGGCAGGCCGGGAGTCGGTCGGGTAAGGTGTTCTGGGGGATCCATATGCAAAAGGAGCGAGGCCATGAGACGGTCCCTAAGTGTGGTCCTGCTTGCAACGGTGGGATTGTTGTTTGCTTCGGCGGTTTGGGCTCAAGAAGATGTCAAGAAACCTCGGAAACAGCCGCAGGAGGCTCCTCAGTACCAGATCCCCGTTCTTAATCAGTGGCTGGAGGGAATTTCTCTTACGGAAGAAGAAAAACGAAAGGTGGAGGCCCTCTGCAAGGAGTATGCCCCGACCTTCGACGCCCTGCAGAAACGGATGAACGAAATTTTCACGGAGGAGCAGCTCAAAGCCCGCAAGGAGATTGCAGCCAAAGCCAAGGCCGAAGGCAAAAAACCTCAAGAAATTGGGAAGCTGCAACAGGAGGCTGTGAAGTTAACCCCGGAACAGAAAGAAAAATGGGCGAAGATCCAGGCCGATCGGCGAGAACTTCAGCAGAAACTTGCAAAGGCACTCCTCGAGGTGCTAACACCTGACCATCGGGCGGTGGTAGAGCCTCGCGTTGCCAAGTTGTTAAAAGCCGCCCCGCCTAAGAAAGATACTCCTTCAGAGAAACCCGCAAAGAAAGAACGGGTGAAAGACAAGCCGGCCGAGGAAAAGAAAGTCGAGAAGTAAGGGTTAGTCGCTGGATTTGGAAACCCCCGGAGTTTGACTGGTCCGGGCGGCCCTACCTATAAGGCTGGTAGGTAGCCGGACCGGGCGTGGCAGGCCGCAGTTTGACTGCATATTGTCCGGGTCCAATCTTGCTTGCGGGGAAGCAAGGTTGGGCCTGATTCTTTTTGGGGGCTTTGGCTCGGGGCTTGAGAAAGCCTTGCTAGGTTCGACACAGTGTTGAGAAATTGCCGCATGGAGCACCTTAAGGCGGCGAGGTAATTCTTTGAAGCGAAAGTGAAGAAAGGCGGAATTGGCCGGAGAAGGATCTTCTCCGATTTCTCTCGGCTAGCAAAGTTTGCTAGTGTTTACCAACGGTATTTCGCCGGCTTCACTCCGGTTGCTTTTCGGAGGGTACTTAGTCGGAGAAGATTTCGGGCGGAATTCCCGAAGGTTGATAGGCGGGTCTTCCATGCTTGTGGGTAATCCCATCACCTGGGCCGGGGATTGGTGGGAGGCCTTTTGGTTATAAAAGACGATGGAACTACCCGCGAAACCGATGGATTTTACTGCGGAACGCGGTTTTCCGGAGTTCACGAAGGTTGCTTGGGGTGGAGCCATGCAAAGGCCATTTCAACGGCGTGAGGCTGCTTCCCTGTGGAAAAGATATTGGATGTGCATCCTGCTTTCAGTAGTGGGGGTAAGTGGAGCGGCAACCGGGCAAGAGCTCGATTTTCAGGCGGTACGGGTCGAGGTGGACTTCTCCAGGCAGTACCAACTGTGGGACGGGTTTGGCTTCAATTATGTCGAGACATGCCAGACTCGTGACTACAGGAAGGAACCCCAGGATTATGGAGGATGGAGTCTTCTTTCGGAAAAGGCTCGAGCTGAGATTATCGATTTGGTCTTCGGAGATGACGGACTTAAGGTTGCTTTGGTCAAGATGTTCTTGGACCCTTTTCATCAGGCAGGTCCTGGGGAGCCTTATGATCATGAAACAAGTACGCGGAACATGCGGGCGTTTGTCCGAGCGGGCCTAAAGAAAACTCGCCAATCGGGTCGCGACCTTACAATTATCACAACCCTGTACGGGCCCCCCGCGTACATGACCAAACAGAAGGTGCTCCGGGGTCGAGACCTCGATCCGGCCCATGCGGACGATCTGGTGGCCTATCTGGTGGATTGGGTCCGCTTTTTACGGGAAAAGGAAGGATTCCCCGTCAAGTTTGTCTCTTTGCACAACGAGGGTGAGGACTGGCTCCGGTGGAACCGCCAAGGACTTACCGATTGGGCAGGGCACGATTACAACCTTTTTTGGCCACCTGAGCAGGTGGTTCGATTTGTCAAGCTCGTGGACGCCGCCCTTAAACAAGCCGGGCTCAACGATGTGAAGGTGACCCCTGGGGAAACAACCAATTGGTATCGCTTTGACAGCTGGGGTTATGCCGATGCATTGATTGAGGACCGGGAAGCCCTCCAGGCCTTGGGATTGATCACTTCTCACGGTTTTTATAGCGGAACCTTCGGCCGATGGTTCGGGGAACACCGCAGTGCAGGCATTGACAAGCTTCGTGCCCTGCGACCGGAGCTTCACGCTTGGGTGACTTCCACGAGCTGGGGCCGAATGGATGCTAGAAGCATGAAGGAATTCCATGGAAACATTTACACCGCGAAGGTAAATGCGATCATTCCCTGGGCGGGGAGTCAACGGCCGGCCCAATGGGTCGGGGGAGATCCGAATCCGGGTTGTGCCTTTCGGGTGAGCGAGGACGGCAGTTACGAAATCCTGGCCGGCTATTGGATGTACAAACAACTCTCCCGTGCTGGCCAGCCCGGAATGGCTGTGGCCAAGGCTACTGCCATGGATAGCGAGGTGGCGGTCATCGCTTTTGCTGCCAACGGCACGACAAACCCCGATAGCATCGTTGTGATTAACATCGGAAAAGAAAAGCTCCTCCATATCCGTGTGAAGGGAACAACCTCCGGAGCTTTCCGCGGGTTTCGGACGACCGACGACCAGAAAGATCGGTACCGTGAGGTTGGACGCTTTCTCATGGAAGATGGAGCATTTGTATACATGGCTCCAGAGGGTTCCCTCACCACATTTTTCGCCGAGTAAGAGCTTTCATTGGATCAAGTGACCCTCCATACCAAAGGTGGGCTGTTTGCTAGGAGCTAAAGCCGGCTGCGTGGACGTTTAATTCTTGGCACATCGAGGGCAGCATTCTTTCCCGGGATCCATGTTTTCTCGGAGTTCCACTCTGCCCGCATTTTGCTTTGTTCCAGTTGCAGATCGGCGGGGGTACTGTGTCGGAAAAACCCCCTTTCCCTGCTCCCGCAACGTGGTTGTCACGAGAAATGGGGGAATTTCCAGCATGAATAGCAGATCCCACACTTGGCAAAGCGAAACTTTTCGGCAGGCACTTGTGGCGGGGTATCCAGAGACAATAGCGGTTCTGCGATGTTGCGAAAGAGCCAGGGATGGTGGGGATTCCGTTCCCAGGGGGTAGCAACCGCAAAGGGACAGACGGCTTTCTCCGGGAATGGATTGCCGGGAATTGAGCGAGGAAAGAAGTTGGCTCAAAATGTGCGGATCGAATAGCACCCTTTAGAGTTCATATCGTCGCAGGCGTGGATTTGCAAGCAATGCCCTTCCCACAAATCAATCCCCAACGTTTGAGGCTTCGTCCTCTTTCCGAGCGGAAGCACGAGGTGGACCGCTCCTGCCTTATATTTCCGGAGACGGCGGGGTCCGATTTCTTCGATCCAAGATTGAGCGAATTGGCTGCGGCCATTGTTCGAGCTCGAGAGCAACATCGAAGTGTTATTTTCTTTTGCGGGGCCCATGTCCTACGGCAAGGTTGCGGTCCCCTGTTGATCGACCTCATGGAAAGGAAAGTCCTTACCCACTTGGCTCTCAACGGGGCCGGGGCAATTCATGATTTTGAATTGGCCTTGATCGGTAGCACTTGCGAGAGTGTTGCTCGCTACATTTCGGAAGGGCAGTTCGGCTTGTGGAAGGAAACCGGGCGGATCAATGAAGCAGTGGCAACAGGGGCCAAAGAGGGCTTAGGCTTCGGCGAATCGGTCGGTCGGATGATCGAGGAGGAATCTTTCCCTTTTCGGCAGACAAGTGTTTTGGCTGCCGGTTACCGGCTAAAAGTCCCGGTAACGGTACATGTGTCCATTGGCCAAGATATCGTTCACGAGCATCCCAACTTCGATCCGGCTGCCACGGGGGTAGCTACCTACCGGGATTTTCTTATCCTGGCTCAATCCGTGCTCGGGCTGGAAGGAGGTGTATTTTGCAATATCGGCTCAGCCGTGGCAGGCCCGGAGGTATACTTAAAAGCCCTGGCGATGGCCCGCAACATCGCCCACCAGGAGGGCCGCAGCATCCGCCATTTCGTAACCGCTGTGTTCGACCTGATTGCTTTAGGGGAGGATCTCACTACTGAGCCCCCCAAGGATGATCCCCGCTACTATTACAGACCATATAAGACCATTCTGGTGCGTACGGTAGCCGACGGAGGACGGAGCTATTATTTCCGAGGACAACATCGGGAAACGATACCAGCCCTTTACTGCCGGATCATTTCCGAGTTGGCAAACCGATGAGACGCTTAGAACGATTTGACGTGGAACGGTTGGAGGCAGCCCTCGCCCGCTTTCCTCAAGCCCGGGTAGCGGTAGTGGGAGATTTTTTCCTGGACAAGTATTTGGAGGTGGACCCGAGCCTGCAGGAAACCAGTCTGGAAACCGGCAAGCCGGCTCACCAGGTGGTGCAGGTTCGCCATAGTCCCGGGGCGGCAGGCACCGTAGTGTGCAACCTAGTAGCTTTGGAGGCAGGAGAGGTTATCCCCGTAGGTTTTGTCGGAGACGACGGAGAGGGCTATGAATTGCGGCAGGATCTCCGTCGGCTGGGATGTCCCCTCCAGCATCTGCATTCGTTCGAGGGACTCCGGACTCCCACATACTTGAAACCTCGGGACCTCACCGATCCCACGTTGGCAGGGGAGCATCCCCGGTATGATTTGAAAAATCGAAGGGGAATCCCTCCGGAATTGGAGGAGAGGATCATCCAGTCTTTGGTCTCTCTTGTTTCGGCGGGAATTCATGCGGTCGTTGTCGCCGATCAGGTGGAGGAACCTTTCCACGGGGTAATCACCCCAGGGATGCGGAAGAAATTGGCGGAATTGGCCCGGGCAAATCCCCGCACCGTTTTCTGGGTTGATAGTCGCCGTTATATCCGAGAGTTTCGGAACGTGATTATTAAGCCGAATTCCCGGGAGGCTTTTGGGGCCGAATTGGCCACAGATCCGGTAGGCGAGGAAGCCTGCCGGCTAGAGCAGGCTTTGGGGCAACTCCGGGCATTGATTTCTGCTCCTGTGGTCGTCACCTGTGGGGAGCGAGGAATGATCGTGAGCGATCCAGAACCTACTTGGATTCCGGCAGTAAGGCTCAGTGGACCTGTGGATCCCACAGGTGCCGGCGATAGTGCTACGGCCGGAGCTGTCCTTTCGCTGGTGGCGGGACTTCCCCTACCAGAGGCTGCCCTCGTGGGGAACCTGGTCGCCTCGATCACCGTCCAACAATTGGCGACCACGGGAACAGCCTCCCGAAGCCAACTTCCGGAACGACTCCTCCTTTGGCAAAGCCAGCAGGCAACGGCTTAATCGCCGACCCTAGCTGGAAGGGAGCACCGCGGTGAAGCTAGGGCCTGGAAAAATCCTCCGGCCCTTTCGGGCTGGAGACATTTGGTCACAAATGGCGAACGTTATTCCCTAAGTGGATATCCTCTCACAAAAGCAGGGCATTTACCGAGGATAAAGGTCGGTGGGGGTCGGAGATCATCTCCCTGTATATCTTTTCGCCGCAGAGAAGCAGGCCGCACTCTTTGGGACTGGTCTGACCTGAGGTGGCCCGGCCGGTGGTAAGGGCAACTTGCTTGGGCAGTAGCCTCTGAGATTCGCCGGTCATCGGGGCAATATTTCCCTGCAGATTGTTTCTCGCCTCCCAAATGGATTGAACACCGTGTCACAACCGATAAAAACGGTTCCCGCCGGGGTGGGGTTGCGGGTTACTTCTCCCAAATGCTCGCAAACATGAGTTGAGATTGTATGCTACGGTTTAATGGGCTCGAAAAAGCCAAGCTAAACAGTTTTGTCGGACAGTAATGCGAAAAAGTCGCGTTCCCCATCAGGCATTTTGTTTCGGGTAGGTACGGGGTAGGCTAAGACACAGAACGAAGAAGTGTTCCGTTTGGGGGAGATCGTTCCTTGGGGCCGAGGAGCTTCCAGCTCGCTTCGCCAGGAAATCCAGAAGCCAGTGAAAGCGGGACCACCTTGCAATAGCGAAAGCTATCAGCTCTGCGTGAAAAACGGAGGAACATCCTCCAGAGAAACGAATAATGGGGCGGTCTAGGTTGTACTCGTGAGTTGGGGAGTTGATAAAGGCAGGGTGAGGAAGGGTGAACGTAATGATCGAACCACGTCCGAGCAAGCTTACAGATTTGGAGCGGATTTTGAAGGGGTGCCAGATTCCAGGGCTACCGCAGACTGCCCTTAAGATTTTGGACCTTTCTCACGACCCCAACGCCGGACCCCCGGAATATGCCGATGTGATCGGAACCGATCCGGGTTTGGCAGCTCAAGTGCTACGGTTTGTGAATTCATCCTTTTTTGGGTTTTCTCGGGAGATATCGAGCCTCCGGTTAGCGGTAACTTTGGTGGGAGTGAAAACGATCAAGAACTTTGTGCTATGGAGTGCTGTTTTTAGTCTTCTTCCCAACCCCCGTTGTGGTCCCTTTGATTTGCAGGTGTTGCGGCAGGATTCTTTCCGTCGAGCTCTATTTGCCCGCCAAATTATGAGGAAGATCCGTCCTGGCGAAGCGGAAGAAGCCTTTCTTGCTGCCCTCCTTCAGGACATGGCCTTGCCAGTGGTAGCCAAGCAGCTTCCCATGCGATACACGGTACTCTTTGAGCAAAGGTCCTCCCAGCGGGAACCACTTTCTCGATTGGAAAAGGCCACGTTTGGGTGGACGCATGCTCAGGCTGGTGCAGTGATTGCCCGTCGCTGGAACCTCCCCGACAATTGTGCTGCCCTCATCGAGCTGCACACCGATTTCGAGGAAGCTACCGCCTGTCCGGAGGCGGAACCGGCGGCCTTCGCCGTGGGGCTTTCCGCAGTCCTTCCCAGCTTTGGCGATCCAGACTGGCCAGAGCGAGATCAGTTCCTCGGCACTTATGCAACTGTCCAAGAACTTGGTTTGCCGCCGGTCGAACAACTTTTGGAAAGTGTGGACCAACAGTTCCGCGAGCTTGCTCCCGCACTAAGGATCGCGGTTCCTCGTCAGACACTTGTCGGCACTCTTCTTGCGGCTACCTAGGCCGTTGACAAAACTTCGGAAGGCAATTCCACTTGCCCGATTCTTATAGGGATAGCCGATCAGGCCCCTCTGCCTCCCCAAAAGCTAGAGGGCCAACCGGATCGTTCGCCCAGCGTTGGGGAAAGGATAGACCTCGGCATCTTGATTCCTGTTGGGGACTAGGACTTGCGCCTCACATCCGTTTCCGGGAAGGGCCTTCGGTTAATTTCTGGTACCAGCACAGCTGGCTCTTGCTAATACAAACCGGCAAGGGTGAAAGGAATCATCTTTTTGCCATAGTGAATTCATGTATATATTCGGAGAATTAATCGACCCCTGCAAATGAAGATTCCTTATCAGGCCACGATGTGGGTGTGGCCCGAAAATTGCCGTTGGTCCCACCTCGCTCCGCAAACACCGTGTCCTTTCTTCAAACTGCCGGCTGGCACTATCTTTGAATGCAAGTCCTGGACCCATTGGTTTGCTTTGCCTCTCTGCCCATTGTCCCAGCCGATGTCCACTAAGAAAACCTCATGAGGTGGCTTACGGAGCATCCACTAGGTTAGCCGAAATCTTCGACCGGGAGGCTTGCTTGTTTTGGCTCTCGGTTTCCGCTCCACGGCCGGGTTTGACCAGAAGTTTTGGTCTCCTCTTTTCCGCAAAGGTGCCTAGTTGCAACCCCGGAAATCCCGCCATAACATGTTGGTGGGGACAGTTCAGGCGAGGAAAGGGAAACCGGCCATTTCCTTTCCAGAAGGAGACAGTGCCATGGGGTATCTCGTCTACGAAATGGAGGCCGTCAAGGAACTTCGGGGTCAGGACCGGGAACGGGTAACAGAGGTCCGGCGGCAGCTTGAGCAAACCCGGGTGCTGGAAGCGAGCCCCTTTATCCCTCATCTGGAGGCCCTCGGTCACAACTTCTTCAAGAAGCGGCTCGAGAAGCAACGACTTATCGCATACCGGATGGAGGTGGAAGTATCCGGCGGCCTGGTACCTGTGGTGATTCTCTTGGAACTTCTGCACCGAGACGATCCGCGTTATGGATCGGGCTCGGCGGAACATTTCGAGGATCGATACGGAGATTTAATACGATATTACAGGCAAGAGATCCAGAAGTTTGCGGAAGGAGAGGTGACCCGGAGGCAGTTGAAAACGCTTCAACCCTTGGTTCCTCTCCCAGATTCCTTGCGTGCCCTTCTCGATCCCGTGATTCCCGGCAAGGACGACACGATGATTTTTCATTCGGCTCTGTGGTTACGCCAATATCGCAGCTTGGAGGTATCGGGGGACAAGAATTCCGTCTTTGAAGCCTTGGAACAGATTTACAACGAATTGCACAAGACTACCCATAACCACGGGGAATGGACTTCGAAGCAACATGGTCCTGTAACGGTTCACTACATACCTATTTACAACCCCGAAAACTATGTTGCTCGTATTTTCGTCCTAGGTTTTATCACGAGTAGTTGGCAAGAGGAAAGAAGGAAGGATGCGGAATCCAGGATCTGTGAGCTTTTGGACAAACTGCAGCATTGCCTGGCAAAGATGAAGGCAGCTATGTCCTCCGCCACGGAAGGAGGACGGACGGCCTGGCGGGACTTTTGGGATCAAATCAGTGCTCACTCCCGTATCGCGTATCCGGGGTATCTTTTAGCGGACCAAGGGCTCTGGGAAAGGGTTGTTGCGGCCCCCGAGATTTCCCTCGCCCTTTCTCAGGAAGAAGCCAGTGTGTTGGAGAGCCTCCTGGCTGGGGAACGCTTTCCGGCAATCGTCGAAGGTCGAGCAGGAAGCGGTAAGACCACTTTACTAAATTTCTTCGTTCCGGAGCGGGTCATCCGGAGACCTTCCAGTTTCCCCATCTCCGAAACACGCCAGCATAAGCTGCTCTATTTGACTCAAAGTGAAGCCCTTCTCCGAAAGGGCCAGGAGCAGATGGAGAAGCTGCGGCAATATCTACGTGAGCGGCTAAACCTAGACGAATTTTTGGAAGTTGAATTCCTGACATTTTATAAGTTTGCCCTTAACCAACTACCCCAGGAGCGTCGTGCTCGGTTCTTCGACCGATCACCCCAAAAGGGTTGGATTGGCTTTTATGAATTCCGGAAACTCCTCCGAGATCCGGGGCTGGGATTGCGGCAGAGACTTTCGGGGAGCATTAACAATCCGGAAATCCTTTGGTTTGTGCTGCGAAGCTATATCAAGGGATTTTATTTTGACGCTACGGACGAAGATCGTTGGATGACCCCGGAGCAGTATGCTAGTGGGGAAGACCTCCCAAAGAAGGACCAGCAGGTTTCCCAAGAGGTATTTCAAGAGATTTGGGAGAAGGTATGGCCCTGGTATAAAAGGCTGACGATTCCTTGTGAGGAAAATGACTTTTCGCCGGAGTTCTGGGATGACCTGGATCTCGCCTGGGAAGTGTTGCTTCACCGTAGTGCTGATGCCCCGTTGTATGCGATTATCGTGTGTGACGAAGTTCAAGATTTTTCGCGGGTGGAACTGGCTGCGGTTTTCCAAAGCTTGGAGTTCCTGAAATATCATCGCGATCCGCAAACGGCCGCAAAGTTGCCCATCGTTTTGGCAGGCGATTCCTATCAAACCGTAAATCCGGCCTATTTTCGGTGGGCTCGACTAAAGGGAGACTGTGCGGAAGTAGTAATTCGTCGCACTCCTGAGGCCCGGGTGGGAAGAATTGAGCCCTTCCAGCTTACCTATAACTACCGAAGCCAGCCTACCATTGGCCGCCTTTGCAATGCTCTTCAATTCCTTCGCCAAGAAATGTTCGATGTAGCCGGCGAGTTGCAAAGAATTTGGACTCCGGAAGAGGAACAGCCAAACCAATCGGTGCGGCGGCTGATTATCGACCCATCCGCGGGCACACTGCAATCCCTATTAAGGGAAGGCGTTTTGGGCATCGGACCAGAACCTGCGGACACTTCCGACCCGAGAGCACGTCAGTTTTGGCAGAAGATCGGCCTGCCGGAGGGGCCTCCGAAAGACTCCATTTATCGTACCCCTGCCGACTTAAAGGGGTTAGAAGAAGAGTACGTAGCTTTGGTGGGGTTTGGAACGGCTTTCCAACTGCTCGATTTAAGAGATTTTTGGACCTGGGACAGTTTAGGCGATATGTCCCAAATTCGGGAGGCCGACCGGTTTGCGGCGGAATACTTTCTCAACCGACTCTATGTGGCAGTCAGTCGGGCCCGACAGCAGTTGTGGATCATTGAAACACAAGAAGGATGGGAAGCCTTCTGGGAAAAACTTTCGGATTGGATATCCAAACACCGCCAGAGTGGCTCGATCGAACAAACTTGGGAATTGATCTCCGAACCATGGTGGACGGAAGGTGGGGCTGAAGAAATTTGCAGTGTCTTCAAAGGCCAGTTTGAAAAGCTCGCTGAGAAATTCCTCGAGCGAGCAAAAGATACAAGAAATCCTGAGGATGCGAAGAGTGCCGCCTTTTATTTTGGGCGTACCGATAATTCCCTCAAGCAACGTGAGGCCCAAGCCTGGCAGTGGTATTTAAGCGGCGACGAAAAGAAAGCTGCCGAGTTCATCGCCGAAGTCGATCCCCAACAAGCTACCGATTGGCTGTGGGAAGCTCGAGTTTGGTCACAGTTTCTCAGGCGAGCAGACAAGGCGGACCAGCGAAAGCACATTGCCAGAGCAATGGAAACACCGCCATCATCGCGTGGCCCGCGTTGGGTCAGAGATATGGCCGAGAACGTCAAAGCGTGTAATGCCCAGGTTCAACAGTGTTTATCTCAATACCGCCGTTCTTGGTCCACATGGGGACAGATTTTAACGGAGTTACTAGAAGCGGCTTCCGAATTACCACTAGAGGAGGCAGTGGCAAAGCGGCGTGCTAGGGAAGTGATCGAACCTTACAAGGATGCCCCCTATGAGGAACCACGACGTTTCCACTGGGCCTTTGCCAAGCTGTCTTATCAACTCGGGGAATTTGATTCGGCAGTGAAACATTGGGAGAAAGCCGGGGAGACCCAGCATCGAGATTACTTTGCGGCCAAGGCTCAAACCGTAGAATATCCCGAAAAACTTAGGTGGCTAGAAAGTGCGGGGGATTGGGATCAGATCGTACGACTTTTTGAGAGCCGCCGCGGTATACCGTTATCCCGAGAGGATCGGCAACGGGTGCTGCGGGCATGCACTCAAATGAACCGCCTTAGGCAGGCGGTGATTTTGGCAGCAACCGCCGATGGTCACGAATTCCGTAAGCTGTGGATGAGCTTAGTTGGAAATCAAACCATCAGCGACGAAGAGTTGATTTCATTAACGAGACAAGCTTACGATGCTCTCAGCCAAGCAATAGATTACGATTACGGGCAGAGCCCATTGGCGGAGAACCAACGCGAAAGAGAGCAGAACATCCGGGATGAACTCCATCGACGTTGGTCAGAGTTGCTCCTCGATGTGGCGTTAGATTTGCTTGTTCGCTCGTCTGATCACCGTGAGTCAAAACGAAATCGGATTTGGCAGCCTATTCTTCGCGGCCTAAGCCATGGCAACTGGCCCGTTGTCTTTATTCGAAGGTTGGAAGAAGCGAGCAAAAAACGTGATGAAGAGGAGAGTCGAACTTGGGAGCTGTACCGCGAGTTATTGGATAACCTTTTCCAGCACGGTTTGAACCAACTGAACGACTTATGGGAAATCCGCGACTACGAGGCAGCCGCAAACCTGAGTTACTTCCTTATGGCTTTGGTTTGGGATAAAGATACGCCCCGCGAAGACGCATTTTTAGGGGCTACATTCTGGAGAGTCAAAGTACGAGATTACTTAAGATTCACGCAATTTCTGGAGAACCAGCCCTCATTCTTGTCCGACGTAGCCCCGGAGTTCCATGCAATTGTGCGAAAATCTGTGCTCTGTGTAGCGGAAAAGAACGCTCCCGCAGACATCGTCCGCAGTTTAGATCCTTCTCGTTGGCGGGAATTTCGCGAGTTAGTGAACGGACTTGGTTACCTTTTTGTTAACGAGGCACAGCATATTTATTGGGAGATTACAGGTCCTCCCACTCGGGAGATGGTCTCATGGTTTGAGCCGATGGGAGAACTTGTCCTTCGAGCTCCCTTCCGTAAACTGGCAGTGAAGTTTTTCGAAACGCTGAAGGATGCTGTCGAACGGTGGCAGCTGGCCTTAAATGTTAAGGGTTGGATCGAAATTAAACGGCAGAAAGCGGTCGCTGACCAGCGGGATTACATAGAGTCCCGCAAAGAAATTCGGGTTTCCCCTGGCAAATACGAGAGGGGAAGGTACCTTCATGTTCGGAGTCTCGATTTTACACCGGAAGTGATTTTTGAGGTTCCCCCAAGATATGAGCAAATTCGGTTAGCTATTGAATTGCCCAGTCGCAAGGTTCATTTTTCGGTGCCCGCATCGGTGAGAACCCAATACGAACGTGGCAGAGAAAGCGGCGGTCTGTTCAGGTGGAAGGGTCTCACTGCCGACGGATATGAGATTGATATCACCTGGGACCGCAACCACAAGTACGTAGTCGCCGAGATTGTCGACGAAAGGTACCGCATAGAACTTGCTTGGCCCGAACCGTGATTTGCTGCCATCTGCACGCCAGCTTTATGGCGGAGGAATTCCCTGTGCGTGTGAATCCTATTGCCTCGCGTGGAACTTCTCCCGATTTAAAGATCTAACAAACTGAGAATCTGCCACTAGGAGGGACAATAAGGGTCAGAGAAGTTTTCGCTTCCGCACTGCCGGCAGAGTAAGCATCGAAACGCTGTCGAGGGGAAAACTTCCCCTGGTAAACGAGTTGATTCAGGCACGGGTCGGAATCCCGGCAAAGCTTCGGAGTACTACATCCAAGAAAAGGGGTTCCCCGCTTATTTAGCCCCGGAAAGGGGCGAAAGTCGAGAGAGTCTTCCGGCTGCCCCCAGGTCGTGGGCATCGGTCAGAAGATCAAGATACCTCTTCGGAGGAATCGGTCGTTCGAGAGCTCTGAGATTCGGGGCGTTTGTAGAAGCGTTCCAGGTTGATTCCTCCGCGTAGCTCTTCCTCCAGCAATTTGATGCGGACCTCCAGCCGCTGGAGTTTCCGACTTAAAAGCATGAGCGTCTTTTGGGGCGACTCTTCCCTTCGCGGTCGAGGTACCGACGGGTAACCCAGGTGCCGGGAAAGGGCGGCAAACAGATACAAAGGATCCTTCTTCCGATTAGCTGCGGCAATCTTTCCCTCTTTCTCTCCGAAAAGGATCGGTTTGCCCGGGTCGCCAAAGAGTTGGCGGTAGTATTCGCTTCGCAAAAAGATGAGGTCGGCAATATCGATCAGCCCAACTTGCCGCCGGACGGTTAAGATCCATTCCCGCCAGTTTTCATCGAAGATAGGATCGCCGGCCATCGCCGTCAGACCTCGATCGTATCCTAACCGGTTCCGGCAGAGGGTTTCAAACTGGTACAGGAAGATCCCCTGGGGAGTGGCCCCCTGCACGCGGTACTCGGCCTCTCGTTGGAGGACCTCCAACGCAATTCGGAAGTCAAATCGCCCGTCGTCTTTTTCCGCCTCGTGGATAACGAAAGTTTGGAAAGGTGTGAAATAATGGCTCAAGCGAGCCATTGCAGTAGCAAACCCACCGGTGAGCCGAAGTTCCGCTGCCAAAAAATCGAGGGCCAGGGGAAGTCGGGTCGTTGATAGGATCTCCTGTTTGATGGCCTTGATGAGCTCCTGAGTGGAAAGATTTTCCTCCAAGCGTTCGCGAAGGGTGCGGAAGAAATATGCCTGTTCAATATACTCCTCGCGATCGAGCAATTGTGCAGGGCCACCGTATTGTTTTTCTATGTAAGTCCAAATTTGGGTCATTGCTCAATCGCACCCTCGTGACTAACACAAAACTTCCGGCCTCCGTGGGAAAAATCCTTTCCCTGGACCGCCGGCTCTCCCGAAGATTGGCTTCGACCTTTCGGCAGGTGTCGGTAAGTCACCCCGCCCTAATTCACCTATTCCGAGTGGTTCGTCAGGCGATTCTTGCGGCCACGGAATTGAAGATCTCCCCTACCTATAGGACAGGCAGTCGTAGTAGAGGAAATTGGGGTTTTGTCTTTGGCCATTTTACGAGCGAGGTTCCCCAAACACGGGTTTTTCCTGGGAGAACTTCCGCCCCCGATGTCCTGCGGCTCCAGACGGAAGGCGACCTTCCCATTCTTTAATGGTTAGCTTTTTCTTCGGTTTGGAGAAGGTGGTCAATACCGGCAACAGTTACTCCGGTTCGGTTAGGGATCACGCGTGTCTATTTGGACAGGCAAGGGATAATCCCATCCCAGTTTGGGGGTGGGGTCCGGCCATGTTGGACGATGTGAGCGATCAACAAGTCGGCCCCGGTATCCTCCGAAGGGAGTTCGCGAAGGAGGCGATATGCCCGTTGCCAGTTGCCCGCCAGGAAAGCGTCCAGGCCCTCTTCGTAAAGCCGGATATGCTCATCTGTTAACAGCGGGTCTTCGTGTGTCGGGGGCCGCAGTTCGGCTATTTCCACCGCTTGCTCCAATCCGTAAGGACGCACCCGGGCAAGCCTGCGTACTCGGGCCACGGAAGGGGAGACCTCCTCCCGGATCGCGTGGGCGGTAGCTTCGTCCACCAAAATGGGGACGTGAAACATCTTGGTGAGGCCTTCGAGTCGGCTGGCGAGGTTAACCACGGGGCCAAAAACGGTGGCCTTCACATGTTCGTCGGTGCCGATCTTGCCGGCCACGGCCTGACCGGTGGCGATTCCGATCCCTACCCGAAAGCCGGCTAAGGGGCTATCCGGCTGGGATCCAAGAGCTTCGAACTCCCTGCAAATTCTGAGGGCTGCCCGACAGACTGAGGCCATCCACGACCCCTCGACCAATGGCCATCCCCAAAAGCCCATCGCCGAATCGCCCTGGAAATCGCCGATCACCCCACCTTCCTGCAGGATACTTCGGGTCATCACCCCAAGGGCCTTGCCCACCCGAGCTAAGAGGGTCATCAAATTGCCCGCATGACGCTCCGCTTCCCGGGAAAATCCCCGCAAGTCGCAGAAAAGGACCGTGACTTTGGTCTCTCGGGGGGCCAGGACCACATCGGGGTCTTCGACAGCCACAGCTTCGAGCACGCGTTGAGGAAAGAACTGCCCCAGGAGGCTTTGCCGCCGTTCCAATTCCCGCAGATCGCGAAGTGCCCCCACGGTGGCCGCCACAATTTCCGCAAATTTCACCTCCGCCCGCAAGGCCTGGACCAACTGGGCTAAATCCGTCGGGGAGGACCAGCAAGGCCAACTACCGGCCACGTACAAGCCCCACGTAGCCGACACTTTTCCCCGGATGGGTGTGCAAAAGGCCCAGTCGAGTCCCTCCACGGCGGTAAACTCCGGGCTGGTTTGAGCATTCGGTGCATCCCCCCGCAATGCCGAAGGAGTTCCCTCCTTGTGATCCTCTGTCCACCGTACGGTCTCGCGTGAATCGGGAACAGGGCGGAGGGGTTTTTCCACCAGCGGTCGCTGCCATATGTGGAGGACCGTCTGGTTCTGATGAAAGGCCTCCCGAACCAAACGCCGACTGGGCTGAAAACGGGAGAACCTTATCCGCCGCTCGTCCCAATACAGAGTCTCCACCGGCGGCAACTCGGGAAGGTTCTCCAATGGAGAAGAAGGCCCTTGCCCATCCCCCACCCGAACAATGGCGACTAGCTCGGCACAGGGGATTCCTGCCAACACCATACTGACAAGGGCACTGCAAAGCTGGAGTTGATCGGCCGCCTGAGAAATCACTTCGGGCAGCCGGCTCAAGACCTCCAGCCGACGGTCAGGGTTGGAAAAACAAGTGGCCTCGAGGATATTCGGGCCGAAAACCTGCCGATAGATCGCCTCGCCCAAGGGCACGGAGGAATGAGCCAATTCCCCGAGAAAGGTGAATGTGGTTAGTCCGATGACGAAACATTCTCGCGGTCGAAGAAGAGCTTCGCGGACCTCTTGGCCCCGGTAGTAGATGGGATTTCGAGCCTCCGGCAAGAGTTCCACTTGAAGCTGATTTCCACGAAGAGTAAGCCGGGCATGCCTTCGCGAGATCCGCTGGTCCCAGGGGACATCCCAAACTCCTATCCCCCGGCCGAGGATTACCGGTAAGCCCGCCGGTAATACCCGACGCCAGCGTTGTTCCGGTCTTTCCCCTTGGGCGACTAGCTCGGCCATGACGCACGGCTTTCCGGCTATGAATCTAACGGCTTTCCGCCGACCGCCCGCCCGTGGCAAAGGAAAGCTTTTAACCACCTGTTGCCCGTTTTTGCCTCCGTTTGAGGGAATTCTGGACAACTCACGTTGGTGGCAGGATCGGTGGCCAACGAATTATGAGCCGACCGTCCTTGTCGAAGAGGGTTTTAACCCCGGCTCTTTGGTTCCAAGTTCAAAATTTCCTCCAGATCCGGGACCGAAGTGCTCCCGAAATTGGCTTCAACCTCCTTGAACGCTAGAGAAATTCCTGGGGAAAAACCATCCTGGTTTCTGGACGCGGCTGAAACCCCTCACGGGAGTTTCAAGAAAGTTCCATGGCGTGCGGTATGCAGCCCCACTCACCATTCGATAGTCCGGAAAGTTTTCGTGGTCCCGAAGTTTTTTAAAACCTGTGGAACGCTGGGTTTTTTCGACCGTCGAACCCTGACCTTGGCTGGAAGTCGTTGTTGGGTAACTCCGCCGGCTACTTCTCCCCAAGTATCGGGTGAGCTTGATCGCCCCCTAGATTAAGGGGGCCCAACCGGTTGACATGTTGTGGCCGGGAAAGACTTTGGCCGGCCCTCTGCCGAATTGGTCCCCTTTTGTTCCAATCGTAACCCCTGGGAGTCTAGCTTGGCCAGATTAGCTCTGCAGGAGTTTCCACGGGATGGAACAGCCGGCGATGAGAAGCCCATCAGCCATTCGGCCTTCCCAACTGGGTTGGCTTTGTCTCCAAGATTCGTGATTTTCCAAACTGTTGCTTAATTTGGGATGGATCGGAGGAGCTACCCGAAAAACGGTTAAATTTCCCCAGGATTTTCGGGGAAAGCAAAAACCTGAGCAAAGACCTGTGTCAGCCCGCGGTCAATAGTGACCGCCGGGGTTTAGAAAACTTCTCCTAGAAGGCGGCGGATGCGGTGGATCTCCAGCCGAACCCCCTCAAGATTCGGGTTAATCTTTAAAGCCCGCCGAAAGGCATCCAACGCCCCCCGAAGGTTTCGCAGCTTCACGAGGGCATAACCCATCCCCGTAGCGGCGAGGAAATGATAAGGGTTAAGCTCCAAAGCCATGTGGTGGTCACGAACGGCTTCCTCGTACTTTTCTTGGGCAAAGAAAGCACTCCCCCGAAGATAGTACACTTCGGGAATGTTTGAGACAGTGCTGAGAAGTTCCGTGGCCTTTTCCACCACCTTGGAATACAACCGAGCGGAGGCCAGCCGATTCAAAAACCGCAATTCGCGGTCCAAACCGGGAATTCCGGGCCGTAGCCAAACACTGCGGATTGCCTCCTCGGCCAACAAACGAACGGGGCGGTCGGGATCCTTCAGAGCCTCCCCCAACGCCGGGTTGGCCCGGTAATCTCCGAGAAATCCAAGCGCCAGAGCCGCAGCCCGACGGACCCGCGGGTGACCGTGTTTCAGCAGCCGGCACAAAGTCCCTTGCAAATAAACCTCTGCCGTGCGGGCAACGAATCGTTCTACGTCGCCATCTTCCAAATAATCATCATAGAAGTCTATTAACTTTGGAAAGATTTGGTGGTTTTTGGACACGTTCCTTGCTCCGTAGCATCAAGTTGTTCCGTTGTAAGGTTTCCGCGAAATCCCTCGGCAGGTCTGCGGGCTGCTGAACAAAATACCGGGCGATGCAACTTTCCAAGGAAACGGCCTTTTCGGACAAGTTTGTGTCCAGTGGCGACGGTCCCCTCACCGCCGATTGTAATCGGCCTCCTCCAATTAGCCAAAAAGATGGCACCGAACCCAGCATGCATATACCACCAGTGGGTAGATCGCACCTACCACTAGTTTTGGAAAAACGCCTTGGTAGCAGTTGCGGTGAAAGCTTGAAACAGGTGCTTGATCCCAGTCCTGCCCTAGATAAAACCGGTATTTTCTTTGCACCGCCTTGGGGATGTTGTACCGAAGTCGGTGGGCTTCTTGGGAGATCTGGGGAACCGAAGTGAAGGGATCATAGTCGAGCGGTAGTCTCCTTGTTCCTCTTCCTATGAAAGCCTCTCATACCTTCCGGTGCTCACCCGGGTCCGAGGGTCATGCACTTTGGGGGGGTTGAGCTGAGCAGATCCCCGGTTTATAAACTCCCCGGTGTCACCGCAAAGGCAAATGAAGCGGGGATTGCCCGCCGATAGGGGCAAGGGGAGCAATCTCTTGCCCCATCCGGTCCAACAAT
>Ga0272449_1000138_pt1 | contig 96332 bp, 101 predicted proteins | sample YNPCB0241_FD_198679 | JGI IMG/M metagenome (GOLD analysis project Ga0272449, IMG submission 198679) | Hot spring sediment microbial communities from Yellowstone National Park, WY, United States - YNP-CB-024-1 | ecosystem: Environmental > Aquatic > Thermal springs > Hot (42-90C) > Sediment...
CACCGTGGGCCCTTAGCATCTTGACCCTCAAAGGCCACGCTCCCGCATGGCCTCACATCCTCAACCATCCACCCCAGCTTTCAAGATCCCCCGCCGCCTACCAGGCAGCGCAAAGAAAAGACTACCAGGACCCCTAGAACGTGTCAAGTACCCCCAGGGCTTCCTCGGGCCAAGGGCTTTGGTGCTCCTTGCACCCCGTTAGCACGCCGGACACCCAGGCGCGGTGAGGACTGCAAGGGTCATGGCCCGCATAACCTTGACGCATACCGCATATCGGCGTAGCTTGAGAATAAGCCCGGGCCCCAAAGCCCGGCGGTTTTGTTTTGGGAGGGCGCCATGCGCTTTGAAAAGATCGCCCCCTACACCTACCGCATCCCCCGGCAGGGGAAGATGCGGGTGGACGCTATCTTCTTCGCTTCCGAGGAGATCCTAAGGGACCTGGAAACGGAGAACTACGCTTCCTTGCAGCAGCTGATGAACGTGGCCACCCTGCCCGGCATCGTGGAGCCGGCCCTGGCCATGCCGGATATCCACTGGGGCTACGGCTTTCCCATCGGGGGGGTGGCGGCCTTTGACCCCGAGGTGGGCGGGGTGGTGAGCCCGGGGGGGGTGGGGTTTGACATCAACTGCTTGCCCCCGGGAACCCGTGTCCTAGCCCACGACCGCTACACGCGGCCCATTGAGGAGCTCGCCCAAGAGCGAGATCCCCTCTTGGTGGCCTGGCGCTTAGGGGAGCGCCCCGAGGCGGCGCGCGCCCTTTTCCTCCTTTCCCGGGAAGGGGAGGAGTTGGTGCGCCTCCGCACCGAAGGGGGTTTTGTCCTCGAGGCCACCCCCGACCACCCGGTCTATACCCCTGCAGGAATGCGCCCTATGGGCGAACTGCGGCCGGGCGACCAAGTGGCGGTTCACCCTTTTCGGGGGCTCCCTTACGAACAGCCCCCTTCCTTGACCCTCGTGGGGGAGGAAACGGCGGAGGCTTGGGCCAAGGAACTGGGCTTTCCCCGGGCCCCCTTGGAGCTCCGGGCGCGGGGGCTTCTGCCCCTTGGGGCAGACCATCCCCACCTGCCAGCCCTTTTGCGCTTGATGGGGTATGCCCTGGGGGATGGGACCTTGTACCGTTCTGGGGGAAAGGCCTACCTCGTCCTCTACGGGGAAAGGGAAGGCCTCCTGGAGGCCAAGGCCGATCTGGAACGTCTGGGCTTTCGGGCGGGGGGGCCTTACCTGCGCCGGCGCCATCACAGCTTCCGAGGCCGGGCCTTTTCCGCGGAGGAGGCTAGCCTGAAGATATCCTCCCGCGCCCTCTTTCTCCTTCTCCGCGCCCTCGGGCTTCCCGAGGGGGCCAGGGCCAAGCAGGGATTTAGGCTCCCGCCTTGGCTTTTTGCCCTTCCCCCTTGGCTTAAGGCCAACTTTCTAGCGGGGCTTTTCGGGGCGGAACTCTCTGCGCCCAGGGCCGTGAGTGGCCACGGCTACAACCTCCTGCCCCCAGTCCTTTCCCAGTCCAAGCGCAGAAGCGCCTTGGAAGAGGGACGTGCTTTTATGCAGGACCTCGCCCGGTTGCTGGCCTCCGTGGGATTAGAGGTGCAGGACCTGCGGGAAGAGGCGGATTGGGAGGAGCCGGAGGACCCTTCCCACCGCTTCAAGCTCATTCTCCGATCCACCCCGGAAAACCTTGCCCGTCTTTACGAGGAAGTGGGCTACGCCTACGCCCCCACCAAGGCTCGGCTGGCCCTTATGGCCGCCCTTTACCTGCGGAAGAAGAAGGCGCACCTGGCCGAGCGGGAGGCCCTGGCCAAGAGAGCGTGGGCGTTGCGCGAGGCGGGCTATTCGGTGACGGCCATCGCCCAAGGGCTTGGGGTTTCCCACCGCTTTGTGGAGCGCACCCTTTACGAGGAGCGCCGTTCCTTCCGTCCCCAAGGCTTTCCCACCTTTCCCGAATTCGTGGTGGCTTCCGCGGGCATGCTCTTTGACCAGGTGGTGGCTGTGGAGCGGGTACCCTATGGGGGAAGGGTTTACGACCTTTCCATGGCCCATCCAGACCACAACTTTGTGGCCGAAGGGTTCGTGGTTTCCAACTGCGGGGTCCGCCTTCTGGTTTCCCATTTGACGTTACAGGACCTCCTCTCCCGCCAGCGGGAGCTCGCCGACGCCCTCTACCGCCTGGTGCCCTCCGGGGTGGGGAGCGAAAGGCGGGACGTGCGCTTTAGCAAGCGGGAGCTCAAGGAGATCCTTAAGGAGGGGGCGGGGTGGCTGGTAAAGCGGGGCTTCGGTTACCCGGAGGACGTGCGCTTCATTGAGTCCGAAGGCCGCCTCCCCTGGGCGAACCCCGACAAGGTTTCGGAGAGGGCCTTTGAACGGGGGGCCCCGCAGATCGGCACCTTGGGAAGCGGCAACCACTTCCTGGAGGTGCAGTACGTGGACGAGGTGTACGAGGAGGAGGCCGCCGAGGCCTTTGGGCTTTTCCCGGGCCAGATCACCGTCCTCATCCACACGGGAAGCCGGGGCCTAGGCCACCAGGTCTGCCAGGACTACGTGGAGCGCTTCCTCAAGGTAGCCCCTCGGTACGGGATTGAGCTCGTGGACAAGCAGCTCGCCGCTGCCCCCATACGAAGCCCCGAGGGGGAAGACTACCTCCAGGCCATGGCCGCTGCTGCCAACTTCGCCTTCGCCAACCGCCAGCTCATCGCCCACTTCGTGCGGGAGGCCTTTGAGGCGGTGGGCTACGCCCCTCGGGACCACGGCCTCCGGGTCCTCTACGACCTCGCCCACAACAACGCCAAGTTTGAGGAGCACAGGGGGCGCCGGGTCCTGGTCCACCGCAAGGGGGCCACCCGGGCCTTTGGGCCTGGCCACCTGGAGATCCCCCCGGAGTACCGGAAGGTGGGCCAGCCCGTCCTGGTGCCGGGGGATATGGGCCGCTACTCCTACGTTCTGGCGGGTACGGCTAGGGCCATGGAGGTTTCCTTCGGCTCCAGTTGCCACGGGGCGGGGCGGAAAATGAGCCGGCACCAGGCGAAGCGGGTGGCCAGGGAGCGGAACCTGGTCAAGGAGCTTGCGGAAAGGGGCATCCTGGTCAGGGCTGCCACCCGGGCCACGGTGGACGAGGAGATGCCCGAGGCCTACAAGGACGTGTCCCTGGTGGTGGAGGCGGTGGAGGGGGCGGGGATTGGCAAGAAGGTGGCCCGCCTCCGGCCCCTCATCGTGGTGAAGGGCTAAGGCCTTTCTCACGAGGCTTTGCTTTCATGGGGGGATGAGGCTTCTTGCCCTTCTCCTCCTCCTCGGCCTCGCCCTAGGGCAGGGCTTCCCCGCAGGGGTCTTTGGCCTCGCCTTCCGGGAGGAAGGGGGGGCCTGGGTGTACGAGGGAGAGGGCGTCCGGCTCGTGTACGTGCCCGGGGTGGGGTGGGCGGAGCCTTTGGGGGACTGGCCGGCCCCGGAAAGGGAGCGGCTCCCCTTGGGGGTACTGAGGGATTTGGGCTACTTCCAGGTACCTGAGGCCTCGGCCCGCTTTGGGAGCCAGGGGCGGGCCTTCCGCCTTGTCCTGGACCTTCCCGGCCCTGCCGCCATGCCCCCTCAGGAGGGCATGGCGCGGGAGGGCCTGCGCCTCCGGTTACCCTACCTGGCGCCGAAGGCCCTCGAGGCCCCCTGGCCCAAGGGGGTTTCGGCCTCGGTGCGGCTTCTTCCCCAGGGTACCGAGCTAACGCTTTCCGCCCCCGGGAAGCTCCTCCGCTACCGGCTATTTCCTTTGAATGACCCTCCCCGCCTCGTCCTGGACCTCTACCCCCTGGCCCCGGAGGTGGAGGAGGTTCTGGCCCCAGGGGTGCGCTACCGCGAGGTCTGGGCTTTCGCCCCGGAGCCCCTAAGGCTCTACCTGGTGGAGGCGGAAAGGGGGAGGCTTCTGCCCGTGGGCACCCCGGGGAAGCGGGCTTTGCCCAAGGACCTGGCCCCAGGGGCCTTGGCCGTCCTCAACGGGGGCTACTTTGACCCCAAGACCGGCACCCCCATCGGGCTTTGGGTCCAGGACGGGGTCACGGTCTCCTACCCCTTCGGCCGCGCCGCCCTGTTTTGGGATGGATTTACCTTCTTCCTGGGCCTGCCCCGCTTTGAAGCGGTGGTGGCGGGGCCCAGGGGGGAAAGGGTGCGGGTGGGGGTGAACGCCTCCCGGGCCCGCTACACCGCCCACACCGTGCCGGGCCCCGTGGGGCGGGAGGGGGAGGAGGTGGCCCTGGTGCGGGGGGACCGGGTGGAGGCCCTCTTCCCCGCCCCGGCGGAGCTTCCCGCCGGGGCCTGGGCCCTCGCTTTCCCCAAGGGGGCCCCGCCCTTCCCCTTGGCGGTGGGGGAACGCCTAAGCCTCTACGGGCGGCTAGACCCCCCCTTCCGCTACGCCCTGGAAGGGGGGCCCCTGCTCCTCTGGGAGGGCCAGTACGCCTTTGACCCGGCCAAGGAGAACTTCAAGGATCCAAGGCCCCTCCAGGCCGTGGCCCCCCAGGCGGCGGTGGCCTGGACGAGGGAGGGGCGGCTATGGCTCCTCGTTTCCGAGCCCACCACCCCCGGGGTCCTGGCCCGGGCCCTCCTCGCCCGGGGGGCCTGGAACGCCCTCCGGATGGACGGGGGCGGCTCGGCCCAGCTTTGGGTGAAGGGGGTGTTGCGAAGCCCTTACCAAGGGAGCCCCAGGCCCGTGGTGAACGCCCTGGCCCTTTTTGCGCCATAATCCCCTTGTGGGCCCCAGTTTCCACCGCGCCTACGCCAGCCGCCTCGCCTGGCGCTACCGCCTCCTTTTGGCCCTGGCCCTCGCCCTCTTGGGCCTTTCCCACCCCCTTTTCGCCCTCCTTTCCCCCTTGGGCCTCCTCCTTCCCACCCGCCTGTGGGAGGGGAGGGCTCTTTGGGAGATCAGCCGGGTGAGCCTCGCCTACCCCACCGCCCTCGCCTACGGGGAGGAGCGGCTTTGGGCGGAGGCAAGGAAGGCCCCCCTTAGGCTTCCGCCCTTTCCCCTTGGCCTTCTCTTCCTCTACCTCTTGGCCCTGGTGCTAGCCCTCCTCCTCGCCGCCTGGCGGGCGGAAGGGGCGGGGGGCGGGTGGGCCCTCCCACGCCTGGAGCGGCCCGCCACGCCCCAAGGGGCTTCGGGGAGGGAAGAGGGTGCCTCGCAAGCTAGGGGGGAGGAGACGGGGAGGGATGGGGCTTCGGAGAGGGGCTCTTCCCCGGGCCAGGGTGGGGGCTCCTTCCGGAGGGAAGGGGAGGCCCCCGCTTCCCAGGGCGGCACTTCGGGAGAGGTGGGCCCTTCGCAAGGGGAGGGCGCCAGCGGGGCTTCCCCGGGCCCTAGGGGAGGGGTGGGTTCGGGCACGGGGGACGTCCAACAGGGTCCCCCCGTCCTTCCCCCGACGCCCCAAGGGGAGGAAGCGGGTCTCCTTCCCCCGGGGGAGGGGGAAGGCGAGGGCTTGCCTTCCCCTTGGCCCGCGGGTAGGCCCCCCGAGAGGGTGCGCCGGGGGGTGGAGGTCTACCTGGAGAAGACCCCCCTTGCCCCGGAAGCCCGGGAGCTCCTCAGGCGCTATTTCGCCGCGCCTTGAGGAGGGCCAAGGCCTCCTCTAGGGAGACCGGGCCCACCTCGAGGCGCCCCGCCACCGGGAAGGCCCCCTGGCTTCCCCCGTGGCCGAAACGGGCCCCCACCTTGAGGGCCACGTCCTGGAGAAGGGCCCGCATCTTGGCGTGCTTCTCCTCGCCGTGTTCCCTGGCGTGGGGGTTTTCCCGGACCTCCAGGAGGCGCAGGCTCCCGTCCTCCCCCACCTCGTAGATGGCGTACCGGGGAGCGTGGCCGAAGGGGCCTGGGTAGACCCGGCCCTCCTCCTTGTCCAAAGCGATGGCGACGCGCATGGTCCTAGAATACACCCCCAGGGTAAAGGCTACCCTTCCCGCCGCCACTCCCCGCTTTTGCCCCCCGCCTTGTGGAGGAGGCGCACCTCCTTGATGACAAGCCCCTTGGAGGCCGCCTTGAGCATATCGTAAACCGTGAGGGCGGCCACGGCACAGGCGGTGAGGGCCTCCATCTCCACCCCGGTTTCCGCCTTGGTGCGCACCGTGGCCTCAATGCGCACCCGCTTGGCCTCCCTTTCCAGGTCCACCCTCACCTCCACCCCGGTGAGGGGAAGGGGGTGGCAGAGGGGAATGAGGTCCGCCGTCTTCTTGGCCGCCTGGATGCCGGCGAGTTGGGCCACCACCAAGGGGTCCCCCTTGCCCACCCCGCCCTTTTCCAGGGCCAGAAGGGTTTCCTCCGTAAGCTCCACGAAGGCCTCGGCGGTGGCGGTGCGGAAGGTCGCTGGCTTTTCCGTCACGTCCACCATCTGGGGCCTGCCATCCTTGAAATGGGTGAGGTCCATGGCCTTAGTGTAGTACCCTGAGGGCAAATGCCCGAAGGGGACGTCTTGGTGGTGGGGGCGGGAATCTTGGGGCTTTCCGCCGCCTACTTCCTGGCCCAGAGGGGCTTCCCGGTCTTGGTCCTGGAGCGGGAGGCCCCCCTCGCCTGCACCAGCGACAAGTCCACGGAGTGCTACCGGGTCTTCTGGCCAGGGGAGGAAGCCTTGGCCTCCTTGGTCGGGCGAAGCCTCGAGCTCCTCGGCCCCTTTGGGGAAGCGGCCCGGCCTAGGCCGAGGGGCTACCTCTACGTGGGCGAGGCGGAAAGCCTCTTCGCCCTGGCCCAGGCTGCCCCCCACGCCGGGCCCTTGCGGGTTCACCCCAAAGCCGCCACCTACCCGTCGGGGGCGGAAGAGGGGATGGACCTCCTCCTCCCCGGGGCCTTGGGCGAGGTTTTCCCCTATCTGGCCCACCTGAAGGGCAAGGCCGGGCTCCACGTGCGCAAGGCGGGCTGGCTTTCCGCCCACGGCCTGGGGATGGCCCTCCTGGAGGCCCTGAGGAAGGCGGGGGGTAGGCTGGTAGCGGGGGCGTTTTTGGGCCTGGAGCGGGAAGGGGGTAGGCCCCGCTACGCCCGGGTGCGGCGGGGGGAGGAGGAGGCGCTTTGGCCTTTCGCCGCCTTGGTCCTCGCCCCGGGGCCTGGGCTTCCCGCCCTCCTTGCCGCCTTGGACCCCACCCTCCCCGTGGCGGCCGAGCCCCACTTCAAGGCCTGGTTCCCCGACCCCTTGGGCCTCTTCCCCCGGGAGACCCCCCTTCTCATCTGGAACGAAGGCCAGGAGATTTTCACCCCGGAGGAACAGGCCCTCCTGCGGGACGAGGCGGCCTTTGCCCCCCTCCTTGGCCCTTTGCCTCCCGGAGCCCACGGTAGGCCCGAGGGGGAAGGCTTCCTCGCCCTTTACAACCCATGGCCTCAGACGGAATTCCCCTGGGCTTGCGGCCCTACCCCGCCTCCGTGGGCGGGGGAGGTGGCCCTTAGGGGGCTTTTCCCCATGCTTCCTGGCCTTCGGGCCTACCTGGGGGTGCGGCCCCGGGTGGACGGGGGGTACTACGTGCGCACCCCAGAGAACCTGCCCCTACTGGGTCCGGTGGCCGAAGGGGTTTACCTCCTCGGGGCCTTTTCCGGTTATGGGGTTATGGCCGCCTTGGGGGCGGGGGAGGCCCTGGCCCGGATGGTGGCGGGGGAGGACCTCCCTTCCTGGGCCTGGGGCTTCCTGCCTAGCCGCTACAAAGACCCTGGCCGCCGCCCCCAAGGGGCGGCGGCCCGGGCGCAGCTTTAAAGGGCGAACTCCTTTAGGAGGCCTTCTAGGTCCAGGCTTTCCCGCTGCCCCAAGGCGGGGTAGACCTCGGGGTAGCGGGGGAGGTAGGCCTTAAGCCGTTCTTCAAAGGTGGGCACCTCCGCCTTCCAGAAGACCCCGATGGGGATCCTTTCCCCCCACTCCGCCGCTTTCTCTTGGAACTGGGCCATCTTCCGGTCCAGCTCCTCGGGAGGAAGCCCTTCCGGGACAAAGGGGTCGTAGCCCTCCTCCTGGAGCTTGTAAAGCCTTGGGGCGAACCACTCCTTGGTGTGCAGGTCGTTGTAGGTGGGGCAGGGCTGGAGGACGTGGAGGAAGGCGAGGCCCTTGTGGTTTATGCCTTCCTTGATGAGCTCTTTCAGGCCCTTGACGTCGTAGGCGTAGCCCCGGGCAATCCAGGTGTACCCGGAGGCGAAGGCCAGGAGAAGGGGATTGATGCGCCCTTGGGGGTTGGGCTTGGGCAGGCTTTTGGTCTTCTCCCCCAGGCCCAAGGTGGGTCCCGCCTGGCCCTTGGTGAGGCCGTAGACCTCGTTGTCGTGGAGGATGTAGAGCATGTCCACGTTCCTGCGGCCGGCGGCCACGAAGTGCCCGGCCCCGATGCCAAGCCCGTCCCCGTCCCCGCCCACGGCCACCACGGTGAGGTGGGGGTTGGCCAGCTTGGCCCCTTGGGCCACGGGGAGGACGCGGCCGTGAAGGGTGTGGACCCCGTAGACGTTCAAGTAGTGGGGGGTCTTGGCCGAGCAGCCGATGCCGGAGAAGACCACGGTTTGGCTCGGGTCCTTCCGAAGCTCAAAGAGGGCCATCTGGAGGGCCGAGAGGATGCCAAAGTCCCCGCAACCCGGGCACCAGTCGGGCTGCTTTTCCGCCTTGTAGTCCTGAAGCTTAAGCTCCACCATGCTAGACTCCCTTCCGCAACACCAAGCGCGCGGGGGCTTCCCCGGAAAGCACCGCCTTAAGGGCCTCCACCGCCTCGTCCAGGGTGATGGGGCGGCCGTTGTACTTCACCACCCGGTGGTGGACCTTCTTCAGGGTTTCCTGCTGCACCAGGTCGGCGAGTTGTCCGGAGTAGTTGTGCTCCACGGTGACGAGCCGCTTCCCCTCCAGGAGGGGGCCGATCTCGGGGAAGGGCCAGAGGAGCCTAAGGTGGAGGTAGCCTACCCCGGGAAGGTGGTCTAAGGCCTCCAGAAGGGTCCCCTTCACCGTGCCGAAGCCCAGGACCAGAACGTCCCCGTCCCGATAGAGGGTGTACTGGTCCTCCAGGGGGATTTCCCGCCTTGCGGTGAGGAGCTTTTGCATGCGCTTTTCCATCTGGTATTCCCGGAGGACGGGGTCTTCCGTGATGTGCCCCTCGAGGTCGTGCTCGTCCGAGGTCATCCAGTAGACCCCCCCCGGGGTTCCCAAGGGGATGAAGGGGGAGATGCCGTCCTCCGCGGGCGCGTAGCGCTCGTAGGGGCCAAAGCCTTCCCGTGGGGCTAGGCGCTTTTCCCCGTTTAGGGAGAGGACCTTCAGGGCCTCCTTGGGGAGGCTTTGCGCCATGGAGGCCAGGAACTTGTCCAGGAGGTGGACCACCACCGTCTGGTACCGCCAGGCCCAGGCCAGGGCCTTCTGGGCGTCCAGGAAGGCGTCCAGGATGTCCCCGGAGGCGAGGACGAGCCTCGGGTACTCCCCGTGCCCGCCCCGGATGGCGAAGAGGAGGTCCCCCTGCTCCGTGCGGGTGGGAAGCCCCGTGGAGGGCCCGCCCCGCTGGTAAAGGGTTACCACCAGGGGGGCCTCAATCATCCCGGCGAAGCCCATCCCCTCGGCCATGAGGCTGAAGCCGGGGCCGCTCGTGGCCGTGGCCGCCTTGGCCCCGGCGAGGGCCGCCCCCACCGCCATGGTCACGGCGGCGATCTCGTCCTCCGTTTGCACCACGGCCACGTCCGCCCCTGGGAAGGCGGTGTGGGCCTCGAGGTAGACGCTTTCGTCCGTGGCGGGGCTGATGGGGTAGTAGGTCTGGAAGCGGAGGCCCCCGGCTAGCTTCCCCAGGGCGGCGGCCTGGGCCCCGGTGAGGTAGACCCGGCCCGGCTCGTAGCCGTTGAGGTGCAGTTGGAAGGAAAGCCTCGGCACCTCCTCGCGGTAGACGGCCTCGGCCACCTTCTCGTTCAGCTCCAGCACCTTGCCCCTAAACTGCAGGGCCAGGGCCTCCAGAAGGGGCTTTAGGGGGAAGCCCAAGAGGTGGAGGCTCGCCGCCACGGCGATGGTGTTCAGCGTGCGCCGGGCCTGCAGGGAGGGCACGCCGAGCTCCGCCCCGATGCGGTCCGCCACCTCCTCGTAAGGGTAGGGTAGGGGCTGGACCCCCGCCTCGGCGTAGGCGGCGAGGATTTCCTTTAGGCTCGGGTCCGCCTTGCCGAAGCGCTCGGCGAGGGCCTCCTGCACCCGGTGGTCCAGCATGGGGAGCTTGTGGACCGTTAGGTCCAGCACCTTGGGGTCGTAAAGGAGCACCCCCCCGGGCCGCACCTCGTCCAGGTGGCGGGCCAGGGTCTCCCCGTCCAGGGCCACCAGGAAGTCCACCTTGCCCCGGAAAGCCCCCACCGGTTTTCGCCCTAGGCGCACGTCCAGGTAGGAGTGCCGCCCCATGATGTTGGAGTGGTACTCCCGCTTGGTGGCCACCCACCACCCCCCCTTGGCCACCGCCCGGGCGAAGAGGGTGGCCGCCGTTTCTATCCCGCCCCCTTGGGGGCCGCCCACGCGCCAAGTGAACTCCTCCATAAGCCCTCCTTGGTCCAGGACTACCCTACTCCTTATGCCTCGGGTTGGCTAGGGGCATTTGCCCAAATCACTCCTCCTGGTCCGCTTGGTGGAGCCTTTTGCCCCAGGGGCTTTGGGGGGCGTGGTGCTCTAGGACTAGGCTCCGCACCCAGGGGTCTTGGATGCGCTCGGCGGCGTAAAGGGGGTGGTGGCGGCGCACCTGGAAGGCGCCCAAGAGCCCCCGGCGCAGGGGGTAAGGGGGTAGGGGCGGGGCGAAAAGCCCCGTGAGGATGCGCTCCAGGGGGCGGTAGGGCCTTAGGGCCTTGCCGGCGTCGTGGAGGAGGGCGGCCCGCACCACCTCCTTGGGGGCCTCGGGGTGGGCCCTGAGGAGGCGGCGGGCCACCCGCACCGCATGGGCCCGGTCCCGGGGGTCCATGGCGAGGTAAAGCGCCCCTTCTTCCCCCTCCAGGAAGGCCAGGGCAAAGGCGTCGTCGGGAGGGGTTTTGGGGGGGAAGAAGGCCTCGAGGAGGCGGAAGAGGCGCTTGGCCAAGCTAGATGAACTTCTTGAGCATGTTGGCGATTTCCTCGGGCTTCTTGGGGTCCACCTTGCCCTCGGAAACCTCCGTGGCGCAGACGTTGAGGAACTCGTGGAGGATCAAGGTGGCTGCCGCCTCCATGGCCTTCTTGGTGGCGGTCATCTGGGTGAGGACCTCATCGCAGGGACGGCCCTCGGCCACCATCTTCTGCAGGCCCCGAACCTGGCCCTCAATGCGCCGTAGACGCTTCAGGATGTTCTCCACGGTGTCCTGTCCCAGCTCGGTGGTCTTGGTCATGGGGGCATTATATACCACTACCCCCTATGGCGTCTTCGCTCATGGGTTCCTCAGATTCCGGGGCCTTGGGCCTGCGCACCCAAAGGAGCCTTCCCCCCAGGAGGCGGGTGATTTGGTGAAGGCGGGCTTCGGGGTCTTCGGTAGGCGCCTCGTCCTTGGGGGCTTCTTCCGGGTCCTCCTTGGGCGGGGCCGCCGGGGCGGGGGTACGGGGAGTGGGTTTGGGAGGGGGGCTTACGGGCTCAGGGCTTTTTTTTTCCAGGACGAGGAGGATCTCCTCCACCCCGAAGTGCTCCTGGGCCAGGGGCAGAAGCGCCCCCTTTTGCTCCTCGGCCTTTTTGTGGTGGAAGGCCTTGCTCTCGGGGAAGCGGAGGTAGAGGGTAGACCCCACCACCTCGGGCCTGGCCTCCCGCACGAAGGCCCGTAGGGTGGGCCTGAGGGCCTCCAAAAAGGCGCGGAAGCGGGGTGCCAGGTCTTCTCCCCCCTTGGGTTCCGGCCGAGCCCCCTCCTCCCGGCGCGGCGCGGGTGGGGGGGCGAGAGGGTCAAACTCGGGCAAGGGGGGTTCTGGGGGTTGGACCCTGGGCGCTTCCCCTTGGGCCTTGGGGGTGGGGGCGAAGGCGGAGAGGAGGGCCGCCTCGAGGGAGAGGAGGTCGGAACGCTTGCCCAGCCGCTCCGAGGCCTCGTCCAACCGGGTGAGGGCGGAAAGGAGGGCTTCGGGGGAAAGGGGAAGGGGCCTACCCGGGAGGCCGTAGGCGGCATAGAGGGCTTCCCGCAAGGCCTCCATAAGCCCCCCCACCAGGCTCCTCGGGGCGAAGCCTTGGCCGTAGAGCCTCCGGGCCGCCTCCAAGGCTTCCTTAAGCCGGCCCTCGCCCAGGGCCTGGGCCAGGCCGAAGAGGGCCTCCTTGGGGGGGAGGCCCAGGGCCTCCTCCACCTTGGCCCGGGTGAGGGGGTCCTCCAGGAGGAGGAGGCGGTCCAGGAGGCTTTCCGCATCCCGCATGGCCCCGTCTGCCAGGCGGGCCACCAGGAGGAGGGCCTCCTTCTCTGCCCTGCGCCCCAGGGTCTGGAGGATGCGCTCCAGCTTGCCGGCGATCTCCTCCTCCGTGAGGCGGCGGAAGCGGTAGTGCTGGGTGCGGGAGAGGATGGTGGGGGGCATCCTCTCGGGTTCCGTGGTGGCGAAGACGAAGAGGACATGGGGAGGGGGCTCTTCCAGGGTCTTGAGGAGGGCGTTGAAGGCGCTTTTGGAGAGCATGTGGGCCTCGTCCAGGATGAAGACCTTCTTGGGGGCGGAAAGGGGGGCGAGGAGGATCCTCTCCCTTAGCTCCCGCACGTCCTCCACGGAGTTGTTGCTGGCGGCGTCTATCTCCACCACGTCGGGGTGGCTCCCCTTTTGCACCGCCTGGCAGTGGGGGCAGGCCCCGCAGGGGCGCTCCTCCCCTTGGCACCCCACGGCCATGGCCAGGAGGCGGGCGGTGGTGGTCTTTCCCACCCCGCGGGGGCCGGAGAAGAGGTAGGCCTGGGCCAGCCTCCCTTCCCGGATGGCCCGAAGGAGGGGTTCTTTCACGTGTTCTTGGCCCACCACCTCGGCGAAGGTGAGGGGGCGCACCCGGCGGTAGAGGGCGCTCACAAGGGCTAGTATAGGGCGTGGTGCGGAGCTTTCTCTCCTTCCACGTCAAAGCCCCCTTGGAGGAGGTGGCGGCCTGGGCGGGAGGCCACACCCAAGGGGCCGGGGTGTACCTGGTGCCCGACCCGCCCTGGGTGAGCCTCTACCACGAGGCCCTCGAGGCCGAGGAGGACCCCAAGGCCATACGGGCTTTCCTGAAGGCGCTTTCCCGGCTGGGCCCCGCTTTGGCCTTCATGGTCCTGAACGAGGAGGACCTCCTTTTCCTCCAGGCGGAAGGGGGCGAGGTGGTGGCCGAGCTCAGGCGGGGCCCGGAACTGGGGGAAGCCCTCTTGGCCCCCGAGGCGCTTCTTCCCCTTCTGGCGGAGGCTAAGCGGATGCCCCCTATGGGCGCCGTCCAGGCCCTCGCTGCCCATTTCGGCCTCCACCCCGACCACGCCCTGCTAGGGTTTTTGGACCTTTTGGAAGCCGAGGAGGAGGAAGGCTTGCCCGAGGAGGTGGTCTACCTTGAGTGAGGCCCTGGTGGTGAAGGTGGGAGGGAGCCTAAGGGGGGCGGAGGCCCTTTTGGACGAGCTCGCCCCCTATCCTGGGCCCCTGGTCCTGGTCCACGGCGGCGGCCCCGAGATCGGGGCCCTCCTCGCCCGGCTGGGCTACGAAAGCCGCTTCGTGGGGGGCTTGCGCGTGACCCCCAAGGAGCACCTCGAGGCGGTGGAGATGGCCCTCTACCTCACGGGCAAGCGCCTGGCCGAGGGGCTTTCCCGAAGGGGAAGAAGGGCCCTGGCCCTTTCCGGGCGGGACGCCCTTTGCCTAAAGGGCAGGGCCCTGCCCGAGCTCGGCCGGGTGGGGGAGGTGGTGGGGGTGGAGGCGGGGCTTTTCCTGGACCTCCTGGAGAAGGGCTACACCCCCCTCCTCGCCCCCATCGCCCTGGACGAGGAGGGCCCCTTGAACGTCAACGCCGACACCGCCGCCGGCGCCGTGGCCGGGGCCTTGGGGTGGGGGGTGGTGTTCCTCACCGACGTGGAGGGGGTCTATGCGGACCCCAAGGACCCCACGACCCGCCTCCCCCGCCTCACCCCGGAGGAGGTGGAGGCCCTGAAAGCCCAAGGGGTCATCCAGGGGGGGATGATCCCCAAGGTGGAGGCGGCCCTGGCGGCGCTCCGGGCCGGGGCCCCCTGGGCGGCCATCGCCAAGGGGGGCCTAGGGGTTTTGGGGAGGGTGCTTTTGGGCGAGGCGGGTACCCTGTTCACCCCAAAAGCTGCAGAAAGGCCCGCATGAACCCGGGCAGGTCCTTGGGCCCCTGGGCGGTTACCAGGTTGCCGTCCACCACCACCCCTTCCTCCTGGTAAAGCCCGCCGGCGTTCACCAGGTCGTCGCGGATGGAGGGAAACCCCGTGACCCTCTTGCCCCGCACCACCCCGGCGCTGATGAGAACCCAGCCCGCATGGCAGATGGCCCCCAGGGGCTTGCCTTCCCCTGCCGCCTTCCGCACCAAGGCCAAGACAGCCTCGCTCCGCCGCAGGTAGTCGGGGGCGAACCCCCCGGGGATGAGGAGCCCCGCAAGCTCCGGGGCCTCCCCTGCGCCAAGCTCCGCCTTCCAGGCCAAGCCCGACTTGGCCCGGTACTCCCGGGCCTCGGGCCCCAGGACCACCGGGGTGTAGCCCGCCTCCTGCACCCGGTAGTAGGGGTAGAGGAACTCCCGCTCGTCAAAGAGGTCCGCTAGGAGCATCCCGATGCGCCGCACGCCACACCTCCAGGAACTCCTTCAGGATATTCCCCGTTACCCCCCAGATGTCCACCCCCCGCCAGGGGAAGTGCCACACCGTGCGCCCTAGGCGCACCTCGCTCCAGGGAACAAGGGCCAAAAGCTCCTCCAGGGGGGCGAGGAGGACCTCGGCCACCTCCTCCGGGCTGGGCTTTAGGGGGGGGAGGTCTTCCCGAAAGACCACCACGGGCTGCACCCAAAACCCCTGGGGGGAAAGGGCGGGGGAGAGGAAGCCCAAGGCTTCCACCCCCCTTAGCCCTACCTCCTCCTCCGCCTCCCTTAAGGCCGCCTCCACCACCCCTTCCCCCGCTTCCACCACCCCCCCGGGGAAGCTCACCTGGCCGGCGTGGGTGGGGAGGGAGGGGCTACGCCGGGTGAAGAGGAGGTGCCCCCCCAGGAGGGGCACGGCCACCGCCGCTAGCCGAAAGCCCTGGGGGAGGGCTACTTCTGGCAGGCTTTGCGGGAGCGCCTTCTTAAGGCGGTCTCGGGGTCCAAACCCCTTTTGGCGAAAAGCCCCACCAGGTTCCAAAGCGCCTCCTCCAGGTCATCCCTCTCCAGCGCCCTCAAAAGCCCCTCCTCGCTTCCGGGGTCTATGCCCTTGCGCTGGAGCTCGTAGGCCCTTAGCAGGGTGGGGAGGTTCTTGGGCAGGCCGCAGGGGTCTTCCCCCTTACCCTCCTGGGCCTTCAGGTCTTCCCAGCGGGCCTTGACCTCCTCTGGGGTCTTGGCTTCCGCCTCCCCGAAGACGTGCGGATGGCGGCGGATGAGCTTTTCCACGATGGCCCTTTCCACGTCCTCGTAAGCGAAGCGCCCTTCCTCCTCGGCGATGACGCTGTGGAAGGCCACCTGGAGGAGGACGTCCCCAAGCTCCTCCGCCATCTCCTTGGGGTTCCCGCCCAGGAGGGCGTCCGCCGCCTCCGAGGCCTCCTCCAGGAGGTAGGGGACCAGGCTCTCGTGGGTCTGGGCCCGGTCCCAAGGGCACCCTCCGGGGCCCCTAAGGCGGCGCATCACCTCAAGCAGGCGTTCCATGCCCCCCATTCTCGCGCAAAAGAAGCCCACCCAAAAGGGATAGCCCCACCAAAAGGAGGCCCAAGGGGTCCAAGGGAGCGGGTTCCAGGACCACACCTGCGGGGGTGGGTATGGGAAGCCCGGTGGTGCGGGTGAGGAGGAAGAGGACCAGGAGCACCCCCACCAAAAGGCGCCCGGCTCGGAGCCAAGGGGGGCCAAGGCGCACCTCCAGAAGGGGCAAAAGGAGGAGGGAAAGCCCGTAGCCCAGCTCCAAGGCCAGGAGGAGCATGAAGAGGAGGCCGTACCAAAAGCCCGGGGTTTGCAGGGCAAGGCTAGGGTCCTTCAGGCGGAAGACCTCCCCGCAAAGCCCCCCGCCCAAGGGGGTATCCCCCAGGCCGAGGAGCTGGAGGAAGAAGGGGAGGGTAAGGAGAATGCCGGCTAAGCGGAGCATAGTCCCAAGGCTCCTTCCAGGGGGCATCTTACCCCGGTGAAGTACATTTGTCCCCCTGAGGCCCCCTATCCTGTAGCCATGCGGCGTTGGATGGCACTCCCCTTTCTTCTCGGTCTGGCCCTGGCCCAGGAGGTGCGGCTGGTGGAGGGGTGGGTCCGTTACCCGGCTAGCCTGGCCGTTACCGCTGCGTACCTAACCTTGGAGAACCCGGGTGAACGCCCTTTGCGCCTTTTGGGGGCGGAGGCGGCGTGGGCCGAGCGGGTGGAGCTTCACGGCACCTTCCACCAGGAAAAAGACGGCAAGATGGTCATGGGAATGCGGCCTGTGGACTTCGCGGAGGTCCCGCCCAAGGGAAGGCTTGTCCTCAAGCCGGGCGGGTACCACCTCATGCTCTTCAACCTCAAGCGGCCCCTCAAGCTGGGGGAAAAGGTGGAGCTTGTCCTGAAGTTCCAAAACGGCACCCAGCTTAAGGTGCTCCTGCCCGTGGAGGCCCGATGAGGTGGCTTGGGCTTTCCCTTGCCCTCTTGGCCCTCCTGGGGGTGGCCTACCTTTTCCTGCCCAAGGGCCATAGCTTCTACGGCACCAGGCTCATGCAGCCTAAGCCCGTGGACTTTGCCCTGCAAGGCCCAGGGGACCCTGTGCGCTTGGCCGATTTCCAGGACAAGGTGGTCCTCCTCTTCTTCGGCTACGTGCACTGCCCCGATGTCTGCCCCACCACCCTTCTCGCCTTGAAGCGGGCTTACGAGAAGCTTTCCCCGAAGGAGCAGGAAAGGGTGCAGGTGGTCTTCGTCAGCGTGGACCCAGAGCGGGACCCGCCCGAGGTGGCGGACCGCTACGCCAAGGCCTTCCATCCCCGCTTCCTGGGCCTTTCCGGAAGCCCCGAGGCCATCCGGGAGGTGGCCCAGGGCTTTGGCGTCTACTACCAGAAGACCCAGTACCGGGGGCCCGGGGAGTACCTGGTGGACCACACCGCCACCACCTTCGTGGTACAAGGGGGGAAGCTTGTCCTCCTCTTCAGCCCGGACAAGGTGGAGGCCACGGACAAGGTGGTGGCGGACCTTAGGGCCTTGTTGTAGCATGAAGCATGGCGGATTTCAGAGATTTCTTGGAAAAGACCAAGGAGACGGTGCGGTCCGTGGCCGATGAGGCGGAGAAGCGCCTCTTGGAGCTCAAGGACAAGCTGGACCAGGACAAGGATGGCCGGCCCGACGTGGTGGAGCGGGCCTTGGAGGAGGCCAAGAAGGCGCTGGAGGAGGCGAAGGCCCGCCTGAGGGAGTTGGACCAGGACCAGGACGGACTACCCGACCAGCTCAAAGGCTTGGCGGAGGCGGCCAAGAAGGCGGCGGAGACCGCCAAGGCCAAGGCGGAGGAGGCCGCCCGCCTCCTTCGGGAGCGCCTGGGCCGGGGCTAGCCCAAGGCCACGTCCAGGGCCATCATGGTGGCGAAGCCCACCATGACCCCGAAGGTGGACACGTCCCCGTTCCCTTCCGCCTGGCTTTCCGGGATCACCTCCTCCACGATGACGAAGACCATGGCCCCCGCCGCCAAGGCCATGAGGTAGGGAAGGAGGGCCATCATCTGCCCCACCAAAAGCGCTCCTAAGACCGCTCCCAGGGGTTCCACGATGGCGGAAAGCTGGCCGTAGAAGAAGGCGAGCCCCGCCCCCACCCCTGCCCGCCGCAGGGGCCAGGCCACGGCGAGGCCCTCGGGCAGGTTTTGCAGCCCAATGCCCACGGCTAGGGCAATAGCTGCCCCCAGGCTTGCCGCTCCTGTGGGGTCCAGGTCCGCAGCCCCGAAGGCTACCCCCACCGCCAGCCCCTCGGGGAAGTTGTGCAGGGTGATGGCCAGGATGAGAAGGGTGGTGCGCCGCCAATGGGTGGGGAGGCCCTCCGCCCTGGCCTCCGGCATGAGGTGGATGTGGGGAAGAAAGCGGTCCAAAAGGCGCAGCAAGGCCCCGCCCAGGAGGAAGCCCACCACCGCCGGAACGAGGGGGTTTTGCCCTTGGGCTTCCGCCATCTCCATCCCCGGCAGGAGGAGGGAGAAGACGCTCGCTGCCAGCATCACCCCGGCGGCGAAACCTAGCATGCCGTCCAGAAGTTTGCGGCTGGGCTCTTGGGCGAGAAAAACGCTGGCGGCTCCCACTGCGGTCAGCCCCCAGGTGAAAAGGCCGCCCAGGAGGGCGTGGAGGACCGGGGTGTCCATGCCCCTGATTTTAGGCAAACCTAAACCCCGAGGCAAGCCCGCTTTGGGGTATCCTGAGGTAAGGTATGCTGGATAAGCTCGCGCGCCTAGAAGAAGAGTACCGGGAGCTGGAAGCGCTCCTTGCCGACCCCGAGGTCCTAAAGGACCCCGGGCGCTACCAGAACCTTTCCCGGCGCTACGCTGAGATGGGGGAGATCATCGCCCTCATCCGGGACTACCGCAAGGTGCTGGAGGACCTCGAGGGCCTGGAAACCCTCCTGGAGGACCCCGACCTGAAGGAGGAGGCCAAGGCGGAGAAGGAACGGCTTCTTGCCCGGAAGGACGAGCTGGAGCGGGAGCTTGAGCGCCACCTCCTGCCCAAAGACCCCATGGACGAGCGGGACGCCATCGTGGAGATCCGGGCCGGCACCGGGGGGGAGGAGGCGGCCCTTTTTGCCCGGGACCTCTTGGAGATGTACCTCCGCTTCGCCGAGGAGATGGGGTTTGAAACGGAGATCCTGGACTCCAACCCCACGGACCTTGGCGGCTTTTCCAAGGTGGTTTTTGAGGTGCGGGGTCCGGGCGCTTACGGCACCTTCAAGTACGAGAGCGGGGTCCACCGGGTGCAGCGGGTTCCGGCCACGGAAACCCAGGGGCGGATCCACACCTCCACGGCCACGGTGGCCGTCTTGCCCAAGGCGGAGGAGGCGGACTTCCAGCTCAACATGGACGAGATCCGCATTGACGTGATGCGGGCCTCGGGGCCTGGGGGGCAGGGGGTGAACACCACGGACTCTGCCGTGCGGGTGGTGCACCTGCCCACGGGGATCATGGTCACCTGCCAGGATTCCCGGAGCCAGATTAAAAACCGGGAGAAGGCCCTCATGATCCTAAGGAGCCGCCTCCTGGAAATGAAGCGGGCGGAGGAGGCGGAAAAGCTCCGCCAGACCCGCCTGGCCCAGATTGGCACCGGGGAGCGCTCGGAGAAGATCCGCACCTATAACTTCCCCCAGTCCCGGGTCACGGACCACCGCATCGGCTTCACCACCCACGACCTCGAGGGCGTCCTCTCGGGCCACCTCCAGCCCCTTTTGGAGGCCCTCAAGCGGGCTGACCAGGAGCGCCAGCTGGAGGCCATGACGGAAGCGTGATGCGCCGCGAGATCCTGGTGGTGGCGGCCATCCTCCTGGACCGCCAGGGCCGGGTTCTCTTGGTGGGGAACGACTGGGGCCGCAAGGGCCAGGTGCGCTATACCCTTCCCGGGGGCACGGTGGAGCCGGGGGAGACGGTACTGGAGGCCCTGGCCCGGGAGGTGCGGGAGGAGACGGGGCTTTGGGTTAAGGCGGTGGAGCACCTGGCCTACGTGATCCAGGTGGAGGACCGGCGCAAGAACGAGCGCACCCTGGCCATGGCCTTCAAGGCCAGCTACGAGGGGCTTTTAAACCCCAAGGACCCCGATGGGCACATCGTGGAGGCCCGCTTTTTCACCCCGGAAGAGGTGGCGGCCAAGCTGGCCGGCCACCGCCCCTTGCAGGAACCCCTTCTGGATTACCTCTCCGGGGAGCGGGGGCGGTTTTACGCCTACACCGGCTGGGGCCAACCGGGGGTGCGGGTCTAGGGGCCGAGCTTCCGCTTGAGGTAGCTAAGGAGCTCCTCCAAGGTTTTCCTTAGGGCCCTTTGCTCCTCCGCCAGGGCCTCGAGGGGGTCCTTGGGCGCCTCGTTGCCGCTCAAGGTTTTAAAGAGCAGGGTGGGGTTGCCGCACCGGGGACAGGACACCTCTACCGGCCGCACCGAGGGGGCATAGAAGACCCGGGCCCCACACCGGGGGCAGAGGAGGTACTTGACTCCCAGGGCTTCCCCCTTGCGCACCGCTTCCGCCAGCTCCTTGGCCTCTTCGCGGGGAAAGCCCAGGAAGTAGTCCTCCCCCACTTGGACCAGACCCAGGCTTTCCTCGGTACTCCTTAAGTCACCCCGCTTCCCCTCGGGCACCTCCCAGGTATAGCCGTTCCAGCGGAAGTGGCGGAGGTGCTTTCTCCCCTCCAGGTCCTCTATTTCCACGATGAGCTGGAGGTTGAGGTCTTTGGGGTAGTAGAAAAGGCGTACTGCTTGGACGCCGGAAAGGCTTTTGGTGGGGGGGAGGGTGTAGCTCAGAGGTCCTTCGCCCTTGGCGGGGTAGCCCACCAGGCGCTCCAGGTCGTAGAGGGTGAGGCCAGGGCGCTCCTCGTTGCCAAAGAGGAGGCGCTCCACGTAGCGGAAGGCGGCCTCGAGGCCGGGGTCCATGGAGAAATCTTACCATGCGGGGCAGGGTGTCCCTTGGCGATAATGGGGGCATGTCCCTTCTCTTTACCCCTCTAGCGCTTCGCGGCGTGCGGCTCAAAAACCGCCTGGCCATGTCCCCCATGTGCCAGTACTCGGCCACGGAGGACGGGAAGGTCACGGACTGGCACCTCCTCCACTACCCTACCCGGGCCCTAGGGGGCGTGGGGCTCGTGCTCCTCGAGGCCACCGCTGTCCTCCCCGAGGGGCGCATCAGCCCCTTTGACCTGGGCATCTGGTCGGAGGAGCACCTCCCGGGCCTTGCGGAGCTAGCCCGCCGCATCCGGGAGGCGGGGGCGGTGCCGGGCATCCAGCTGGCCCACGCCGGGCGCAAGGCGGGGGTGGCGAGGCCCTGGGAAGGGGGAAAGCCCTTGGGCTGGCGGGTGGTGGGGCCAAGCCCCATCCCTTTTGCCGAGGGCTACCCCGTGCCCGAGCCCCTGGACGAGGGGGGGATGGAAAGGGTTTTGGAGGCTTTCGTGGAAGGGGCGAGGCGGGCCCTGAGGGCGGGCTTCCAGGTGGTGGAGCTCCACATGGCCCACGGCTACCTCCTCTCCTCCTTCCTCTCCCCCCTGAGCAACCGGCGGGAGGACGCCTATGGAGGGAGCCTGGAAGGCCGCATGCGCTTCCCCCTAAGGGTGGCCCAGGCGGTGCGGGAGGCCCTGCCCGAGGAGGTTCCCCTCTTCGTGCGGGTTTCCGCCACGGACTGGGCGGAAGGGGGGTGGGGCCTGGAGGACACCCTGACCTTCGCCCAAAGGCTTAAGGCCCTAGGGGTGGACCTTTTGGACTGCTCCAGCGGGGGCGTGGTGCCTGGGGTGCGGGTGCCGGTGGCCCCTGGGTTTCAGGTGCCCTTCGCCGATGCCGTGCGCAAACGGGTGGGGCTTCGCACGGGGGCCGTGGGCCTCATCACCGCCCCTGAACAGGCGGAAACCCTCCTCCAGGCGGGTAGCGCCGACCTCGTCCTCCTGGGGCGGGTCCTCCTCCGCGACCCTTACTTCCCCTTGCGGGCGGCCCAGGCCCTGGGGGCCAGGGCGGAGGTCCCTCCCCAGTACGCCCGGGCCTTTTAGCCCCGGTGGTCCGGCAGGGCTTATCGGTGGGCCTTTGGGTCCGGGCCCCCTGCCTTTTACCCTGCTTGGGGACTTGGGCGGTCGGACCGCTGCCTAAGGGTCCCTACGCCCATCTTGGGTAGACTAGGCCCATGCGGGCGATCCGGGTACACGAGGTGGGCGGGCCCGAGGCGTTGCGGCTAGAGGAGCTTCCCCTCCCCAAGCCGGGGCCGGGGGAGGTTTTGGTCCGGTTGGAGGCCATCGGGGTCAACTACATTGACACCTACAAGCGGAAGGGCCTCTACCCCATGCCCCTCCCCTTCACCCTCGGCGAGGAGGGGGCTGGGGTGGTGGAGCAGGTGGGGGAAGGGGTCCTGGGCGTGCGCCCGGGGGACCGGGTGGCCTTCGCCAACGTGCAGGGCGCTTACGCCGAGTACCAGCTCGTCCCTGCCGAGCGTCTGGTGCCCATCCCCGAGGGGCTCAGCCCCAAACTGGCGGCGGCGGTCCTCCTCCAGGGGATGACCGTGCACTACCTCCTGAAGAGCACCTACCCCGTGGGGCCGGGGACCCAGGTCCTGGTGCACGCCGCCGCGGGAGGGGTGGGCACCCTCCTCGTCCAGTGGGCCAAGCGGCTTGGGGCCACGGTCTACGCCACGGCCAGCACGGAGGAGAAGCGGGCCCTGGCGCGCTCCTTGGGGGCGGACTACGCCCTCCCCTACGAGGGCTTCGCCCAGGCGGTGAAGGCCCTTTCCGGGGGCGGGGTGGATGTGGTCTACGACGGGGTGGGGCAGGCCACCTTCCTGGAGAGCCTCGAGGCCCTCCGCCCCCGGGGCTACCTGGTCCTCTTCGGCCAGTCCTCGGGTCCCGTGCCGCCCCAGGACCCCCAGATCCTGAACCGCAAGGGAAGCCTCTTCCTCACCCGCCCCACCCTCCACCACTACACGGCAAGCCGCAAGGAGCTCCTTTGGCGGGCGGGGGAGGTTTTCCAGGCGGTGCGGGAAGGGTGGCTTAAGGTCCTCATCGGGGCCGAGTTCCCCCTGGAAAAGGCCCAGGAGGCCCACGAGGCCCTGGAGGGGAGGAAGACCACGGGGAAGGTCCTCCTAATCCCCTAGGAAGCGGGCCCGCCAGGCCCTAAGGCCCTCCTCCGGCAGGTAGGCTCCCCGCACGGTACAGGCGAGGGCGGCGAGGGCCGTGGCGCCCCTTAGGCTTGCTTCCAGGTCCTCCGGAGCGAGGGTGGGGAGGCTTGCCCGGGTGTAGCCCTTCCGGAGGAGGAGGGTGAGGAGGCCCGCCGTGAAGCTATCCCCCGCCCCCACGGTGTCCACCACCGCCACCCTTTCCGCCGGCAGGCGCACCTCCCTTTCCCCCAGGAAGGCCAAGGCCCCCTCCTCCCCCAGGGTGAGGACCTTGAGGGGTGGGGGAAGCCGCCGGACCCCTTCCAGGGGGCTTTCCGGGAAGAGGAGGCGGGCGTCCTCCAGGGAGAGCTTCAGGAGGTCCACCCGGTTTAGGTAGGCTTGGATGCGCTCCCTTTCCTCCCCCGTGGGGGGATGGCGCAGGTTGGGGTCGTAGGAGCGGAGGGCCCCTTCCCCCTCCGCCTCTTCCAAAAGGGCCAGGACCCCATCCGCCGTGCGCCCTTCCAGGGCGAAGAGGGAACCGAAATGGAAGGCCTTGGCTCCCCGTAGCCCCCCGGGCGCTGGCCGGTAGGGGGCTTGGAAGGGGCGGTGGAAGCTATAGGTGGCGTTTCCTCCTTCGCCCAGGCGCACCAGGGCCAGGGGCATGGGGCCCCGGTGGCGCACGAGATGGGCTTCCAAGCCCCTTCGGGCCATCTCCGCCTCGCTCCACTGGGAAAGCCAGTCCGTGCCCACCTCCGAGAGGAAGCGCACGGGGAGGCCAAGCCGGGCCAGGGTGGTGGCGGTGTTCAGGGCCGAGCCCCCCAGGACCCCGGTGAAGCGCAAAGGCTCTTCCCCCTCCAGGATGAGGTCCACCAGGACCTCGCCGGTTAGGGCCAGCATGGGTCCATTATCCCCGAAAGGCCTCACATTTTTCCCCAGGGGAAGTGGTATAATCCCCCCCGAAACCAGGGCAACCCCGCGCGGTCTTCACGGCGCCCTTCGCTTCCATCCCGCCCTCAGGAGGTGTGAGCATGCTTGGAGGATATGCCCATAGGATTGCCCGTATTGACCTCACGAGCGGCAAGGTGGAGTACTTCGCCCCCGACCCCAAGGACCTGGAGATGTACGTGGGGGGCCGGGGCCTTGGGGTGAAGTACGTGTTTGAGAACGGCCCCCAGGTGGACCCCTTTAGCCCGGACAACCTCCTGGCCATCATGAACGGCCCCCTCTCCGGTACCCGGGCCAAGATGTCGGGGCGGCTCGCCGTGGTCACCAAAAGCCCCCTCACGGGCACGGTCACGGACAGCCACATGGGGGGCTGGACCGCCGCCAAACTAAAGTGGGCGGGGTTTGACGGCCTCCTCATCAAGGGGGCCTCGGAGAAGCCCGTCTACCTCCTGGTCAAGGACGGGGAGGTGACCCTCCACGACGCCAGCGACCTCTGGGGCAAGACCACCCACGAGGTGCACCGCATCCTCCGCGAGCGGCACGGGGAGGAGGCGGACGTGATGGCCATCGGCCCCGCCGGGGAGAACCGGGTGCGCTTCGCCAACTGGATCAACAACGACGAGCGGGCGGCGGGCCGGGGGGGCACTGGGGCGGTGGCGGGGAGCAAGCGGCTCAAGGCCATCGTGGTGGTGGGCAAGCAGGAGCAGATGCCCCAGCCCAAGGACCCCGAGCTTTGGCGGGAGGCGGACCGGCTGGCCTCCGCCACCATCAACGACCCCAAGAACGTCACCGCCCCCAAGAAGGGCGGGCTTTCCCTCTACGGCACCAACGTTCTCATGAACATCACCAACGTCATGGGGGCCCTGCCCACCTTCAACGCCCAGCACACCTGCATAGACGGCGTGCAGGCCATCTCCGGGGAGTACATCCGGGAGCACCGCCTCGTCAAGGACAACACCTGCCACGCCTGCCCCGTGGCCTGCAAGAAGATGGTGGAGGTCCACATCAACGGCAAGACCATCCGCTTTGAGTCCTACGAGTACGAGTCCGCCTGGGCCCTGGGGGCCCAGGCCGGGCACACGGACACCGACTGGACGGGCTACGCCATCTACCTCTGCAACGCCTACGGCATGGACACCATTGAGGCGGGCAACGCCATCGCCGTCCTCATGGAGGCCACGGAGAAGGGCTACTACACCGGGGAGGACGGCCTCCGCTTCGGGGACAAGGAAGGGGAGATCCGCATCCTCGAGGCCATCGCCCTCCGCAAGGGGGTGGGGGACATGCTGGCGGAAGGCCCGGCCCGCTTCGCCAAAGCCATCGGTCACCCGGAGATCTCCTTGGAGGTGAAGGGCCAGTCCATCCCCGCCTACGACCCCCGGGGCCTCAAGGGCATGGGCATCGCCTACGCCACCTCCAACCGCGGGGCCTGCCACCTTAGGGCCTACACCCCCGCCTCGGAGATCCTGGGGGTGCCCTACAAGACCGATCCCTTGGCCTGGGAGGGCAAGGGCAAGCTCACCAAGCTCTTCCAAGACCTTTCCGCCTTCACCGACTCCCTGGACCTCTGCAAGTTCAGCCAGTTCGCCGAAGGGCCCGAGGAGTACGCCAAGCAGCTCGCCGCCTACTGGGGCCGCCCGGTGAGCCCGGAGGAGATCCTGCAGATTGGCGAGCGCATCTACAACCTGGAGCGCTACTACAACAACCTGGCGGGCTGGGCCGAGGGCTCGGACTACCTGCCCAAGCGCTTCCTGGAGGAGCCCTCGGACTGCGCCGGCTCCAAGGGGCAACGCGCGGAGCTGGACCTCATGCTGGAGGAGTACTACCGGGAGCGGGGCTGGGAAAAGGGCGTGGTGCCCAGGGCGAAGCTCGCCGAGCTCGGCATCCTCTCCCAAGCGGCGGACGATTAAGCCCCCTCCCTAGCCCCGGCCCTCTAGGGGGCCGGGGTTTAAACTGGCCCTATGCCCAAGGTGAACCTGTACGCCACTTTCCGCGACCTCACGGGGCAAAGCCACCTGGAGGTGGAGGGCAGGACCGTGGGGGAGGTGTTGGAAAACCTGGTCCGGGCCTACCCCAAGCTAAGGGAGGAGCTTTTTGAGGGGGAGGCCTTGGCGGAGCGGGTTTCGGTCTTTTTGGAGGGGCGGGACGTGCGCTACCTGGAGGGCCTTTCCACCCCCCTTTCCCCGGAAGCCACCTTGGACCTCTTCCCGCCGGTGGCGGGCGGGGCGCCGGAGGCCACCTTCGGGGCACTTCCCCCCTGGCTTCTAGAGGAGTACCTGGTTTCCTGGGGCGGAAGGAAGCTAGGGGAAGGCCATTACGCCCTCCCCGGGGCCATGGTCCGCTTCGCCGAGGCCGAGCCCTTAAGGGTGGGAAGCCTGAGCATCCCGCAGCTTTGGGTCGGGGTGGAAGGGGAGGAGGCGGAGGCTTGGTTTAACCGCATCGCCTTCGCCGCAAGCCGCGGGGGTGGCTAGAGGTCCCAAAGGGCATAGCCCTGGGCGTGCACCACCTCTACCCCCAAAGGGGTTTGGTAGCGCCTTTGGGGGTTGGCCCCCACGAGGGGGGTGTGGCCGTGGACGTGGAGCCGGGGGCGGAAAAGGCGGTGGAAGAGGAGGAAGGCGCCGCTTCCCCTATGGGCGAAGTCCTCCCCCGCCGTGGGTCCCGGGGGCGGGGCGTGGGTGAGGAGGACGTCTACGCCCCGGCCCCTAAGGAACCGGCGGGGCAGGAGAAGCAAGGGTTTGAGGGCCATGCGGTAGAGCTCGGCTTCCGCAAGCTGTCCTTCCCCTTCGCGGTACCGGGGCACCCCCCCGATGCCGTAGAAGAGGAGCCCCCGGTGGCGGTAGAGCCTGCCGTGGAGGTTCACCACGCCCCCGGGGCGTTTCTTCCGCCCCTCTTCCCACACCCATTCCTCCCCGTGGTTGCCGGGCACGAAAAGCACCGGCACCGCCACCTTGCTGGCCACGTACTCCAGGTATTCCCCCGGCAGATCCCCCGCCGCCAGGACCAGGTCAAAGGGGGGCAGGTTTTGCGGGAAGCGGGGGGAGTGGATGTGGGGGTGGACCTGGTCGGAAAGGAGAAGGAGGCGCACGCTTCTTTTCATTCTGGCAGGAAGGCGCAAGGATAGGGGCGTGCGGGCTTACACCACGGCCCACCTCTCCTTCTCCTTGCCTGAGGGGCACCCCTTTCCCCTCTACAAGTACGGGGGGGTGGCGGAGGCCCTAAAGGGGCTTCTTCCCATCCTCCCCGCCCCCGAGGTGCCGAGGGAGGCGCTTTACCTGGCCCATGAGGGGGAGTACTTGGCAAAGCTCTTCACCCAAGGCCTTACCCGGGAGGAGTCCCTGCGCTTGGGGCTTCCCTTTAGCCAAGCCCTCCTCCAAAGGGCCCTCCACGCCGCTGGGGGGACCCTAAGGGCGGCGGAGGACGCCTTGGAGGAGGGCCTTGGGCTTAACCTTGCGGGGGGTACCCACCACGCCTTCCCGGGCCGGGCCGAAGGGTATAGCCTCTTCAACGACGTGGCCGTGGCCATCCACTGGCTAAGGGCCAAGCGGGGCTTTGGGGGGCGGGTCTTGGTGGTGGACCTGGACGCCCACCAGGGGAACGGCACCGCCGTCTTTTTCCAGAGCGACCCCCTGGTTTTCACCCTTTCCCTCCACGGGGAGCGGAACTACCCCCTGAAAAAGGAGCGGAGCGACCTGGACGTGGGCCTGCCCGACGGGGTGGGGGACGAGGCCTACCTGAGCGCCCTCGAGGCCGCCCTCGAGGTGGCCCAGGACTTCCGCCCCGGCCTCGTCTTCTACAACGCCGGGGTGGACGTCCTGAAGGGGGACCGTTTCGGCCGCCTGGCCTTAAGCCCCGAAGGGGTGAGGCGGCGGGACCTCGCCGTCTTCCGCTTCGTGAAGAGGCTCGGCGTGCCCTTGGTGGTGGTCATGGGCGGGGGGTATAACCGGGACCCCGCCCTCACCGTGGCCGCCCATGCGGAGACCTACCGCCTGGCCCTAAGCTCCTTGGCGTAGTGGCCACCGCCTCCTCGAGGCTAAACCCCAAGGAGCGGTAAAGCTCCAAGGCCCCCTTCTCGTGGTCGTGGGCCCGCACCCGGAGAAGCCTTGCCCCCTTCCTTTGGGCGAGCCTTGCCGCTTCCGCCAGGAGGGCGCGCCCGATGCCCTTCCCCCGCGCCCGGGGCACCACGCCGATGTAGGCCACGCTGGCCTCCCGGTCTTCCAACTCCACCTCGGCCATGCCCACCGGCTCCTCCCCCTGGTAGGCCACCAGGAGGTGGATGGCGGGGTCGGCGAAGTGCTCCCCAAGCTCCTCGTCCGTCCACTTGAGGCGGAGGGCCCAGCCCTCCTCGCTTTCCCGGTAGAGCTCCCGGTACACCTCGGGCCCCGGGAAGCCCTCCCGGATGCGCACGCCTTCGGGGGGCGGGAAGTCCAGGCCCTCCGGGTTTTTCACGAAGAAGTAGGTGACGTGGAGGAGGCCGTACCCCGCTTCCTCCAGGGCCTGGCGCACCTCCCGGTTCTCCTCCCGGGGAAAGGCGTAAAGCCTGTCCACCCCAAGCTCCCTGGCCCGCCTTTCCGCCGCCTCGAGGAGGGGGAGGAGGTCCTCTTTCCGGTAGGCCAAGGGGCCCTCCAGGGCCGCCCCGTCCCAGAAGGGGTAAAGGCCCACGTACCCCGCCACCTCCCCCTCCCGGAGGAGGACGAGGCCGTCCTCCAGTTCCTCGGCCAGGCCCTCGAGGTCCCGCGCCTCCGGGGCCAAAACCCCCCTTTGGGGGCTTTCGTCCATGAAGCGGAGGAGCTGCAAAAGCCCCGGGAGGTCCTGGCGGGCCACGGGCCGGATCATGCCTTCAGTCTACCCCCATGGCCCCAAGGGCGGCTAGGGACAAGGGTCCAGGTTGAGGGCCTTCACCACCCCTTCTTCCCCGTAGAAGTCCACCGCGGTGAGCCGGGCGTAGTCCTGCTCTAGCCTTAGGCCCTCCTCCGGGGGAAGGGGGAGGGCGAGGCTTAAGGCGGCGCGGTTGACCGTGCAGTTCCCCACCACCAGGATGGCCTGGCCCCAGTGCCTGCGTAAAAGCTCCTTTACCGCCTCCTTCCCCCGCGCCCACGCTTCCCGCAGGCTCTCCCCCAAGGGCGGGGCGAAGCCCGCCTCGTCCGCTAGCCAGGCCCGCACCACCTCGGGGTAGCGGGCCTCCACCTCGGCGAAGCTGAGCCCTTCCCAAGCCCCCCAGCGCCTTTCCCGAAGGGCGGGGAGGAGGGCATAGGGGATTCCGAGCGCCTCCCCCAAAAGGGCCGCCGCCTCCCCTTCGGCCAGGCTATCGGCGGCGTAGACCTGGACCAAGGGGTAGCGCTTTAGGAGGGGAACAAGCCTGTGGAGCGCCTCTCTTCCCTCCCCGGAGAGGGGGAGGCCCGGGTGGCTATGGAGGAGGTGGTGGGGGTTTTCCACCGGCCCGGCCCGGGTGAGGAGGAGGGAGGTCTTGGGGTGGGGCCCTTGGAGGAAGTGGGCGAGAAGGCCCATGGCCCTAGAATACGGGGGTGGAACGTTGGGTCATCGTGAACCCGGCGGCGGGCCGGGGCAAGGTGGGGAGGCTTTCTGGGGCCATCTTAAGGGCCGCCCGGGAAAGGGGCGCCAAGGCCTTCCTCACCGAAGGCCCAGGCCACGCCACGGAACTCGCCCAACGGGCCCCCGAGGGTGCGCGGGTGGTGGCCGTGGGGGGGGACGGCACGGTCCACGAGGTGCTCCGGGGCATAGCCGGCACGGAAAAGGTTCTCGGGGTGGTGCCCATTGGGAGCGGGAACGATTTCGCCCGCATGCTAGGCCTAAGGGGGCTTCCCTGGCCTTTGGCTTTGGAGCACGCCCTCCTCGCCCCCGAGGAGGCGGTGGACCTCTGCCGGGTCAACGGGGAGCCCTTTGGCGCCTCCTTGGGCGTGGGCTTTGACGCCCTGGTGGCCCAAAAGGCCCTTTCCGCCCCCCCCTTCCTCCGGGGGATGCCCCGCTACCTCTACGCCCTCTTTGCCGTGCTCAAGGAGCTCCGGCTACCCGAGGGGCGGCTTCTTTTGGACGGGCAGGAGGTCTACCAAGGCCCCCTGTTGCTCCTCGCCGCCATGAACGGCCCCGCTTACGGGGGCGGCATCCCCATCGCCCCCATGGCCGACCCCCAGGACGGGCTCCTCTCCGTGGTCCTGGCCAAGCGCTTTTCCCGGCCCGGGGTGGTTTTCATCCTGCCCAGGCTCCTTTTGGGCCGGCACCTCTCCCATCCCCAGGTGGAAGCCTTTTCGGCGAAGGCGGTGGAGCTGGACTTCCCCTACCCCGTGCCTGCCCATGCCGACGGGGAGCTTTTGCCGGAGGCGAGGGTGTACCGGGCCACGGTGGAGCCCTTGGGCCTTAAGGTGGTGGGCCGCCGGGCCGGGGCAAAGGGGCGTAAGCCCCTCCTGCGCCCTTTGGAGGCTTCCTAGAGGGGTTCCTGAAGGCGCTCTGGAAGGTGGTACCGCAAGCGGCACGGCCTTCGCACCCCACCCACCGCCCGGGCCAGGGCCCCGTTCCCGTCCTACCCCTTCCGCCCTATACTTAGGCCATGCGCGGCCTCTCGCAAAGGGTCAAGGCCATGAAGCCCTCGGCCACGGTGGCGGTGAACGCCCGCGCCCTGGAGCTCAGGCGCCAAGGGGTGGACCTGGTGGCCCTCACCGCCGGCGAGCCCGACTTTGACACCCCCGAGCACGTGAAGGAGGCGGCGAGGCGGGCCTTGGCCCAAGGAAAGACCAAGTACGCCCCCCCGGCGGGCATCCCCGAGCTGAGGGAGGCGGTGGCGGAGAAGTTCCGCCGGGACAACGGCCTTGAGGTGCGCCCGGAGGAGACCATCGTCACCGTGGGGGGGAAGCAGGCCCTCTTCAACCTCTTCCAGGCCATCCTGGACCCCGGGGACGAGGTCATCGTCCTGGCCCCCTACTGGGTGAGCTACCCGGAGATGGTGCGCTTCGCCGGGGGGGTGCCGGTGGAGGTGGCGACCTTGCCGGAAGAGGGCTTCGTGCCCGACCCGGAGCGGGTGAGGCGGGCCATCACTCCCCGCACCAAAGCCCTGGTGGTGAACTCCCCCAACAACCCCACGGGGGCCGTCTACCCCGAGGAGGTCCTTAAGGCCCTGGCCGAACTGGCCCAGGCCCACGATTTCTACCTGATCTCCGACGAGATCTACGAGCACCTCATCTACGAGGGGGCCCACTTCTCCCCGGGGCGCGTGGCCCCCGAGCGCACCATCACCGTGAACGGGGCGGCCAAGGCCTTCGCCATGACGGGCTGGCGCATCGGCTACGCCTGCGGGCCCAAGGAGGTCATCAAGGCCATGGCCGACGTTTCCAGCCAGTCCACCACGAGCCCCGACACCATCGCCCAGTGGGCTACCCTCGAGGCCCTCACCAACCAGGAAGCCTCCCGCGCCTTCGTGGAGATGGCCCGGGAGGCCTACCGGAGGCGGCGGGACCTGCTCCTTGCGGGCCTAGCCCAGATCGGCCTGAAGGCGGTGCGCCCACAGGGGGCCTTCTACGTCCTGATGGACACCGCCCCCCTCGCCGAGGACGAGGTGAAGGCGGCGGAGCGCCTCCTGGAGGCGGGGGTGGCCGTGGTCCCGGGCACGGACTTCGCCGCCTTTGGCCACGTGCGCCTTTCCTACGCCACCAGCGAGGAGAACCTGAAGAAGGCCCTGGAGCGCTTCGCCCGGGTCCTGGAAAGGGTTTAGAATCCTCTTTTTCGCCGCCTGGGGGCGAAGAGGAGAAGGAGCGCCCCGAGCGTCACGCAAACATCCGCCAGGTTGAAGACGGGGAACTGGGCGATGAGGGGGATGGAGGTGCCCAGGTCCAGGTAGTCCACCACCCACCCCCGGCCCAGGCGGTCTATCCCGTTCCCCAAGGCCCCGGCGGCGATGAGGGAGAGGGCGAGGGCTTGGCCTAAGGGGTAGCGGCGGCTTGCGAGGAGGTAGAGGAGGACCGTCCCCACCGAAAGGCTCAGCCACCCGAGGAGGGGGGCTTTCCCCTGCAAAAGGCCAAAGCCCGCCCCACTGTTATGCACGAGGGTCAGGTAAAGGAGGTCGCCCAGGAGGGGCTTCGGCACCGGGGAGAGGTTCTCCAGGGCCCAGAGCTTGAGGATCTGGTCAAAGGCCATCAGCAAGGGCACGAGCACCGTGGGCATCCCCAAGAGTCTACCGGATGGGGCCCCTTGTGCTATACTCCATAGGGTTTGCCTTCGGGCACGGGAGGGTGCCATGGCTAAGGTGTGTGAGATTAGCGGAAAGCGGCCCATCGTGGCCAACAGCATCCAGAGGCGGGGTAAGGCCAAGCGGGAAGGGGGCGTGGGCAAGAAGACCACGGGGATTTCCAAGCGGCGCCAGTACCCCAACCTGCAGAAGGTGCGGGTGAAGGTGGCCGGCCAGGAGATCACCTTCCGCGTGGCCACGAGCCACATCCCCAAGGTCTACGAGCTTTTGGAAAGGGCCAAGGGCCTTAAGCTGGAGGGCCTTTCCGCCAAGGAGATTAAGGAAAGGCTCCTCAAGCTCCTCTAGCCGTTAACCTCCTCCGGGGGCCCGGAAAGGGCCCCTTTTCTTGTAGCATGGCCCCATGGGGTGGAAGCCGGGGCATTACCTTCTCCTGGTCCTTGCCCTCTACGCCTTGGTGGTCACCTGGGGCTTTTCCTCCCGGGGGCGGCAGCTTGCCCTCCTCCGCCAGGAGGTGGCCGCCGCCAAGGCCCAGGCCCTCTGGGCCCCCGAGGGCTACCGCCTGCCCCTTCCCGGGGCTTGCCTCCCCACCCGGCCCGAGAACCTGCCCAACGCCCCCCGCCCCTACCGCAAGGGGGTGAACGCCGGCTTCGTCTTCCAAGGGGGGGATGCCTGCGTGCCCGTGGTGCGGGGCATGGGGGTGGTGGCGGCGGCCAGCGGGGAGGTGGTGAAGGTGGACCTGGACTACCAAGAACCCTCTCCGGAGGCTTTCCAGGCCCTTCTGGAGCGGGTTAGGGAAGGGGCGGGCCCCGAGGAGATGGACGTGTTGAGGGGCCTCGAGGTCTGGGTCCGCCACCCCGACGGCCGCACCTCGGTCTACGGCCACCTCCTTGCCCCCTACCGGGGCCTAAAGGTGGGAAGCCGCCTCCACCGGGGTGACCCCTTGGGCTACGTGGGGAATACCGGCCTCCAGGGCGGGGCCCCCAGGCTTCTCTTGGAGGTCTGGGAAGGCGAGCCCGACCGGGGCCGTTTCCTCTTCCAGGGCCTTGTGGGCGAGGCCCTTTTGCGCCAGGCCAAGGCCTTCTTCGGCCTAGAATAGCCCCATGCGCGAGGCCTTCGCCAAGGTCTGGGAAAACCCCTACGTGCGGGTTCTGGTCTACCTCCTCCTCCTTTTCCTCCTCTACCGCCTCCTGGCCCGGGCCTGGCCCGCCCTTTCCGTCCTCCTCTTCGCCTTCGCCTTCGCGTACCTTTTCCACCCCTTGGTGCGTTTCTTTGAGGGCCTCCGCCTCCCCCGGGCTTTGGGGGTGGCCTTGGTCTACCTTCTTTTAGGGCTTTTCCTGGGGCTTGCCTCCTTCCTCACCGCCCAAACGGTCCTGGAGTTGTCCCGCCTGGCCCAGGAGCTACCCCGCCTTCTGGACCCCTTGTTCGCCTGGCTCCTCTCCCTCCCCGACCGGGTGCGGGCGGTGCCGGTGCCCGAGGGCCTGAGCCCCATCCTCGCCGAGGCCAGCCGCAACCTGCAGGGGCTCCTCCAGGGCTTCTTGGAAACCCTCGTCCGCTGGTTTCAGGCCCTCCTTTCTCAAGGGGGCAATCTCCTGGGCTTTTTCACCGGTCTCCTGGGCGGCATCTTCCAGCTCTTCACCGCCCTCGCCCTTTCCATTTACCTCCTCTACGACCTGCCCCGCCTGGGCCGGGCCTTCCTCCTGGCCTTCCCCGAGCCCTACCAGCCCCTGGTGGCGGAGCTCGCCGCCAAGCTGGACCGGAGCGTGGGGGGGTATATCCGGGGCCAGCTCCTCGTGGCCTTCTTGGTGGGCCTCATCGTGGGGGTGGGGCTTTGGTTCGTGGGGGTGCCGTTGGCGGCCAGCCTGGGCTTTTTGGCGGGGGTGTTCAACCTCATCCCCTTCGTGGGGGTGATCGTCTCCGGGGTGCCCGCCCTGCTCCTCGCCGCCACCGGGGGCTGGCTCAAGGTCCTCCTCGCCCTTCTGGTCCTATGGCTCGCCAACCAGCTGGAGGGGAACCTCTTCGGCCCCTTCATCGTGGGCCGGGCCACGAGGCTCCACCCGGTGACGGCCATCGCCGCCATCCTTACCGGGGCGAGCCTCTTTGGCCTTTGGGGTGCCCTTTTGGGGGTGCCCGCCGCCGCCTTCTTGAAGGTCCTCCTGGAGGACTACTACAAAGGGAGCCGTTTTTACCGGGAGGGCTAAGGTAGGCGTTCCTCCTCCGTGGCCAGCTCCTCCGGTTCAAGCTGCTTGGGCAAAAGGAGGTTCAGGGCCACGCCCGCCAAGGCGGCCAGGGCCATCCCGCTCACCTTGAGGGGCACCGCTGCCCCCGCCACCTGCACCGAGCCCAGGTTGGCCACGGCCCCGCCCAGGCCTAGGACCAGAACGGCGGAGACCACGATGAGGTTCCGGCTATGGGTGAAGTCAATCTCGGCCTCCGCCAGGGTGCGGATGCCCACGGAGGCGATCATGCCGAAAAGGAGCATGGAGATCCCCCCCAGGACCCCCTGGGGCAGGGTCTGGAGGAGGGCGGCGAGCTTGGGGGAGAAGGAAAGGAGGATGGCGAAGACCGCAGCGATGCGGAGGACCAGGGGGTCATAGACCTTGGTCACCGCCAGGACCCCGGTGTTCTCCGAATAGGTGGTGTTGGCGGGCCCGCCCAAAAGCCCCGCCAGGCTGGTGGCCAGGCCATCCCCTAAAAGGGTGCGGTGGAGGCCCGGGCGGGCGAAGAAGTCCTTCCCCACCACCCGGCCGTTGGTGAGGATGTCCCCGATGTGCTCCATCACCGTGACCAAGGCCACGGGGGCGATGAGGAGCACCGCTCCCCACTCAAAGGAAGCCAGGGTGAAGCTGGGAAGGCCGAACCAGGAGGCCTCCCCCAGGGGCCTTAGGTCCACCCGGCCCAGGAGGAGGGCGAGAAGGTACCCCACCCCTACCCCCATCAGCACGGGGATCATCTGGAAAAGCCCCCGGAAGAAGACGGCGCTCACCACCGCGCCCAAAAAGGTGGCGATGGCCAGGAGCCAGTCCTTGGCCGCCATGCTGACCGCCACCGGGGCCAGGGTGAGGCCGATGACCACGATGACGGGGCCCGTGACCACCGGGGGGAAGACCTGCCGTACCCTTTCGGAACCGATGAGGAGCACCAAAAGGGCAAAAAGGGCATAGACGAGCCCCGCCGCCGCAATGCCCCCGCCCACCGCCGCCAGGGAAAACCCCGCCTCCTTGGCCGCCAGGATGGGGGCGATGAAGGCGAAGCTGGAGCCCAAGAAGACGGGAACCATCCGCCCCGTGACCAGGTGGAAGAGAAGCGTGCCTGCCCCGGCGGTGAAGAGGGCCACCGCCGGGTTGAGCCCGGTGAGGAGGGGCACCAGCACCGTGGCCCCGAACATGGCCACCGTGTGCTGGAGGCCCAAAATAAGGTGCCTTGGCGTCATACCAGGGGCATTTTACCAGTGTCCCCCGGCGGCCAAGGCCTCCCGGAACCAACGGGGCACCTCTTTGCCAAAGCGCCTTTCGGCGAAGGCCCGGGCGAAATCCCCGTAGGTTCCTTCCCTTATGGCCCTCCGGGCTTCCTCCGTGAGGCGGTGGAGGTAGCGGAGGTTGTGCAGGGAAAGGAGGATGCCCCCAAGCATCTCCCCGGCCCGCACCAGGTGGGCGATGTAGCCCCGGCTGAAGGTTTGGCAGGCGTAGCAGTCGCACCCCTCCTCCAAGGGGCCCTTTTCCTCCAGGAAGCGGGCGTTTTTCAGGTTGAGGCGGCCCTCGGGCACCAAGGCGCTCCCGAAGCGGCCCGTGCGGGTGGGGTAGACGCAGTCAAAGAGGTCTACCCCAAGGCCCATGGCCGCCACCAGGTCCTCGGGATGGCCTACCCCCATGAGGTAGCGGGGCCGTGCTTCGGGGAGGAGGCGGGTGGAGAGCTCCACCATGCGGAACATGGCCTCCTTGGGCTCCCCCACCGCCAGCCCTCCGATGGCGTAGCCGGGGAGGTCAAAGCGGAGGGTTTCCTCCGTGGAAAGCCGCCTGAGCTCGGGGTCCGTCCCCCCTTGGGTGATGCCGAATAGGGCCTGGTCTTCCCGGGTCTTGGCCTTTAGGGAGCGCTCCAGCCAGCGCAGGGTGCGCTCCAAGGAGGCTTTTAGGTAATCCCGGCTTGCGGGGTAGGGGGGGCACTCGTCAAAGGCCATGACGATGTCCGCCCCCAGGGCTTCCTGGACCGCGAGGCTCCTTTCCGGGGTGAGCCGGATGAGGCTTCCGTCCAGGTGGTTTTGGAAAACCACCCCTTCCTCGTCTATGCGCCTTAGGTGCCCCAGGCTCATCACCTGAAAGCCCCCGGAGTCCGTAAGCCAAGGCCCCCGCCACCCGGCGAAGCCGTGAAGCCCCCCAAGGGCCCTTACCCGCTCGGGCCCCGGGCGCAGGAGAAGGTGGTAGGTGTTGGCGAGGAGGATCTGGCTCCCAATCTCCTTAAGGTCTTTGGGCAGGAGGCCTTTGACCGAGCCCTGGGTGCCCACGGGCATGAAGAGGGGGGTTTCCACCACCCCGTGGGGCGTGAAAAGGCAGGCCACCCGGGCCCGGCCGCTTTGGGCCTCCACGGAAAAGGCGAAGGGCTTCATTGGGCCTTGGGGGCGAAGCGCTCCTTCACGTAGGTTTCCAGGAGCTTTAAGAACTCCTCCGCCAGGTTTTCTCCCTTGAGGATGGTGAGGAGCTTGCCGTCGGCGTAGACCGGGGCCTTGGGCTCCTCCCCCGCCCCCGGGAGGGAGATGCCGATGTGGGCGTGCTTGCTCTCCCCGGGGCCATTCACCACGCACCCCATCACCGCCACCTTGAGCCCCTCCACCCCGGGGTAGCGCTTACGCCATTCGGGGAGTTTTTCCTTAAGGTGGCGGGATACCTCTTCGGCCAACTCCTGGAAGCGGGTGCTGGTGGTGCGGCCGCATCCGGGGCAGCTCGTCACCTCGGGGGCAAAGGTGCGCAGGCCCAGGGCCTGGAGGATCTCCTGGGCCACCTCCACCTCCTTGGTCCGGGGCTCGCCGGGAGCAGGGGTGAGGGAGACGCGGATGGTGTCCCCAATCCCTTCTAGGAGAAGGGGGGCGAGGGCGGCGGCCGAGGCCACGATGCCCTTCACCCCCATGCCCGCCTCCGTGAGGCCGAGGTGGAGGGGAGCCTGGGTGCGCCGGGCGAGCTCCCAGTAGACCTGGACCAGGTCGGGCGCCTTGGACACCTTGGCGGAAAGGACGATCTTGTCCTCCCCTAGGCCCATTTCCAAAGCCGCCTCGTAGGCCCGCACCACGCTTTCCACCAGGGCCTCCAGCACCACCTCGTGGGCGCTTTTGGGCTCTGGGCGCCGGGCGTTTTGGTCCATGAGCTCGGTGAGGAGGGCGGGGTCCAGGCTACCCCAGTTGCCGCCGATGCGGATGGGCTTGCCCAGGTCCAGGGCGATTTGCACCATCTCGGCGAAGTGCTCGTCCTTGTGCCGGCCCCGGCCCAGGGTGCCCGGGTTGATGCGGAACTTGTCCAGGGCCTCGGCCATCCGGGGGTACTTCCTGAGGAGGAGGTGGCCGTTATAGTGGAAGTCCCCCACCAGGGGCACGTCCATGCCCTCGGCCAAAAGCCTCTCCTTGATCTCGGGCACCGCCTGGGCGGCGGCCTCGTCGTTCACCGTAATGCGGACGATCTCGCTCCCCGCCCGGTAGAGCGCCGCCACCTGGCGGAAGGTGGCCTCCACGTCGGCGGTGGGGGTGTTGGTCATGGACTGCACGGCCACGGGGTGGGCGCCCCCCAAGGGAACGCGCCCCACCCAGACCGTGGGGGTGGGCCGTCTCATCCCTCCCATGCTAGCGGAAACAGGCTTGAGCGGTTTGGGGGCCAGGCGCTATTCCAGCTCCATCCCCATGATGTGGTACCCGGCGTCCACGTAGACCACCTCTCCCGTGATGCCGCTTGCCAGGGGGGAGAGGAGGAACAGGCCCAGGTGGCCCACCTCCTCGTGGGTGACGTTGCGCTTGAGGGGGGCGGTCTGGGCCACCCGGTCGTACATCTTGGTGAAGCCGGGGATGCTCCGGGCGGCCACGGTGCGCACGGGGCCAGCGGAGATGGCGTTCACCCGCACCCCCTTGGGGCCGAGCTCGTAGGCCAGGTAGCGGACGCTGGCCTCCAAAGCGGCCTTGGCGATGGCCATGACGTTGTACTTGGGCACCACCTTCTCGCTGGCGTAGTAGGTGAGGGTGACGATGCTACCCCCTTCGTTGAGGAGGGCTTCCGCCCGCTGGGCCACCGCCACCAGGGAGTAGGCGGAAACCTCCAGGGCCAGGAGCCAGTCCTGCCGCTTGGTGTCCAGGTAGCGGCCCTCCATGGCCTCCCGGGGGGCGAAGGCGATGGCGTGGACCAGGTAGTCCAGGCTTCCCCAGGCCTCCCTTAGGCCGGCGAAGAGGGCGTCCAGCTCGGCGTCTTGGGTCACGTCCGCCTGGAAGAGGAGGGCCCCGCCCAGGGCCTCGGCGAGCTTTTCCGCCTCGGGCCGAAGCCTTTCCCCTTGGTAGCTTAGGGCCACCTCGGCCCCCGCTTGCCTTAGCTTTTCGGCGATGGCGTAGCCCAGGCTTCGCTGGTTGGTGACCCCCATGACCAGGGCTTTTTTGCCAGAAAGGTCCAGGGTGAGCATGGGGGGATTATACCCTTGGTAAACTGGGGCATGCCCCTGGAAGCCTACGGCACGTGGGAAGAGGCCCTGGCCCGGCTTGGTGAGACCCGGAAGGCCCTTTTGGCCCTTTTGCAAGGGGCAGAGCCCGCTTGGCTTTCCACCCCGTTGCGGGAAGGGGCCTGGACCCCTCTGATGGTGGCGGAGCACATCGCCTTGGTGGAGGAGTCCACCGCCCGGGTGCTCCGGCGGCTGAGGCGCCTGGCCTCTGGGGAAAGCCTCCCCCCGGTGCCCTTCGTCCCGGGGACGTACAAGGAGGGGAAGCCCCAGGCCCCCGAGGGGGTGAGGCCTAAAGGGGGGTTATCCCTGGAGGAGGTGCTGGACCTCCTGCAACGGGCCCGGGGCTTCCTCCTGGAGGAGGCGGCCAAGGCCGACCCCCACCACCCCGCCACCTTCCCCCACCCCTTCTTCGGGGAGCTCAACGCCCTGGGCTGGGTGTGCGCCGCCGCCTACCACGAGGCCCACCACCTGAAGGCCCTTCAGGAGGCCTTCTCCCGGTAGCGGGCGTACCAGGCGTTGAGGGTGGCGGGGGATACCCCCCGGATCACCTCGGTCTTGCCGTCCCACTCCAGGACCACGCCGGCGGTGGGGCTTCCGGCCAGTTCCGCCACCTTTTTCGCCGCCTCCTGGTCCTCCCGGGCGTTTACAAAGGTGAAGGGCACGCCCTTTTGCGCCAGGAACATCTTCACGATCTCGCAGGGGCCGCACCCGGGGACGCCGTAGAGCCGCACCATACCCCTATAGGGTAGCAGAGGGCCGGCCCCAGGGGCCACCCTCCCACCCTCCCTTACAATCTTCCCTATGCGCCTGGTGGAACGCCACCCCGAGGTGGACCTGGAGGAGCTTCTACAGGGCTTTGCCCCCCCGCCCCGCTTCCGGGGGGCCACCTTCCTTGCCTACCGCCCCGACCCCCGTTACCCTTCCCAGGCCTTGGCCAAGGAAAGGCTCCGAAGATGGGTGCATGACCGTCCCCAGGGGCTTTTCCGGCGGCGGATGCCGGGGCCCCAGGGGATCTATTTGGACGGGGGCTTTGGGGTGGGGAAGACCCACCTCCTGGTGGCCGCCTACCTCGAGGCCCCCCCACCCAAGGCCTTCCTCACCTTTGAGGAGCTCACCTATACCCTGGGCCTCATGGGCTTAAGGGAAGGGGCGAGGCGCTTTTCTGGGCTTCGCTACCTCTTCCTGGACGAGTTTGAGCTGGATGACCCGGGTAACGCCCAGATGATCACCCACTTTCTGGCCCTCACCATGGAGAAGGGCCTCAGGGTGGCCACCACCTCCAACACCCCGCCCGGGGCCCTTGGGGAGGGGCGGTTCAACGCCGAGCAGTTTCGGCACCAGATCCAAAGCCTGGCCAAGCGCTTCGCCGTGGAGCGCATAGAGGGGGAAGACTTCCGCCACCGCGACCCCGAGCGGCTCCCCGAGCCCCTTTCCGACGGGGCCCTCCTCGCCCTTTACCGGGAGGACCCCAGGCGGAAAAGCCTGGACGCTTTCCCCGAGCTCCTCGCCCACCTCCGCACCCTCCACCCCATCCGCTACCGGTACCTTTTCCGGGATCTGGAGGTGGTCTATCTTCAGGGCCTCGCCCCCATCCCCGACCAGAACGACGCCCTGCGCTTTGTGCACTTCGTGGACCAACTCTATAACCTAGGCCTCCCCTTGCGGGCCTCCGGGGTACCCCTTCGGGAGGTCTTCCCGGAGAGCTACCGCCACGGACCCTTCGCCAAAAAGTATGGGCGGGCGCTTTCGCGGCTTGCGGAGCTTTTGGGGTAGCATGGGAGTATGGACCTAGCGGAAAGGCTTTCGGAGTTGGCCCAGGCCCTCTCCCAGGCCAGCGCGGCGGTGGGGATCCTCGAGGCCATAGAGGAAGTGGTGGACGGGTACAAGGACGGGGAGCTTTCCCTGAAGGAGGCCATGGAGGAAATCCAGGATCTTGTGGAGGAGTTCCAGGCGGTGCGGGCCCTTTCCGAGATGACCCCGGAGGAGCTCATGGCCTTGGCGGAGGAGGAGGACGAGGAGGGGCTTCGCTCCTGATGAAGGTCACGGCCATCGTCTTGGACTCCGTGGGCCTAGGCTACCTGCCGGACGCCCCTAGCTTCGGGGACGAGGGGGCGGATACCCTGGACCACACCGTGCTGAAGACGGGGGTCGCCCTGCCCCACTTCGCCCGCCTGGGCTTGGGGCTTGTGCCAGGGGTACACACCCTAGAGCGCATCCCCTCCCCCCAAGGGGGGTTTGGCCGCATGCGGGAGGTGAACCCGGGGAAGGACACCACCACCGGGCACTGGGAGTTCGTGGGCATCCACCTGGAAAGGCCCTTCCGCACCTTCCCCGAAGGCTTTCCGGAAGAGTTTCTGTGGGCCTGGGCCGAGCGGATTGGGGTAAAGGGCTGGCTTTTGAATCGGCCCTACTCCGGCACGGAGGCCATCCGCCACCACGGCGAGGCCCACCTGAAGACGGGCTACCCCATCGTCTACACCTCGGCGGACTCCGTCTTCCAGGTGGCGGCCCACGTGGGGGTGGTGCCCCCGGAGGTGCTTTACCACTGGTGCCAGGTGGCCCGGGAGATGCTCGTGGGCGAGTACCAGGTGGCCCGGGTCATCGCCCGGCCCTTCGCCGGGGAGCCGGGGGCCTTTTACCGGTTGGAGGCCTTGCGCAAGGACTTCGCCCTGGAGCCCCCGCGGAACGTCCTGGACGTCCTGAAGGAGGGGGGCCTCGAGGTGGTGGGGGTGGGGAAGATCCCGGATATCTACGCCCACCGGGGCTTCACCCGGGAGGTGAAGACAGAGGACAACGCCGATGGCCTAGAAAAGACCCTCGCCCTCATGCAAGAGCCCTTTTCCGGCCTCCTCTTCGTCAACTTGGTGGACTTTGACAGCAAGTACGGCCACCGCCGCAACCCCCAAGGCTATGGGGAGGCCTTGGCGCAGGTGGACCACTTCCTCCCCCGCCTCCTGGAGGCCCTGGGGCCTAAGGACCACCTCTTCCTGGTCTCGGACCACGGGAACGACCCCACCTTCTTCGGCACCGACCACACCCGGGAGTACGGGATGCTCCTCTGGGTGGGGCCGGGGGTGGAGGGGGATCTGGGCACCCGGGAGACCTTCGCCGACCTCGGGGCCACCTGGGCGAGGCTCTTTGGCCTTTCCTGGGAGGGCCCGGGGACGCCCATCCGCTAGCCATGCCCTTCACCTGGCGCGACCTCCTGGACATCCTCCTGGTGGCCGTGCTCTTCTACTCCCTGGGCCGGCTCATGGCCGGTACCCGGGCCCTGAACCTCGTCCGCGGGGTGCTCGTCTACCTTGGGGTCTGGTTTTTGGCAAGCCTCCTTGGGCTTTCCACCCTCTCCTGGCTTTTGGGAAACGCCGCCACCCTGGGGGCTTTCGCCCTCATCGTGGTCTTCCAACCGGAGCTTAGGGGGCTTTTGGAGCGGCTTGGCCGGGCCCAGGGGCCAAGGGCCCCCTCCTTGGCCCTGGAGGAGCTTCTCCTCGGCCTTTCCCGCCTTTCCGAAAGGCGCTACGGGGCCCTGATCGCCCTGGAGCGGCGCACCCCTTTGGGGGAGTACGCCGCCACGGGGGAGGTTTTGGAGGCGAGGCTTTCCGCCCGGCTTCTAGAAACCCTTTTCTACCCCGGCACCCCCTTGCACGACGGGGGGGCCATCCTCCGGGGGGACCGGGTCTTCGCCGCCGGGTGCATTTTCCCCCTTTCTGAAGCGCGGCTTGGCCTCGGCACCCGGCACCGGGCCGCCTTGGGGCTTTCCGAGGTGTCCGACGCCCTGGTCCTGGTGGTGAGCGAGGAAACGGGGGCCATCCGGCTTGCGGAGGGGGGGAGGCTTTCGCCCCCTTTGGCCCTCGAGGCCCTGCGGGAGCGGCTTAAGGAGGTCATCCGTGCGTGAGTGGGGCGGTTTCCTCCTGGCGCTTTTGGCGGCCTTGGCCCTTTGGTACTCCTTGCGGGAAAGGGCCCCGGTGGTGGAGCGGGCGGTGAGCGTGCCCTTGCGGGTTTTGGGCTTGGAAGGGGAGAAGGTGGCGGAGGGCGTGCCCAAGGAGGTCCTCCTGCGCCTTAGGGGGCCCGCCCCCTTGGTGGAGGGCACGCCCCCCGTTTCCGCCTACCTGGACCTTTCCGGGGTGGAGGGGGCCTTTGCCCGGGAGGTGCGGGTGGCGGTGCCCCAGGGGGTGGAGGTCCTGGAGGTGCGCCCGGCCCGGGTGGAGGGCCGGGTGGAGGCGGTCTTAAGCCGCACCCTCCCCGTGGAGGTCCTGGCCCAGGGGGCTTGGGTGGAAACCGAGCCCGCCTTCGTGGAGGCCAAGGGCCCACGGAGCCAGGTGGAGGGGGCGGTGGTGGCCTTGGGGCTGGACCTTGGGGGGGAGGAGGTGGCCCTCACCGCCTTCGGCCCGGAAGGCCCCTTGCCCGGGGTGGAGCTTATCCCGCCAAGGGTGCGCCTCGTGGCCCGGGAAGCCCCCCTTTTCCGCAAGGAGGTGCCCCTGGTCTTCCGCCCCCCGGAGGGGTTTCGGGTGGAGGACTATACCCCCAAAACCCTCGAGGTGGTGGGGCCCAAGGAGGCCCTGGAGGGCCTCAAGGAGGTGGAGGCGAGGCCCCAGGGGGGTTTCCGCCCCGGGGTGGTGGAAGGCCCCCTCCTGCTTGACCTCCCCCCGGGGGTGAGGGCCCTGGGCCAGGTTTTGGGAAGGGTGCGGCTTGCGCTACAATAGCTAGGATGATCTACCCCATCCGCCTCTATGGGGACCCCGTGCTGCGCCGCAAGGCACAGCCCGTGCGGGATTTTTCCCGGGTGAAGAAGCTCGCCGAGGACATGCTGGAAACCATGTTTGAGGCCCGGGGGGTGGGCCTTGCCGCCCCGCAGATCGGGCTTTCCGAGCGCCTTTTTGTGGCGGTGGAGTACGCCGACGAGCCCGACGAGGAAGAGCGGCCCCTTCGCGACCTGGTGCGCCGGGTCTACGTGGTGGCGAACCCCGTCCTCCTCCACCAGGAGGGGGAGGTGGAGGGCACGGAGGGGTGCCTCTCCCTTCCCGGCCTCTACTCCGAGGAGGTGCCCCGGGCGGAGCGCATCCGCGTGGCTTACCAGGACGAGGAGGGCAACCCCCGGGTCCTGGAGCTGGAGGGGTACATGGCCCGGGTCTTCCAGCACGAGATGGACCACCTGGACGGGGTCCTCTTCTTTGAGCGCCTGCCTGGGCCTAAGCGGGAGGCCTTTTTGGAGGCGAACCGGGCGGAGCTGGCCCGCATGCAGAAGGAGGCCAGGGCGCTCCTTAAGGAGCTTTCCGGGCGATGAGGGTCGCCTTTTTCGGCACCCCCGAGTGGGCGGTGCCCGTGCTGGACGCCTTAAACCGCCACCACCAGGTGGTCTTGGTGGTGACCCAGCCGGACAAGCCCAAGGGGCGGGGCCTAAGGCCGACGTCGAGCCCCGTGGCCCAGTACGCCGAGGCCCACGGGCTTCCCCTTTTAAAGCCCGAGCGGCTTAAGGGGAACGAGGCCTTTCTAAAAGTTTTCCGAGAGGCGGCCCCCGAGGTGGCGGTCACCGCCGCTTACGGCAAGATCCTGCCCAAGGAGGTCCTCGAGGTGCCGCCCCACGGCTTCCTCAACCTCCACCCCTCCCTTCTTCCCAAGTACCGGGGGCCCGCCCCCGTGCCCTGGGCCCTCATCCGGGGGGAGAAGGAAACGGGGGTGGCCATCATGAAGACGGAGGAGGGGGTGGACACCGGGCCCCTTTACGCCCTTTGGCGCACGGAAATCGCTCCTGACGAGGACGCCGAGGCCCTCGCCAGGCGCCTCCGGGATAAGGGGGTGGAGCTCCTCCTAGAGGTGCTCCAAAACCTCCCCCACCTCACCCCTGTGCCCCAGGAGGGGGAGCCCTCCTACGCCCCCCTCCTCACCAAGGAGGAAGGGCGGATCCGCTTTGAGGAAAGCGCCCAGGCCATCTACAACCGCCACCGGGGGGTGCAGCCCTGGCCGGGGAGCTACTTCTTCCACGGGGGCAAGCGGGTCAAGGTCCTCGCCCTGCGGCCCGAGCCCGGGGAGGGGGAGCCTGGGGTGGTCCGGGCCGTGGACCGGGAGGGGGTTTTGGTGGGCACCGGGGAGGGTCTTATCCGCCTCCTTCAGGTCCAGCCGGAAGGCAGGCGCCCCATGCCCGCCGCCGACTGGGCCCGGGGGTACGGGGTGGGGCCGGGAACCCGCCTGGGCTGAATCAGAACTCCTCGTCCCACTCCACGATGGTCTCGCTGGTCAGGGTGGTGGCGGGCCGCTCCCGGTCCGCCCCCCCAGGGGTCACCTCGGCGCCCCGCTCCTTCAAGAGGCCGAACTGGGCGGCGATCCCCCGGAGGCCCGCCCCGGCGAAGGCCACCACCAAGAAGGCGCTGAGCCCCCAGAGCAGGTAAGGGGTCAGGGCCTGGGCGATGGAGAGGTTGGCCAGGGCCCCCAGGGCAGGAAGCCCGCCGTACTCTGCCAGGATGGACCCAAGATAGGAAAGTCCCTCGGCTACGATGGGCAACACCAGGAAGAGGAAGGCCAGCCCCAAGAGGTTCCAGTAGACGTTCCTTCCCCCAAAGGTGAGCCGGATCAAGTAGAGGGGGAAGAAGGCCAAGGCGGCAGCCAGGAGAAAGAACACGGCCCGGGGAATCCCCAGGAAGAAGAGCTCCACCTGCACTTGGAAGGCGTGCCAGGGGCCCAGGGTACCCCCAAGGAGCCGCTCCTCGATCTCCTGCACCTCGCCGAGGAGCACGGTGAAGTCCACCGTGCGCAGGCCCACGGCGTTTTGCATGAGGAGGAAGAGGCGGTCGGCCCGTTCCGCCAGATCGGGGGCATAAGCCCCCACCACCGGGTAGACCTTGAGGCGGAAGCGGCTGTAGGCGTAGGCCAGTTGGGCTCGAGCCCGCTGGTACTGGCCGGTTTCCGTGTAGAGCTGGGCTTGGGCCAGGCTGCTGCGCACCTCGTCCAGGAGGTCCAGCCAGTTGACCAGGCTGGGTAAGGCTAGCTGCTGGAGGGCTTCCCCCACCCGGGTGGCCACCTGGGGGTCCAGGCGCAGCAGGCTGGTTTCCTCGCGGATCTCCTCGGGCAGGAGGGGTTCAGCCAGGCGGGCTGGGCTGGGCGTGGGTGCCGAGGGCGAGGCGGAGGAAGCCGGGGGTGGGGGGGTGGGCTGGGGGGTTGGGGCCGAGGGGGCTTCCGTGCGGGGACGGAGGCTTTGGCGCCATTGGGCCACCTTTTCCCGTAGGGCCTCTACCTGGGGGCGGAAGGCTTCTCCCCCCGAAACCTTGGCCAGGACCTGGACGAAGTCTTGGGCCCTCAGGGTGCCCTGGGGGCTGTCCTGGACCACCAGGAAGCGGGCGTAAGCCCGGGCCAGGGCCAGGTAGGCCTGGGGCCTCGAGGTGGCCGCCAAGGCCTGGTTCAGGTCCTCGGCTATCCCCTGGAGGTAGTGGGCCTCCAGCCGACGCCGGGCCTCCTCGGGGGAAAGGGTCGGCGCCTCCTTGACCAGGGCCTGGGGCAGGCCCGTGGCCTGGGCCAGCCGGGCAAGGTAGGAGGCCTTCTCCCCCTGGGGGGCTTGGAAGAAGCCGTCGTAGAGGGCCTTGCCCAAGAGGTGGCGAACGAGGAGGAGGCGGGCTTCCAGGTCCGCCCGGCTCCTCTGCACCACCGCCTGCCGCAGGCCCTCGAGGTTGTTCAAGATGGCGTCCCGGATCACGGGGGGAAGGCCTTCCGCCTCCTGGCGCAACAGGCTTTGCGCCCGGTCTAGGGCCGCTAGGGCTTGGGTGGGGTTGGCGAGGCCCACCTGGGCCAGGGCTTCCTCCAGGCGGTCGTATGCCTGGGGCAGGGGCGCGGCTAGGGCCGGAAGGACCAGGGCCAGAACCAGGGGAAGCCATCCTCTCATCCAGTTACCTCCGTGATGGGTACAAGCCGCCTCAAGGCGTGGAGCAGGCGGCCGATGTTGGTTTCCTTGCGGGCCAGAAGGCCCACGTACCCGAGGCCTAAGGGCCTAAGGGCCACCAGGTTTTCCTGGAGAAGGGCGTAGAAAACCCCGTAGCCTTGACGGGTGAGGAGGCGGTGGACGAGCTCCAAAGGGATGGGCTCCCCGGCGAAAAGCTCCTCCTTGCCGCTCTTACCGGCCACCACCACCCCCAAAACCCCCTCCAGACGGGCGAGCCGCCTCGCCAGGTGCTCCCGGGCGGCGGGGTCCTCGAGGTCCACCGCCTCCTCCAGAAGGGCTTCTTCCTCCTCCGGTTCCTCGCTTTCCCCTTCCGCCTCCTGGAGGGAAAGCTGCTTCAGCTCCCGCACCAACGCCTTCAGCTCGGGAGGCATCTCGCGAAAGGGAAGGAGGCGGCCAAGCTCGGGCCAAAGGCTCCCTTCTATGAACCGCGCCCACTCCCCGGGGGTGGCGGGCGCTTTGGGGCCTAGGGCCCGGCGCAAGAGGTTTTCCGCCGCCATGGGCGAGATATAGCGGCTCAGGATTTGTAAAAGGCTTTCCTCCATAGGCATCAGGGGCTTGCCAATCCGCCCTTTAAAGTGTACCATATCGTCTGCCCGAGGGATCGGGCGCCCGCCGCTGGGGTGTCGTCTAACGGCAGGACAGCGGACTCTGGATCCGCCGGTCGTGGTTCGAGTCCACGCACCCCAGCCAAACGTTTGGCCCCATCGACTAGTGGTTAGGTCACCGCCCTTTCAAGGCGGCGGCGGGGGTTCGAATCCCCCTGGGGTCACCAGAAGCAGTCCGAGCCGCGCATGGCCCCATCGTCTAGAGGCCTAGGACACGGCCCTCTCAAGGCCGAGACGGGGGTTCGAATCCCCCTGGGGTCACCAGAAGCGGCTCGGATTGCCCTTTTATCCCTTGACACCTTGCGCACGCTCCGCCAAACTGGGTTCGCCATATACCCCCGCTAGGTATGTGGGGGTGTAGCCTGGAAGCGAAGGAGGGGAAGATGGAGTTTTCCTTGGCAGGACTCTCGGCGAGCGGGGCGACGGAGGAGCGCTACGACGTGGTCATCCTGGGCGGGGGGCCGGCGGGCCTCACCGCCGGCATCTACGCGGGCCGGGCGGGCCTCAAGACGATCATCGTGGAAAAGGGCCTTCCCGGGGGGCAGATCGCCCAGACGGAGGAGGTGGAAAACTACCCGGGCTTCCCCGAGGGCATCTCCGGGCCCGAGCTGGCGAGCCGCATGGTGCAGCAGGCGGAGAAGTTCGGGGCCAGGATCGTCATGGACGAGGTCCTGGGGATAGAGCCCCAGGAGGACGGCTTCTTGGTCCGGGGGTTTGAGCGGACCTACCCCGCCCGGGTGGTGATCGTGGCCACCGGGGCTAACCCCAGGCGGCTTGGCGTTCCCGGCGAGGACAAGTTCTACGGCCGGGGGGTTTCCACCTGCGCCACCTGCGACGGCTTCTTTTACCGGGACAAGGAGGTGGTGGTGGTGGGCGGCGGGGACGCCGCCGTGGAGGAGGGACTTTTCCTCACCAAGTTCGCCCGCAAGGTGACCCTGGTCCACCGGCGGGATGAGCTTCGGGCCAACAAGGTGGCCCAAACCCGAGCCTTCCAAAACCCCAAAATGCACTTCCTCTTCTCCCACGTGGTCACGGAAATCCTGGGCGAGGACCAGGTGACGGGGGTGCGGCTCAAGAACCTGAAGACGGGAGAGGAGTACGTCTACCCCACGGACGGGGTCTTCGTCTTCATCGGCCACGAGCCCAACACGGGCTTCCTCAAAGGGGTGGTGGAGCTTCGCCCTGACGGCTACGTGGCCGTAAGAGACGAGGTCTATACCTCGGTGCCGGGCATCTTCGCCGCCGGGGACGTGGCCGACCCCATCTACCGCCAGCTCACCACCAGCGTGGGGGCGGGCACCCGGGCGGCCATGACCGCGGAGAAGTACCTGGCGGAACAAGAAGCCAAACCCCACGAGGAAGCCGCCAAGCCTTAAGGAGGCGTGGCTAGGCTTGTGTTCCTCGCCCTCCTCTGGGGGTTCGCCCTGGGGGCGGGGGTTTTGTACCTCCCCCTGGACGACCGCCCGCCCAACTGGGCCCCGTGCGGCTGGGAGGGGGTGCGCTGTCCTCCCCGGGAGGTTTACCGAGGCCCGGAGGGGGCGGACCTCCCCCTCCTTAGGGCCTGGCTTCTTTCCACCCCGGGGAAGGGGTTGGTGGCCAGCCTGGACGCCCTCGCCTATGGCGGGCTCCTGCAAAGCCGCCACCTTGACCTCCCCGCCGAGGACGCTTTGGCCCGGCTTGGGCCCCTTTTGGCCTGGAAGGCGCGGTATGGCGGGGAGGTCTTCCTCTTCGGCGTGGTGCCCCGCTGGGACGCCACTCGGAGGGAGCGAAACCTAAAGGTGCTCCACGCCCTTGCCCCGTGGGCTGCGCTAAAGGGGCTTTACCTGGAAGCGGTATGGGACGATGCCCTAAGGGGTTCGCCCGCCCCCAAGGAGGCCCGGGCCCTGCCCTACCCCAGCCGCCCGGGGGCGGACGAGGCGGGGCAGGTCCTCCTCCTTAGGGCCCTTTCCCCGGGGCTTAGGGTGGCGGTGGTCCACGAGGAAGCGGCCTTAGCGGAGCGCACCACCCCGTATGAGGCCTTGCCCCTAGAGGAGACGGTAAGGAGGCTTTTGCGAAGCGCCGGGGCGGAGGAGGTGGCCCTGGAGAATATTCCGGACCTGGTCCTTTACGTTTACGGGGGCAAAAGCCCTAGAGGAGCCACCCAAGACCTCCTCCGCCTGATGGCCCAATACCCCGTGGCTTTGGCGGACCTTTCCCGGGTGAACCGGGGGGATGCGGGGCTCATGGGCTACCTCCAGGCCCTGGGGCTTTACGGCCGGCTCGCCGCCTACGCCGCTTGGGGCACCCCGGCCAACAACCTGGGGAGCGCCCTGGCCCAAGGGGGGCTTTTTCTAAGGGACCGGGAAGGGCGCCTTCAGCGCTTGGCCGAGGCCTACTTCGCCTACTGGTGGGGGGAGGTGGGGAGGCCTTGGGTGCGGGGCCGTTTTCCCGAGCCCTTGGGGGAGGAGGCGCTTGGGGTGGCCTCCCTTTGGCCCTACGTGGCGTGGGAAGGGTACCGGGTAGACCTTAAGGCCCTCGCTTTTCCCTGGCACCGCTCCTTTGAGGCTGAGGCTCGGTTAAGCCTCGTCCCCCTGCCTTCCCCGGTTCACCTGGTAGAGTGAAGGGCGTCATGGCCTCAGGGGTGCTGGAGCTAAAACGCCTGGAGGCCCTGGTCCGCGCGTGGCGTCTCCTCGCACCTTTAGACCGGCGGGAGGAGGTCTTCCGCCAGGTGGTGCAGGCGGCCAAGGCCCAAACCCGGGCGGTCTCGGTCCTTCTTTTCCTCTACCGCCCGGAGGAGGACGCCTTGGAGCTGGTGGCGGCGGAGGGTCTTTCTCGGGAGCGTGTGGGCTTTCGCCTACCCCGTGGTAAAGGGGTTTCTTGGGTGGTGTTGGAAAGCGGGGAGCCCCTTTTCGTACCTGATGTTTCCCAAGATCCCCGGGTGGTTTTCCTAACAGGCCAGCCGCAGCCTGGGGTTTACCTGGGTGTCCCCCTTCGGGATCCGCGGGGGAAGGTCTTGGGAGTGCTTTCCATGGACACCGCTGGGGGGGTGGGGGAGATCCTCCCTGAGGAGCGGTTCTGGCTTCAGGCCCTGGCGGAGGCGGCGGGGATGGTCTTGGGCCGCATAGAGGCTTTGGAGAAAGCCCGGGAGGAGGCGGAGCGCACCCGAGCGCTCTTGGAGCTTTCCCTTTCCCTGGAGAGCGCCCGCGAGCCTTTAGGGATGGCGCAAGAGGCCCTGGAAACCCTGCTAAGGCTAACCCCATATCATGGGGGGGCCCTTTACCTCTTCCAGGGGGGGCGGGTGCGGCCGGCGGTGATGGCGGGCCGTTACCCCTCGGGTTTCTCCAGGCTTTACGTGGAGCATCCTATCCGCTTTGGCGAGGGGCTCCTGGGCCACCCCCGGCTGTGGGAAGGCCCCATTTACGTGGAGGATTACGCCACCTTTCCTGGGGCCCTGAGGCCCTATGTAGAAGCGGGGTTGCGTTCAGCCCTCTTGGTTCCCCTAAAACCCGAAGGGCGGCGGTACGGGGTGCTGGCCTTGGGCTCGTTTGGGGAAAAGGTGCCCCACCGCCGGGAGGACGAGGCGGTTTTGCGGGTGGTGGCCAAGCGGTTGGAGGAGGCTTTAGAGCGGCTTTTCCACCTCCGGGTCCTCAAGAGCACCCGTGAGGCGGCCCTGCGGGCCCTTTCCCGGGTGCTGGAGTACCGGGACCTGGAAACCCAAGGGCACACGGAGCGGGTGGCGGAGCTCTCCTTGCGCTTGGGCCAGGCTTTGGGGTTTTCCGACCTCGAGGGCCTCCGCCTGGGGGCCTACTTCCACGACCTGGGCAAGCTGGCCTTGCCCGACGAGATCCTGCGCAAGCCCACCGCCCTTTCCACGGGGGAGTGGAAGGTGGTGAAAACCCACCCCGAGGTGGGCTTGGAAATCTTGCGAAACTTGCCCTTTTTGCCCCAGACCGCTTTGAACGTGGTCCTCTACCACCACGAGCGCTTTGACGGCTCGGGTTACCCCTTTGGCCTGAAGGGGGAGGCCATTCCCCTCGAGGCCCGCATCTTCGCCGTGGTGGACGTTTACGATGCCCTTATCTCGGAACGCCCCTACAAGCGGCCCTGGAGCAAGGAGGAGGCTTTAGAAGAGCTTCGGGCCCAGGCGGGGAAGGGCCTGGACCCGGAAGTGGTGGCGAAGTTTGTGGAGATAATCTAGACTATTCCACGGTCACGCTTTTGGCCAGGTTCCGGGGCTGGTCCACGTCCCGGCCCAGGAGCACCGCCACCTCGTAGGCGAGGAGCTGGAGGGGTACCACGCTCACGATGGGGGCGAGGAGGGGGTGGACCTCGGGCACGTAAATCACGTCCTGGACGAGCTTCTTGATCTCCTCGTCCCCTTCCGTGGCCACGGCGATCACCCTGCCCCCCCGGGCCCGCACCTCTTGGATGTTGGAGAGGGTCTTCTCGTAAAGGGGCCCCTGGGTGGCCAGGACCACCACGGGAAGGTGCTCGTCAATGAGGGCGATGGGGCCGTGCTTCATCTCCCCGGCGGGGTAGGCCTCGGCGTGGATGTAGCTGATCTCCTTGAGCTTTAAGGCCCCCTCGTGGGCGGTGGGGGCTTGCACGTGGCGGCCCAGGAAGAGGAAGTCCTGGGCCTGGTGGTACTTCTCGGCGATGTGGGCCACGAGGGGCCGCTTCTCCAGGGCCTCCTCCACCAGGCGGGGGAGCTTGCGCATCTCCCGGATGAGGGCCTGGGCCGCCTCCCGGGAGAGGGTGCCCCGTCCCCGGCCAAAGCGCACCGCCAAAAGGGCCATGGCCGCCAGCATGGCGGTGTAGGCCTTGGTGGAGGCCACGCCGATCTCGGGCCCAGCGTGGATGTAAAGCACCTCCTCCACCTCCCGGGTGATGCTGGAGCCCTTGGCGTTGATAACCCCCAGGGTGCGGGCCCCCTTGGCCTTGGCCTCGCGGACGCCCTCCAGGGTGTCAATGGTCTCCCCGGACTGGCTGATGGCGATGGCCAGGGTCTTCCCGTCCACCACGGGGTCGCGGTAGCGGTACTCGCTCGCCACCTCCCATTCGGCGGGGAGGCGGGCCAGGATTTCCATGAGGTACTTGCCGTACCAGCCAGCGTAGGCGGCGGTGCCGCAGGCGAGGAACTGGACCCTTTCCACCTCCCTTGGGTCCAGGGCGAGGCCGAGCTCCACATCCCCTTCCTCTTCCCAAAGGCGCCCTCCTAGGGTGTTTTCCAGGACCCAAGGTTGCTCGTAGATTTCCTTGAGCATGTAGTGGGGGAAGCCGCCCTTTTCCGCCGCCTCGAGGGTCCAGTCCACCTCCACCACTTCCCGCGCCACCGCTTTCCCGGAAAGGTCGGTGATCTCCACCCCCTCCCGGGTCAAGCGCACCAGGTCGCCGTCGTGGAGGAAGATGACCCGGCGCGTGTAGGGGAGGAGGGCGGGTACGTCCGAGGCCAGGAAGTTCTCCCCTTCGCCCAGGCCCACCACCAGGGGGCTCACCGTGCGGGCGGCCACGATCTCCTCGTGGTCGCTGTGGGCCACCACCACGGCGTAGGCCCCCCGCACCTCCTTCAAGGCTTCCCGCAGGGCCTGGAAGAGGTCGCCCCGGTACTTCTCCTCAATGAGGTGGGCCAGGACCTCGCTATCCGTTTCCGAGGCGAAGCGGTGCCCCCGGGCCAGGAGGGCCTCCTTGAGCTCCAGGTAGTTCTCAATGATGCCGTTATGGATCACGGCGATTTTGCCGTCCTCCGTGGTGTGGGGGTGGGCGTTGGGGTCGGTGGGGGCCCCGTGGGTGGCCCAGCGGGTGTGGCCGACGCCCAAGGGGCCTTCCAGGCGCTCCTCCTTCAGGAGGGCCTCGAGGGCGGAAAGCTTCCCCGAGCGCTTGGCCACCTTAAGCCCTTCTTCCGTCTTCACCGCCACCCCGGCGGAGTCGTACCCCCGGTACTCCAGGCGCTTTAGGCCGTCCAGCAGAATGTCTGTGGCGTTTCTAAAACCCACGTAGCCGACGATGCCGCACATGAGGCTCCTTAACCTATGGGCAAAGGGGCTGGTTTACCCCCTAGGCGACTTCCTTGCGCCCTGCCCCCCGGTTGTCCCCCCCTCACGGGGGCGGCTTTCCCGGAAGGCTTTGCTCAGGCGGGCGGGGCGGGCACACCCCGGGCGGCATCCGCGGATTCCTCGATCTTTCCCGGCCTTGCCGGTAATCCCCTTGCGGGGTCCGCCACCTCGTGAGGTCCTATAGGACCCCCTGCGCTTCCCGCCTTCCCAAGAGCCGTTTCAGGCCAGGCTCCCACCCCCCTCGGGGGAGTATAGCAGGCCTAAAGGCGCTAGGGCTTGACACGGCCTGTGTGAGCCTTTTATGATACCTGCGGATGCAGGGAAAAAAAGCCTTTGTGCTGGCTAACCCTGCATCTTAGGGGAAAGGCGGTTCGGAGAGGAAACGCGGCAACTCGCCCGTCCCGTCTTCCCCAAAATCCCTGAAGGGGGTGTACGGGAATATGAAGAAAAGGCTAGTGGTACTTCTGGCAGGGCTCTTGACCGTGCTCTCCATGGGCTTCGGTCTAGCCCAGTTCTCCGACGTGCCCGCAGGGCACTGGGCCAAGGAGGCGGTGGAGAGCCTGGCGGCCAAGGGCATCATCGTGGGCTTCCCCGACGGCACCTACCGGGGGAACGAGACCCTTACCCGCTACCAGGCGGCCCTCATCATCTACCGCCTCCTGCAGCAGATTGAGGAGGAGCTGAAGGCCAAGGGCGAGTCCCCCACCATGGAGGCCATGTCCTCCGAGGACCTGGAAGCCCTTAAGAATGCCGTGCAGGAGCTCGCCGCTGAGCTCGCCGCCTTGGGCGTTCGGGTTTCCGCCCTGGAGGACAGCGCCGCCACCAAGGAGGACATCGCCCGCCTCGAGGCCCTGATTGAGGAGCTCAAGGCCCAGCCGGCCTCCGAGCCCGGCATGGACGCCGCCGCCCTCCAGGACCTCGCTGACCGGGTGGAGGCTGCCTCCATCGCTGCCGACACCGCCCTCGCCCAGGCGCAGCAGCTTGCCGAGCAGCTGGACGCCCTGGCCCAGGACGTGGAGGGTGTGAAGGGCGACCTCTCCGCCCTCGGCACCCAGGTGGAGGCCAACGCCCAGGCCATCCAGGCCCTGAACGAGCTCGCCGTCCTCCTCAACCAGGACGTGCTGGCCCTTCAGGACCGGGTCACCGCCCTGGAGAAGGGCCTGGCCGACCTCCAGGGGGCTGATGTTGAACAGTTTGCCTCCAAGGAGGACGTGGCCGCTGTCCAGGAGTTCGCCGCCGCCCTCCGCTCCGACCTGGTGGGGCTTTCCGAGAAGGTGTCCAAGCTGGAGTCCCAGGTGGCGGAGCTCTCCAAGGTGCGGTACTCCATTTCGGGTAGCCTCACGGCCACGGCGGGCCTCCGTTACTTCACCCAAGGCAGCACGGCCTTTGACTGGGACCGCCTCTTCCCTGGGAGCGTCTTTTCTACGGGGCAAACAGGTACTGCTTCGTACGCTGCTAGCAGGGTAGGGTTGGCTGAGGGGGCCGGTAACCTCTTCCGGGGGGATGCCACGCTTACCTTGGGGGTGAAGAACAACGCCCCTGCCGCTAGCGGTGTGGCGGTGGCAGAGGCCTCGGCCACCTTTGGGGTTCGTGTGTATGACACGAGCCTTGTTTCCACCCCCACCGTGCGCCTGGACGGGGTTGCGATTAAGGGTCAAGTGGACGGCCAACCCTTTAGCGTGACCTATAGCCGGGTGGCTAGCAAGTTCAAATTCAACGACTACCTCTTAGCCAACGACGCTGAGGGTGGTGTGGCCCACTACCGCCAGGGCGTGGTGGCCACCTTCTCCGGCACCAACCTGCCCTTTAGCCCCGAAGTCACCTTGGTGGGAGGTGTGGCTGGGATACCGGCAGGCAGCCCGCAGGATGTCGCTCCCGCCATTAACGGCAACTACTTCGGTATCCGCACGGTGGTGAAGCCCCTCCAGGGCGCTAGCCTTGGCCTGAACTACGCCCTCAACGTGGGCATCCGCTCCGCCATTGGGGCCGATGCCAGCTTGGAGCTTGGCCCTGCCAAGCTCTCCGGGCTCTGGGTGAGCTCCAAGACCCTGCTTGCCGGCGAACCCTTCACCGCCTACTTTGACAGGGACCGCTCCAGCTGGGCCTACTATGGCCAGGCCGAGGTGAACCTGGGTCCCGTGAGCCTTTCCGCCAACTACCGGGCCGTGGACACCGAGTACGCCGACGGCCAGGCCAGCATGTCTGAGAACGAGGACGCCGACTACTATGCGGAGCGGATCGCTGCTGCTCCCTACGGGTATGACACCCGGGGCTTCGGGGTGGAGGCCAAGGCTTCCGTGGGCCCGGTAGGGGTGGAGGCTTACCTGGATAGCGCCCGGGGCTACAACGATGCCGCTAGCTCTGCCACCAACGACATCGCCTTCGGCGCTGCTGCCAGGGTGTCCCTCTTCCGGGGCTTCAGCCTCACGGGTTACTTCAACCGGGCTTGTGAAAACGCCACCAGCCCCACCGCCTTCACCTGCACGGGTGGTACCCAGAAAGACTTCTTGAATCCTGGGTCAAGTTACTTCCTCAACGACGCTACCCAGCGCTACTCCTCCAGCGTCGGTGCCCGCTTGGAGCACAAGGCCGACGCCGAGGACGCCCTGATCAAGGGTCTTTCTGTGGTGGCCCAGTACACCCGCTTCACCGTGAATAGCCACAACGATGTCCAGTTGGCGGCCTTCTTCGCCCAGCCCTTGGCGCTTGGCCCCGTCAAGGCGCAGCCTGGCTTCCGCTTCCACTACTTTGACGACGGCACCGGTGGCGGCAACCTGGACTACAACGCCCTCAAGGCCGGGGTGCGTCTCAGCACCGATCCCTTGGCCCTGCCCTTCAAGCCGAGCCTGAGCGCCGACGCTGCTTACCGCTCCACCCGCTTCGGCGGCGGGGCCCGGGCGGGTGAGGTGTACGGCCGGGCCGGGCTTACCCTGAACGAGCTCTTCGCCCCTGGCCTCAGCTTCACCGTGGCCGGGGCCATCTATGGGGCTTGGAACGTGGCTCGGGGCTCGGGTGGGCCCAACTACCTGATCACCGTGGGCGACGGCGAGAACGCCTTCTCCTATGACCGCGACCGCCTCTTCGCGAACCCGGGCAGCGTCGGTGCTCCCACGGCCTCCTTCGGTACCAACTCCGGTTCCATTGAAGGGCTCTACGGCGAGCTCAAGTACTATGACCTTTCCGTGGCGGGTGGCTACTTCCGTCTCCGCCAGGGCCAGGCCAACTCTCCCTTCGGGGGCACGGTGGACACCGTGGCCAAGGCCTTCCGCGTGAGCTACACCGTGAAGTTCTAAAGGCTTCTTGAGCCTTGCCCCCCGCCCATGGCGGGGGGTTTTCCTTTTGCCCTAAACTAAAGGGATGACCTTCCGCTACCGGGGCCCTGAGCCCAAGGGGGACCAGCCCAAGGCCATACGGGAGCTGGTGGAGGCCCTGAGGGATGGGGAGCGCTTCCTCACCCTCCTCGGGGCCACGGGCACGGGGAAGACGGTAACCATGGCCAAGGTCATTGAGGCCCTGGGCCGGCCCGCCTTGGTCCTCGCCCCCAACAAGATCCTGGCGGCGCAACTCGCTGCCGAGTTCCGGGAGCTTTTCCCGGAGAACGCCGTGGAGTACTTTATCAGCTACTACGACTACTACCAGCCCGAGGCCTACGTGCCGGGCCGGGACCTTTATATTGAGAAGGACGCCAGCATCAACCCCGAGATTGAGCGCCTCAGGCACTCCACCACCCGAAGCCTCCTTACCCGGCGGGACGTGATTGTGGTGGCCTCGGTTTCCGCCATCTACGGCCTGGGGGACCCGAGGGAGTACCGGGCGCGGAACCTGGTGGTGGAGCGGGGCATGGCCTACCCCAGGGAGGCCCTTTTGGAGCGGCTTTTGGAGCTGGGCTACGAGCGGAACGAGATTGACCTGGCCCCGGGCCGCTTCCGGGCCAGGGGGGAGGTTTTGGAGATCTTTCCCGCCTACGAAACCGAGCCCATCCGGGTGGAGCTCTGGGGGGACGAGGTGGAACGCATCAGCCAGGTCCACCCCATCACGGGGGAGCGGCTTCGGGAGCTTCCCGGCTTCGTGCTCTTCCCCGCCACCCACTACCTCTCCCCGGAGGGCATGGAGGAGATCCTGGCCGAGATCCGCAAGGAATTGGAGGAACGGGTCCGCTACTTTGAGGAGCGGGGGGAGGTCCTCTACGCCCAGCGCCTCAAGGAACGCACCCTTTATGACCTGGAGATGCTCAGGGTCATGGGCACCTGCCCCGGGGTGGAGAACTACGCCCGCTACTTCACGGGCAAGGCCCCGGGGGAGCCCCCTTACACCCTTCTGGACTACTTCCCCGAGGACTTCCTGGTCTTCCTGGACGAGTCCCACGTGACCGTGCCCCAGCTCCAGGGCATGTACCGGGGGGATTACGCCCGCAAGAAGACCCTGGTGGACTACGGCTTCCGCCTGCCCAGCGCCCTGGACAACCGCCCCTTGCGCTTTGAGGAGTTCTTGGAGCGGGTGTCCCAGGTGGTCTTCGTCTCCGCCACCCCGGGACCCTTTGAGCTCGCCCACTCGGGCCGCGTGGTGGAGCAGATCATCCGCCCCACGGGGCTTTTGGACCCCTTGGTGGTGGTGAAGCCCACGGAGAACCAGATCCTGGATCTCATGGAGGGGATCCGGGAAAGGGCGAAGCGGGGGGAGCGCACCCTGGTCACGGTGCTCACCGTGCGCATGGCGGAGGAACTCACGAGCTTTCTGGTGGAGCACGGCATCCGTGCCCGCTACCTCCACCACGAGCTGGACGCCTTTGAGCGCCAGGCCCTCATCCGGGACCTTAGGCTAGGCCACTACGATTGCCTGGTGGGCATCAACCTGTTGCGGGAAGGCCTGGACATCCCCGAGGTTTCCCTGGTGGCCATCCTGGACGCCGACAAGACGGGCTTCCTAAGGAGCGAAAGAAGCCTTATCCAGACCATCGGCCGGGCGGCGCGGAACGCCAAGGGGGAGGTCTGGCTCTACGCCGACCAGGTGTCCGAGGCCATGGAAAGGGCCATCGCCGAGACCAACCGCAGGCGGGCCATCCAGGAGGCCTACAACCGGGAGCACGGCATCGTGCCGGAGACGGTGCGGAAGGAGGTGCGGGCGGTGATCCGCCCGGAGGGGTACGAGGAAGCCCCCTTGGCGCCTTCGTTGGCGGAAGAGGACCTCAAGGAGCGCATCGCCGAGCTGGAACTCGCCATGTGGCAGGCGGCGGAGGCCTTGGACTTTGAGCGGGCGGCGCGGCTTAGGGATGAGCTTCGGGCCCTCGAGGCCCACCTCCAAGGGCTTAGGACCCCCGAGCCCGTGCCGGGGAAGCGGAAGCGGAGGAAGCGCTAAAGGGCCATCTTGACGCCTTCCCCGCCTCTTGGTATAGTGCATCCTGCGGTCGGTCCGCGGTAGCTCAGCTGGTAGAGCGGCCGGCTGTTAACCGGTTGGTCGCAGGTTCGAGTCCTGCCCGCGGAGCCAGATGGGGGCCTAAGGGCCCCCTGGGTCTTTTATTGGGGGAGGGGAAAGGGTATAATCTTTCCTCGTGCGGCCTGCCGGGCCCGGAGAGGAGGTGAAGATGCGCAGGTACGAGGTGAACATCATCCTTAACCCCAGCCTGGACCAAAGCCAGCTCGCCCTGGAGAAGGAGATCATCGGGAGGGCCCTCGAGGCCTTTGGGGCGCAGGTGCTGAAGGTGGAGGAGTGGGGGGTGCGGCGCCTGGCCTACCCCATCGCCAAGGACCCCCAAGGGTATTTCCTCTTCTACCAGGTGGAGATGCCCGAGGACCGGGTGAACGACCTGGCCCGGGAGCTCCGCATCCGCGACAACGTGCGCCGGGTCATGGTGGTCAAGGCCCAGGAGCCCCTCCTTAGCAAGGCGTAAACTTTTGACATGGCAAGAGGCCTGAACCGCGTATACCTCATCGGCTCCCTCACCTCCCGGCCCGACATGCGCTACACCCCGGGGGGGCTCGCCATCCTGGAGCTCAACCTGGCCGGGCAGGACACCCTTTGGGACGAGTCCGGCCAGGAGCGGGAACTCCCCTGGTACCACCGGGTGCGGCTTCTGGGCCGCCAGGCGGAGATGTGGGGGGATGTTTTGGAGAAGGGCCAGCTCCTCTTCGTGGAGGGAAGGCTGGAATACCGCCAGTGGGAGCGGGACGGGGAGAAGCGGAGCGAGCTCCAGGTGCGGGCCGACTTCATTGACCCCTTAGACGCCCGCGGGCGGGAAACCCAGGAGGACGCCAAGAGCCAGCCCCGCCTCCGCCACGCCCTGAACCAGGTGGTCCTCATGGGCAACCTCACCCGCGACGCCGAGCTCCGCTACACCCCCCAGGGGACGGCGGTGGCCCGGCTGGGCCTGGCGGTGAACGAGCGCCGCCGGGGGCCGGGGGCCGAGGAGGAAAAAACCCATTTCATAGAGGTTCAGGCCTGGCGCGAACTGGCCGAGTGGGCCGGGGAGCTCAGGAAGGGCGACGGGCTTTTGGTGATCGGACGTTTGGTGAACGACTCCTGGACGAGCTCCAGCGGGGAAAGGCGCTTCCAGACCCGCGTGGAAGCCCTCCGCTTGGAGCGACCCACCCGTGGGCCTGCCCAGACCGGCGGAAGCAGGCCCCAACCGGTCCAGACGGGTGGGGTGGACATTGACGAGGGACTCGAGGACTTCCCGCCGGAGGAGGATCTGCCGTTTTGAGCACGAAAAACGCTAAACCCACCAAGAAGGAGGCGCAGCGGCGCCCCTCCCGGAAGGCCAAGGTGAAGGCCACCCTGGGAGAGTTTGACCTGAAGGACTACCGGAACGTGGAGGTTTTGAAGCGGTTCCTGTCGGAGACGGGGAAGATCCTTCCCCGCCGCCGCACGGGGCTTTCCGCCAAGGAGCAGCGGATCCTGGCCAAGACCATCAAGCGGGCCAGGATCCTGGGGCTTCTTCCCTTCACGGAGAAGCTGGTGCGCAAGTAGGGGGTGGAGATGAAGGTCATCCTGCTGGAACCCCTGGAGAACCTGGGCGACGTGGGCCAGGTGGTGAACGTCAAGCCCGGCTACGCCAAGAACTACCTCCTTCCCCGGGGCCTGGCGGTCTTGGCCACGGAGAGCAACCTGAAGGCCCTGGAGGCCAAGATCCGCGCCCAGGCCAAGCGCCTGGCGGAGCGCAAGGCGGAGGCGGAGCGGCTTAAGGAGATCCTGGAAAGCCTCACCCTCACCATCCCGGTGCGGGCGGGGGAGAACAAGATCTATGGCTCCGTCACCGCCAAGGACATCGCCGAGGCCCTTTCCCGCCAGCACGGCATCACCATTGACCCCAAGCGCCTCGCCCTGGAGAGGCCCATCAAGGAACTCGGGGAGTATGTCCTCACCTACAAGCCCCACCCCGAGGTGCCCATCCAACTCAAGGTGAGCGTGGTGGCCCAGTAGGGGCTAAGCCCGGCAGGCCGCAGGGCGGGGGAAACCCCGCCCTTTAGCGTTGGATCCACCCTGGGCCGAGCTCCTCCAGCCGGGCCACCCCCATGAGGGCCAGGGTGAGCTCCAGCTCGGCCAGGAAGTGGTCCAAAAGGGCGCCCACCCCCTTTTCCCCCTTGAGGGCCAGGGCGTAGACGTAGGGCCGCCCAAGCCCCACCGCCTTGGCCCCCAGGGCCAGGGCCTTTACCGCATCCGCCCCGGTGCGGACGCCGCTATCCATGAGGATGGGCACCTTGCCTTCCGCGGCTTGCACCGCTAAGGGGAGGGCTTCTAGGGCACTTAGGCTTCCGTCCACCTGCCTTCCCCCGTGGTTGGAGACGTAGACCCCGTCCACCCCCAGGGCCACGGCCTGGGTCACGTCCTCGGGGTGGAGGAGGCCCTTGAGGAGGAGGGGCAAGGGGGTGGCCTCCCGCACCCGGCGCACCTCCTCCCAGGAGAGCTCGGGGAAGGAGTAGGTGGCCACGAAGCGGCGCACCGCCTTCTGCATCTGGGGAAGGCTTAGGCCGAAGCGCTTCCCCGCTTGCCTGAGGGCGAGGAGGTTTTGGAGAAGGGCCAGGGTAGGCTTCGGGCGTAGGGCAGGCCCTTCCAAGGGCTCCTCCAAGGCGGCGAGGAAGGCGGGGTCCGTGAGGTACATGGCGAGGCCTTGTCCCTTGAGGAAGGGAAGGTGGCCCAGTTCCAAATCTCTGGGCCGCCATCCCAGTTGCACCGTGTCCACGGTGAGGACTACCCCGGCACACCCCGCCCTTTCCGCCCGGCGGAGGAAGCTTGCCACCACCCGGGGGTCGGTGGAGTGGTAGAGCTGGAAGAAGACCAGGGCCTCGGGGTTCACCCCTTTGGCGGCTTCCACCACCCGCTCCAAGGGGTGGGAGGCTTGGTTGGAGACCATGAAGGGGATACCCCTTTGGGCGGCGGCCCGGGCCGCCGCGAGCTCCGCCTCCGGGTGGGCGAGCTCCAGGACGCCGATGGGGGCGAGGAACAGAGGGGCAGCCCAGGGCCTTCCCCATAGGGTAAGCCTGAGGTCTGGGGGCGGGGCGCCCCGGAGCATCCTGGGCCAAAGGGCCACCCGGGCGAAGGCTTGGCGGTTTTGCTCCATGGTGGCCTCCATGCCTGCCCCGCCCGCCACGTAGGCGAAGGCCTCGGGGGACATGCGCCTTTTCGCCGCCTCCTCCAGGGCCTCGGGCCGCAAGGGCAAGGGCGGTTTCTCCCCGAGGAAGCCCCGCAGGTAGATGGCCTGTTGCACCCTTCTTCCCCACATGGGTTTGCCCGGATTATACTCCGTCCAAATGGAAAGGCAAGTGCTCGTTACCGGGGCGGGAAGCGGCATCGGCCGGGCCACGGCCCGGCTTCTCGCCCAAAGGGGCTTCCGGGTCTACGGCGGGGTGCGCCGGGAGGAGGACGCCGAGGCCCTAAGGGCGGAGGGCATCACCCCCCTGTTCCTGGACGTGACCCGGGAGGAGGACCTGGAAAGGGCCAAGGAGGCCCTGAGGAAGGGGCTCTATGGCCTCGTGGCCAACGCCGGCATCGCCGTGGCGGGGCCCTTAGAGCTCGTGCCCTTGGCCGCTTTTCGCCAGGCCTTGGAGGTGAACGTCCTCGGGGCCTTCGCCACGGTGAAGGCCTTCCTGCCCCTTTTGCGCCCAAACCGTGGGCGTGTGGTCCTCATGGGCTCGGTCTCCGGCCTGGTGGCCCTTCCCCTCATGGGGCCCTATGCCGCCAGCAAGTTCGCCCTCGAGGCCCTGGCGGACGCCCTCAGGGTGGAGCTTCGCCCCTTTGGCGTGCGGGTTTCCCTCATAGAGCCCGGCTCCGTGGCCACCCCCATCTGGGAGCGCTCCCTGAAAGCGGCCGAGGCCTACCTGGAACCCCCTCCCCCGGGCACGGAAGGGGTCTATGGCCGCTACCTGGAGGTGGCCCGAAGGCTAGCGGAGCGGAACGCCCGAAGGGGCCTTCCCCCCGAGCGGGTAGCGGAGGCTGTGCTTAAGGCCCTGGAAAGCGAAAACCCCAAGGCCCGCTACCTGGTGGCCCACCCCGCCCGTATCCGGGAAACCCTTCTCCTAAGGCTCCTTCCCGCCCCTTGGCGGGACTGGCTCATCGCCTGGTTTCTCGGCTAGGGCTTTGTGGTCCAGCGCTTGGGCCAGGGGCGGGAGAAGGGGTATCCTTAGGCCGTGGAGTTCTGGGTGGAGGACCTCGGCCTGGTGCCCTATGGGGAGGCCTGGGCCTACCAGAAGGCGGTGCACCGGGAGGTGGTGGAGGGCAAGCGTCCCCCCACCCTCCTCCTCCTGGAGCACCCCCGGGTCATCACCTTGGGCCGCAAGGCCACGGGGGAGAACCTCCTCTTTCCCGAGGCGTGGTACCGGGAAAACGGTTTCGCCCTCTACTGGGTGGAGCGGGGCGGGGACGTGACCTACCACGGCCCTGGGCAGCTGGTGGGCTACCCCATCTTCCCCGTGGGGCGGGAGGTGCGCCGCTTCCTGCGGCAGATTGAGGAGGCTATCGTCCGGGTGGCCCGGGCCTACGGCATCGCGGCCTACCCCACCCCCGGGTACGCCGGGGTCTGGGTGGGGGAGGAGAAGCTTTGCGCCATCGGGGTGGCGGTGAAGGAGGGGGTGAGCTTCCACGGCTTCGCCCTCAACGTCTCCACGGACCTCAACGACTTTAGCGTCATCATCCCGTGCGGCCTGAAGGGCAAAGGGGTCACCTCCTTGGAAAGGCTTTTGGGCCGGAAGGTCCCCATGGAGGAGGCCAAGGCCAAGGTGGTGGAGGCCTTCGCCGAGGTGTTCGGCTTGGCGCCCAGGTGGGAGGGGAAAACACATCATGAAGCCGAAGTTTGAGGTGGTGGAGCTTTTGGCCCCCTCGGGGGAGGTGGTGGAGCTCAAGGTGGTGAAGCGGGGCCTGGCCCAGGCCCGGCCCGAGCCCGTGGACCGGAACAAGCCCGCTTGGCTTCGCGCCACCTTGCCCACGGGGGCCAAGTACCAAGCCCTGAAGCGCACGGTGGAGGAGCTGAGGCTTCACACCGTGTGCCAGGAGGCCCTATGCCCCAACGTGGGGGAGTGCTGGACCCACGGCACCCTCACGGTGATGATCCTGGGGGATATCTGCACCCGGGCCTGCAAGTTCTGCGCCGTGCACACGGGGAACCCCAGGGGCCTGGTGGACCCCGAGGAGCCCATAAGGGTGGCGGAGGCCATCGCCCGGCTCGGCATCCGCTACGTGGTCCTCACCAGCGTGGACCGGGACGACCTGCCCGATGGCGGGGCCTCCCACTTTGCCGCCACCATCCGGGCCATCAAGGAGAGGGCGCCTGGGGTCCTGGTGGAGGCCCTCACCCCCGACTTCCAAGGGGACCTGAAGGCGGTGGAAACGGTTTTGGATGCGGGCCCTGAGGTCTACGCCCAGAACCTGGAAACGGTGCGCCGCCTTACCCCCAAGGTGCGGGACCCCCGGGCGGGCTACGAGCAAACCCTGAAGGTGCTGGCCCACGCCAAGCGGTATAGGCCCGAGGTCCTCACCAAGTCCAGCCTGATGCTGGGCCTGGGGGAAAGGGAGGAGGAGATCCTGGAGGCCATGCGCGACCTCCGGGCGGCGGGGGTGGACATCCTCACCCTGGGCCAGTACCTGAGGCCCACCCCGGCCCACCTGCCCGTGGAGCGCTACGTGCCCCCGGAGGACTTTAAGAAGTACGAGGCCTGGGGGTACGAGCTGGGCTTCAAGGAGGTCTTCTCCGGGCCTTTGGTGCGGAGTTCCTACCGGGCGGACCGGGTCTTCCTCGAGGCCACCTCCCGGTAAAATCCCGCCGTGGAAAAGCCTTCCCCCTACCTCTTCCTCCTGGACCTTCTGGCCCTCCTCCTCTTCGCCGCCTTGGGGCTTCTTTCCCACGGCCAGGCGGTGACCCTGGCGGGCCTTGCCCGCAACGTCCTCCCGGTGCTTTTCGTCTGGATGCTCCTTTCCCCCTTCCTCGGCACCTACCGGAGGCCCAGCTGGCGCAACCTCCTCCTCACCTGGCTCCTCGCCTTCCCCAGCGGGCTATGGCTTCGGCAGATGGTCCTTGGGGGAAACTTCGGGGTGGGGTTTTTCGTCTTCCTGGGCGTGGCCATGGCCTTTAGCCTCCTTTCCCTGCTCCTCCTCCGGGGCCTCGCCAAGCTCCTCAGGCTCTGGTAAAAAAGGGGCATGGAGAAGGTGGCCTTCATCGGGCTTGGGGCCATGGGCTACCCCATGGCGGGGCATCTGGCCAAGCGCTTTCCCACCCTGGTCTGGAACCGGACCTTTGCGAAGGCCCTAAAGCACCAGGCGGAGTTCGGTTCGGAGGCGGTGCCCCTGGAAAGGGTGGCGGAGGCCCAGGTGATCTTCACCTGCCTGCCCACCACCCAGGAGGTGGCGGAGGTGGCGGAGGCCCTCTTGCCCCACCTCCGCCCCGGTACCTACTGGGTAGACGCCACGAGCGGCGAGCCCGAGGCGAGCCGACGCCTGGCGGAAAGGCTTGGGGAAAAGGGCGTCACCTACCTGGACGCCCCGGTCTCCGGGGGCACCGTGGGGGCGGAAAAGGGCACCCTCACGGTGATGATGGGCGGGGAAGCGGAGGCGGTGGAAAGGGTGAAGCCCTACCTGGCCTACGCCGGCAAGGTGGTGCACGTGGGGCCCGTGGGGGCGGGGCATGCGGTGAAGGCCATCAACAACGCCCTCCTGGCGGTGAACCTCTGGGCGGCGGGGGAGGGGCTTTTGGCCTTGGTGCGGCAGGGGGTGCCGGGGGAAAAGGCCCTCGAGGTCATCAACGCCTCCAGTGGCCGCTCCAACGCCACGGAAAACCTCATCCCGCAAAGGGTTCTCACCCGGGCTTTCCCCAAGACCTTCGCCCTCGGGCTTTTGGTGAAGGACCTGGGCATCGCCATGGGGGTGCTGGAGGGGGCTAAGGACCCAAGCCCCCTCCTTCGCCTCACCCGGGAGCTCTACGAGATGGCCAAGCGGGAGCTTTCCCCCGAGGCCGACCACGTGGAGGCCCTGAAGCTTTTGGAACGCTGGGCCGGGGTGGAGATCCGCTAGGGGCCCTAGCGGTTCAGGATGTGGATGGCCCGTTTGTGGAAGGCCTCCGCCGCCTCCATGAGCCCTTCCGAGAGCGTGGGGTGGGCGTGCACGGTGAGGGCCAGGTCGGAGACCGTGGCCGCCATCTCCAGGGCCAAGGTGGCCTCGGCGATGAGCTCCCCCGCCTGGGGGCCCACGATGAAGACCCCTAGGAGGAGGTCCGTTTCCTCGTCCCCCACCACCTTGATGAGGCCCTCCTGGGTTCCCAGGGTGAGGGCCCGGCCGCTGGCGGAAAAGGGGAACTTCCCCACCTTCACCCTGTAGCCTGCCCGTTTGGCCTCCTCCTCTGTGAGGCCCACGCCCGCCCATTCGGGGGAGGTGTAGACCACGCTGGGGATCTGGTAGTCAAAGGCGGCGTCCTTGCCGGCGGCGTTTTCCGCCGCCACCAGGCCCTCCTTCATGGCCTTGTGGGCGAGGAGGGGAGGGCGGGCCACGTCCCCGATGGCGTAGACCCCGGGTACGGTGGTTTCCATCCGGGCGTTCACCTTGACGAAGCCCTTGGCGTCCAGGGCCACGCCCGCCCTTTCCAGGCCCAGGCCCTCCGTGCGGGGCTTGCGGCCCACCGCCACCAGGATCTTGTCCACCACGATCTCTTCCCCCCCGCCTCCCTGGGCGGCCTCGAGGCGCACGTGGAGGCCGTCCTTCTTCTTCTCGTAGCCCACGGCCTTGGTGCCCGTGCGCACCCGGATGCCCTCCTTCTCCAGGGCCCGGCGGAGGAGGGCCGCGGTTTCCGGGTCGCCCGCGGGGAGGATCTCTGGCATGTATTCAATGAGGGTCACCTGGGCCCCTAGGCGGTGGTAGACCTGGCCGAGCTCCAGCCCCACCGCCCCGCCCCCGATCACGAGGAGGCGCCCAGGGATCCCCTCCTCCACCCGCAGGGCCCGGGTGGAGTCCCAGACGTCCTCGCCAAAGGGAAAACCCGGGAGGCTTGCGGGCTCGCTCCCCGTGGCCAGGATGAGGCTTTGGGCGCCGTAGCGCTCGCCGTTGACCTCTATCTCCTTGGGTCCCGTGAGGCGGGCGAAGCCCCGCACCAGCTCCACCTTGTTCCCCTTGAGGAGGCTTGCCACCCCCCCGGTGAGCTTCTTCACCACGCTTTCCCGCCAGGAGCCGAGCTTTTTAAGGTCTAGCTCCGGGGCCGCCTTTAGGCCGAAGCCCTCCCCCACCTTGAGGTGGTGCAGGGTTTCCGCGGCGTGGAGGAGGGCTTTGGTGGGGATGCAACCCACGTTCAGGCACACCCCCCCCACCTCGGCGGCCTCCACCGCCAAAACCTTTAGCCCTAGCTGCGCTCCCCGGATGGCGGCGTGGTAGCCCCCAGGCCCCGTGCCGATGACGATGAGGTCGTAGGTCTTCATGGCGCTATCCTACATTTCCAGAAGGAGGAGGTCGGGGTTTTCCAAAAGCCGGATCACCTCCCGGGTGAAGAGGGCCGCCTCGGCCCCGTCCACCAGGCGGTGGTCAAAGGAGAGGGAGAGGAACATGATGTCCCGCGCCTGGATGGAGCCGTCCGGCATGACCCAGGGCCGCTTGCGGATGGAGTGCACCCCCAGGATGGCGGCATCGGGCAGGTGGATGATGGGGAAGCTTAAAGTGGCCCCCACGGAGCCGATGTTGGTGATGGTAAAACATGAGCCCGTAACCTCCTCCGGGCTTAGGCGCCCTTCCCGGGCCTTGTCGGAAAGCTCGGCGATCTCCTGGGCCAGCTCCAGGACGCTCTTCCGGTCGGCGTCCCGCACCACGGGGACGATAAGCCCCCTCTCCGTGGCCACCGCCAGGCCGATGTGGTAGTAGCGCTTGTAGACGATTTCCTGCCGCTCCTCGTCCAGGCTGGCGTTGAGCATGGGGTATTTCTTCAGGGCCCGGACCACCGCCTTGACGATGAAGGGGAGGTAGGTGAGCTTGACCCCCTGGGCTTCCGCCTCGGGCTTAAGCCGTTCCCGGAGGGCCACCAGCTCCGTGAGGTCCGCCTCGTCCACGTTCAGGGTGCGCACGGTGTAGAGGTGGCTCTGCCATAGCCCCTGGGCGATGGCCCGGCGCACCCCCCTAAGGGGCACGCGCTCTTCCAGGTGCTCGTAGCCCTTGGGCGGGGTGTAGCGGGGGGGTGGGGGGAAGGGGGTGGGGGAGGGGGCTTCCCCGGGGGCCGCTTCCTGGGGGGCTGGGGCAGGGACCTTGCGCCTTTCGGCGTAGGCCCGCACGTCCTCCACCCGCACCCGGCCCAAGGGCCCCGAGCCCGGCACCTCCTCAATGGGGATGCCCAGCTCCCGGGCAAGCTTGCGGGCGGCGGGCACCGCCAGGACCCGGCCCCTTGGGCCTGGGGTGGGGGCTTCCTCCCTTTGGCTTTCAAGGAAAGGGTTTTTCACCGCCACCTGGGTGGTGTCCGGCTTGAAGAGGGAGAGGTCCTCCTTCTCCTCCTTGGGGGGAAGGCCCGGCTCCACGATGGAGCGTTCCTCCGCCGCCTGCACGGGAGGGGGTTCCTTGGCCGTCCTCTCCCCGGGCTCGGCGATGAGGGCGATGGGGGCGTGGACCTTCACCACCTCTCCCTCCTTGGCGAGCTTCTTCAGGAGGACCCCCTCGTAGGGGGAAGGGAGCTCCACGGTGACCTTGTCCGTCATCACCTCCACGAAGGGCTGGTCCTTCTTGAGGTAGTCCCCTTCCTCCACCAGCCACTTCAGGATCTCCCCTTCCACCACGCTTTCGGCCAGTTCGGGCATAAGGATTTCTTTGGGCATAGGTCTCCTCAGTAGTCTAGCGCCCGCTTGGCGGCGTTGAGGATGCGGGTGACGGTGGGCAGATAGAGCTTGTCCTGGGCGTAGGGGTAAGGGGTGTCAAACCCCGTGACCCGGATGGGAGGGGCGAGGAGCATGTCCAGGATGTCCTCGGCGATGGTGGCGGCCACCTCGCTCACGAAGCTGGCGTGCCTGGGCGCGTCGGAAACAAGGACCACCCGCCCCGTCTTGGCCACGGAGCCCATCACCGCCTCGTAGTCCCAGGGCATGAGGCTACGGAGGTCCAGGACATCGGCGGAAACGCCCACCTTGGCGAGCTCTTCCGCAGCCTGGAGCACCTCGGGCATCACCGTGCCGTAGCCGATGAGGGTGAGGTCCTTGCCCTCCCGCCTCAGGGCCGCTTTGCCCAAGGGGAGGACGTAGTCCTCCTCGGGCACCTCTTCCTTCACCGAGCGGTAGAGGCGCTTGGGTTCCAGGAAGACCACGGGGTCCTCGTCGCGGATGGCGGCCTTGAGGAGGCCCTTGGCGTCATAGGGGGTGGAGACGGCCACCACCTTGAGCCCGGCGGTGTGGACGAAGTGGGCCTCGGGGCTTTGGGAGTGGTGGTGCCCGCCCTTCACCCCGCCCCCAGAGGGCATGCGGATCACCAGGGGAGCGGTGAACTGCCCCCCGGAGCGGTAGCGGAGCTTGGCCACCTGGCTCACCAGCTGGTCAAAGCCGGGGAAGATGTAGTCGGCGAACTGGATCTCCGCCACGGGCCTTAGGCCGTGGGCGGCCATACCCAAGGCGGCTCCCACGATGGCCGCCTCGGAAAGGGGGGTGTCCATGACCCGGTCGGGGCCGTATTTCTGCAAAAGCCCTTCCGTGACCAAAAAGACCCCGCCCCTTTTCCCCACGTCCTCCCCCAGGACCACCACCCGGGGGTCCTTGGCCATTTCCTCGTCCAGGGCCCGGTTCAGGGCCTGTACCATGGTCATGAGGGCCATGCCGCCTCCTAGAGCTCTTCCTTGAGGAGGGCTTCCTGGCGCAGGAGGTGCCAGGGCTTTTCGGCGTAGACGTCGTCAAACATCCACTCGGGGGGCACGGGGCCGGCCTCTTCCGCCTCCTTGAGGCCCCGCTCCAGCTCGGCGCGGATCTCTGCCCTCAGGTCCTCCTCCCACGCCAGGTTCCAAAGGCCTTGGGCCTCGAGGAAGCGCTGGAAGCGCAGGATGGGGTCCCGCTTCCGCCAGGCCTCCACCTCTTCCTTGGGCCGGTAGCGGCTATCGTCGTCGGCGGAGGAGTGGGGGCCATAGCGATAGACCCGAAGCTCCACAAGGCTTGGGCCTTCCCCCAGGCGGGCCCGCTCCACCGCCTCTTTCACCACGTAGTAGCTGGCGAGGACGTCCATCCCGTCCACCAGGTAGCCGGGGATGCCGAAGGCGTGGGCTTTTTCCGCCAGGGTGGGGCTATGGGTCTGGCGGGCGTAGTCCACGCTGATGGCGTAGAAGTTGTTCTCGGCGATGAATACGGCGGGCGCCCCCTGCACGGCGGCGAAGTTGATGCCGGCGTACCAGTCCCCCTCGCTGGTGGCCCCATCCCCAAAGGTGCAGACGGCCACCTGGCCCGTCCCCAGGAGCTTCATGCTGATGGCGGCTCCCACGGCGGGGGGCACGTGGGAGGCGATGGGGCTCGCCACGGTGAAGTAGTGGAGGGCCTTGGAGCCCGGGTGCTCGGGCATCTGGCGGCCCTTGTTGGGGTCAGCCTGGGTGGCGAGCATCTGGCCGAAGAGCTCCCTTAGGGGGATGCCCAGGGCCAGGGCCAGGCCGTGGTCGCGGTAGTAGGGGAAGACCCAGTCAAAGCCGGGGCGGATGGCGTGGGCGATGGCCACCTGGGCCGCCTCGTGGCCGGCGGCGGGGGCGATGAAGCTGGTCTTGCCCGTGCGGATGAGGATGGTGTACCGCTCGTCCAGCATCCTCGCCGCCAGCATGTCCCGGTAGAGCCGGCGGAGCTTTTCCTCGCCGAGGTCTAGGGGAAACTCCCCTAGCCATTCCCCCTTCTCCCCCAAAAGCCTTATGGGCTCTTGGGTGAAGGGCTGAAACCTGCGGGTTTCCTTTACCATGGCACCCTCCTTTTGGGCGCTTGTGGCGCCGGGAAGCCCGCCCTGGGTAAGGGCTTGGGCCTCCTTTTCGGGGGTGGGCTTGGCCCCACTTTCCCTTCGCCCCAAGTATACCCCGGTAGGATGGGGGTGTGCGCTTGCGGGTGGTGGCGGTGGGCAAGCCCAGGCTCGCCTATGCCCGGCTTGGGGTGGAGGAGTACGCTAAGCGGATTGGCCGGTATGCCCCCCTCGAGGTCCTCTTCGTCAAGGGCGAGGAGGACCTTCTCGCCAAGGCGGAGGGGCACCGCAAGGTGGTTCTGGACGAGAAGGGGAAGCTCCTCACCACGGAGGGCTTCCTAAGGCTTTTGCAGGGTTGGGAAGGGGAAAGGGTGGCCTTCCTTCTGGGCGGGGCCGAGGGGCATAGCGAGGCGGTGCGCAAGGCGGGGGACCTCCTCCTATCCCTTTCCCCCCTTACCCTCCAGCACGAGCTCGCCCTTTTGGTCCTGATGGAGCAGCTTTATAGGGTCCTCACCCTGAGGGCGGGCCACCCCTACCACCGGCCATGACCTACGAGGCCTTCGTGCGGCTTGTGGAGAGGCTTTGGGAGGAGATCCCGCCCGAGTTCAAGCGGGGGCTACAGGGGGTGCACGTCCTCCCCGAGGCCAAGCCCGAATCCGGGCTTCCCGGGGTGTGGCGGCTTGGGGAGTACCTGGACCCAGGCCCCCCAAGCGCCCTGGGAGGCTTTGAGGGCCTCGGGCGGCACATTGCCCTTTACCACGGCTCCTTCCGGGCGGTGGCGGGGCCCGGGTTTGACTGGGAAGGGGAGGTGTGGGAAACCCTCCTCCACGAGCTCCGCCACCACCTGGAGTCCCTGGCGGGGCGGGACGACCTGGTCCGGGAGGACCTTAGGCGCCTGGACGCCTTTCGCCGGGGCGGGCCTCCGGAGGGGGGAGGCTAGAGGCCTTCCCCAAGGGGCGTCGCTCGGCGAAGCCCCCGGAGAGGGGATGGTAGTGGGCCACCTCCGGCTCCCCTTCTTGCCAGCAGAGGAAGACCACCTCCCCCCCTACCCGGGCAGGGAAGTCCACCAGGCCCCGGTCCAGGTCCTTGAGGAGGACCCCTAAGGAGGCCAGGTAGCGGGCATCCGCCTCCAAGGAGCCTAGGAGGAAGCGGGCCTCCTCCTCCAGGGTCCTGCGCGTGAGCCCTCGGGCCTCGGGAAGCCGGCCCTGCACCTCCTGGAGCTCCGTCCGGGCCTTGCGCATCTGGGCCAGGACCCGGCGGATCTCCGGCAGGAGGGCGTCCGCCTCTTCCTTGGTGAAGATGCGGGCGAACATACCTGCCCTCATCCTAGCACAAAGAATGAGGAAAATCTAAGCGTGGCTCACTCAAGGCCTAGGAGGGCCACCTCCCCCGCCCCTACCCGCACCCCCCCCACGAGGAGGCTCCCGTCGGGGAGGACGGCCTCCGCCACGCCTTCCACGGGGCCCTTGGGGGTTTCCACCCGCACCCGGCGGCCCAGGGTGTAGGAGGCCTGGGCGTAGCGGGGGAGGAAGGCCTCTGGGTCTTCCAAGAGGGGGAGGAGGGCCTCCAGGCGGGCTAAGAACCTCTCCAGCACCTCCCGCCGGGAAAGGGGGAGGAACTCCTCTAAGAAGGCCGCCCCTTCCGGGGCCCAGGCCACGTTCACCCCCACGCCCAAGAGGGCGTAGACCACCTCCTCCCCCTCCGCCCTGGCCTCGAGGAGCACCCCGGCCAGCTTGCGGCCATCGGGGCTCAGGAGGTCGTTGGGCCACTTAAGCCCTCCCACCCCCACCGCCTCAACGAGGGCGAGGCCCGCCAGGAGGGGGAGGAGCCCCAGGGCGGGGAGGGGGAGGTGGGGCCTTAGGAGGAGGGAGAAGGTGAGGCTTGCCCCGGGGCGGCTTTCCCACGCGCGGCCCCGGCGCCCCCTCCCCCTTTCCTGGACTTCGGCCAGGACCAGGGCCCCCTCGGGGGCCCCCGCCTCGGCCCAGGCCCGGAGGACGTCCTGGGTGCTCCCCACCCGGCCCAGGTAGCGGTAGGGCTTCCCCAGCCTCCCTGGGGGGCGGAAGAGGTGGGGGAGGGGGGTGCCGGGGAGGATGCGGTAGCCTTGGCGGGAGACCTCCACGGGGAAGCCCTCTTCCCGGAGGCGTTTGGCCTCCTTGGAGATGGCGGCCCGGCTCACCCCGAGGCGCCGGGCCAAGGCCTCGCCGCTTTGGAACTCCTCCGTGAGAAGGGAAAGGAGCGCCGGCATCTAGGCCAGTTCCACCTGGGAGAGGTCCCCGAGGATCAGGCGGTGGGCCCGGGGAAGCCCGTTGCGGCTTTGCACCCTCGCCCCCACGCCCAGGATGCTCTCCTGGAGGCGCAGGGCCACGTCCTCTAGGGCGGCGTGGTCCTCGAGGATGGAGTACTCCACCTCCGAGCGCACCACCCGTGCCCCCGGCCCCAAGGAGGTGAAGGGCCCCACGTAGGCCTCCTCCACCACCGCCCCTTCCCCGATAAAGGCGGGGCCGATGACGGTGCTCCGGACCACCCTCGCCCCCTTCTCCACCACCACCCGGCCCGTGAGCTCGCTCCCCTCCACCTCCCCCTCCACCCTCGGGGAAAGCTCCTCCAAAAGGAGGCGGTTGGCGTCCAGGAGGTCCTTGGGGCGGCCCGTGTCCTTCCACCAGCCCGAGACCTCCACCCCCACCACCTCCCTGCCCCGGTCAATGAGGCCCTGGATGGCGTCCGTGATCTCGTACTCCCCCCGGGCGGAGGGCTTGAGGTCCTGGATGACCTCCAAGACCTCGGGGGTGAAGACGTACACCCCAGCCACCGCCAGGTCCGAGGGGGGGTCTTTGGGCTTTTCCAAAAGGCGCACCACCCGGTCTCCTTCCAGCACCGCCACCCCGAACTGCCTGGGGTCTTCCACCCGCACCAGGGCGATCACCGCGCTCACCCCCTCCCGGAAGGCCTGAAGGAAACGCCGGATTCCCCTTTGGAAAAGGTTATCCCCCAGGTAGAGGACAAAGGGACTATCCCCCAGGAAGTCCCGGGCCACCGCCACGGCGTGGGCCAGGCCCTGGGGCTCCTCCTGGAGGACGTAGCGCACGGGGTATCCCGATAGGGCCTCGCGGATGTCCTTCTCCGTTTCTGGGGAGACCACCACCCCAATTTCGTCCACCCCCGCTTCCCGCAGGTTTTCCACGGCGTAGTAGATGATGGGCCGGCCCGCCACCCGGATCACCGGCTTGGGACGGGTGTGGGTGAGGGGGCGGAGCCGCGTGCCCCGCCCGGCGGCCAGGATGAGCCCCTTCATGGGCCGAAGTATACCCCGTACAATGGAGTAGGACATGTCCAGCGCCCTCACCCGGGTGGCCTACGCCTACGACCGCCTTAGGGCCTACCCGCCCGAGGTGGCGGGCCGCATCGCCACCTCCATCGCCAACGCGGTCTCCGGCCGGGGGGAGGAGCCCGTCCTTTTGGAGCTCGGGGTGGGCACGGGGCGCATCGCCCTGCCCCTCATCGCCCGGGGCTTTCCCTACATCGCCTTGGACGTGAACCCCGCCATGCTGGAGGTCTTCCGCCAGAAGGCGGCGGGGGTCATGCGCAAGGTGCGGCTCCTTCAGGCGGACGCCCGGGCCATCCCCCTGCCGGGGGAGAGCGTCCACGGGGTCATCGTGGTCCACCTCTGGCACCTCCTTCCCGACTGGCCAAAGGCCTTGGCCGAGGCCCTAAGGGTGCTCAAGCCTGGGGGAGCCCTCCTGGAGGGGTGGGACCAGGTGGAAGCGGCGGAGGAGTGCGCCCTGCAGGAGCGCTGGCGGGCCTTGGTGGCGGAAGAGGGCGTGCGGGTGGAAAGGGGGCTGCACCAAAGGCGCCTCGCCGAGGTGGAGGAGGCCCTGAAGCGGCTTGGCCTTAGGCCCAAGGCCCGCCAGGTGGTGGCGTGGCGGGAGGAGCGCACGGTGCGGGAGGCTTTGGAGGCCCTGGAGGAGCGCCTCTACTCCTTCACCCAGGCCGTGCCCGAGGCGGTGCACGCCAAGGTGATGCCAAGGCTCAGGGCCTGGGCCGAGGCGGAGTTTGGCGGGCTAGACCGCGCTTTCCCCCTGCAAAAGAGCTTTTTCCTGCGGGTGACCCGCCTGGGCTAGGTATCCTGGCCCTATGCGAAGGCTTACCGTGCGCACGCCCCAAGAGGGCCTGGTGAACATCACGGGGCTCGTGGAGGGGGCCTTAGAGGGGCATACGGGCCTCGTCTACCTCTTCGTGCCCCACACCACCTGCGGCCTTTTGCTCCAGGAGGGAGCGGACCCCGACGTGGCCCACGACCTTTTGGCCCGCTTGGAGGAGCTCGCCCCCCGCTTCCACCCCAAGGACCGCCACGCGGAGGGCAACACCCACGCCCACCTGAAAACCCTCCTCACCGGGGTCCACCTCCTCCTTTTCGCCGAGGGGGGCAGGCTCCGCCTGGGGCGCTGGCAGCAGGTCTTCCTGGCGGAGTTTGACGGGCCGAGGACCCGGGAGGTGTGGGTGCGGCCCCTTTAGACCCAGCGCACCTCCTGCACGCTCTTCACCCCCCGGATGGCTTCCAGGAGGGCTTCCCGCTCCCCGTCCTGCACCGTGAGGCGAAGCCGTATGCGGGCCATGGGGCCCAGGATGCGGGTTTCCGAGCCCAGGGCGCTTTTTCCCGCCTCCGCCACCACCTGCATCACGTCCCGGAGGAGGCCTGTCCGGTCCTGGGCCAGGACCTCGAGGGTGGCCACCTTTCCCCCCACCCCCTCCCAGTAGGCCCCAATCACCCGGTCCGCCTCCGGTCCCTGCAGGATGCGCCGCAGGTTGGGGCAGTCCGCCCGGTGGACCGTGACCCCCCGGCCCCGGGTGACGAAGCCCAGGATGGCGTCTCCCTTCATGGGCTCGCAACAGGAGGCGAGGCGGATGGGGGCCTGGAGGTCTTGCTCCAGGCGTATGCCCCACTCGTTTTTGGGCGCGGGCTTGGGCTTTTCCGGCTTGAGGAGGGCCTTTGGGTAGAGCTTTTCCGCCACCTGCTTGGGGGTGAGGCGGTTTAGGGCCAGGGCCAGGTAGAGCTCCTCGGGGGAAGGGGGAAGGCCCAGGCGCTTGGCCACCTCCTCCAGCTGGCTATCCGTGGGTTTGGGAAGCCCTTTGCGCTTCAGGTAGCGCTCCAAGAGGCCTTGGCCCGTTTCCAGGGTTTCCTGGCGCTCCTGGGCGCGGAAGTACTGCCGGATCTTGCTCTTGGCGCTCCGGGTTTTGGCAAACTCCAGCCAGCCCTTGGAGGGGTGGGCGTTTTTGGCGGTGAGGATTTCCACCATGTCCCCGTTTTGCAGCTCGTAGGAGAGGGGGACGATGCGCCCGTTCACCTTGGCCCCCACCATGTGGTGCCCCACCTCGGTGTGGATGTGGTAGGCAAAGTCCACCGGGGTGGCCCCTTTGGGCAGGTTGATGATCCGCCCCTTGGGGGTGAAGACGAAGACCCGCCCCCCCAGAAGGTCCCGGGTCACCGCCTCCACGAACTCCCGGGAGCTGCTGAACTCCTGCTGCCACTCCTGGATGCTCTTGAGCCAGGAAACCCGGCGCTTGATCTCCTCGGGGTCGGTGAGGCCCTCCTTGTAAAGCCAGTGGGCGGCGATGCCGTACTCGGCGATGCGGTGCATCTCCCGGGTGCGGATCTGCACCTCCAGGGGGAGGCCTTCCAGGGCGATGACCGTGGTGTGGAGGCTTTGGTAGCCGTTCGGCTTGGGCACGGCGATGTAGTCCTTGACCCGGCCGGGAATGGGCTGCCAAAGGGCGTGGACCAGGCCCAGGACGTGGTAGCAAACCTGCTTTTCCCTTAGGGCCCGGCCCTCCTCCGTGGGGCTTGGCTTGGGGTCCAGGATAACCCGCACCGCCAGGAGGTCGTAGATCTGCTCCAGGGCCTTTTTCTCCCGCTCCATCTTCTTCCAGATGGAGTAGAGGTGCTTGGGCCGGCCGGTGACCTCAAAGCCCTGGAGCTGGGCCTGGAGGAGCTCGTCCCGCCTTAGGGCCTCCTCCAGGGCGGCCATGGCCTTTTTCACCAGGCGCTCCCGGGCCTCCTGGGTTTCCTGGATGCGGGAGAGAAGGGCCTGGTAGGCCTCGGGGTGGAGGTAGCGGAAGGAGAGGTCCTCCAACTCCCACTTCAGCTGCCCCATCCCCAGGCGGTGGGCCAGGGGGGCGTAGATCTCCAAGGTTTCCTGGGCGATGCGCTTTTGCTTCTCGGGGGGCATGAACTCCAGGGTGCGCAGGTTGTGCAGGCGGTCCGCCAGCTTCACGATGATGATGCGCACGTCCTCCGCCATGGCGATGAACATCTGGCGGAGGTCCTCGGCCCGCTTCTCCTCCCCCTCGAGGTTGGCCAGCTTGTAGAGCTTGCTGACCTTGGTCTCCCCCTCCACGATGCGGCGCACCCCGGCTCCGAAGCGCCTTTCCAGCTCCTCCGGGGCCACGCCGCAGTCCTCCAGGGTGTCGTGGAGGAGCCCCGCCGCCACGGTGTCGGCGTCCATGCGCAAGGAGGCCAGTATCTCCGCCACCGCCACCGGGTGGGTGATGTAGGGCTCCCCGCTTCTGCGCACCTGCCCCCGGTGGGCCTCTTCGGCGAAAAGGTAAGCTTCCCTCACCTTCGCCCGGTCCTCCGGGGGAAGGTATTCTAGGTAAGGTTCCAGCTTTTCCCAAAGGGCCGGGGCGCTGACCACTATTTTTAGTCTAGCACCCCCTAGCCGGAAAGCTCCAGGAGGAAGGCGGAAAGGCTGGGCCTCTCCAGGATGGCCACCAGGGTCTTTCCGGCTTTCGGGGCGAGGACCAAGGCCTTTTCCCCGAAGAGCACGGCCACGGGTCCCCGCTTGAGCCCGAGGCTTTGGTCCATGCGGTCCAGGGCATCCATCAGGCCCAGGAGGGGTTCCTTGGGCAGGGGCAGGGGGTCTTCCAGGAAGCCTAGGACCTCCACCCCGGGCAGGCGGAGCCGGGCCAGGGGGTCCTCTCCCGGAGCCAGGGCCCCGAGGAGGGCCTCCAGGTCCTCCCGCCCAATCTCCTTGAGCACGGCCTGGGCCGCTTCCTTCTCCCGCTCCAGCTCCCTTAGGAGGCCTTCCGCCTCGTTCAGGGTCTTCTCCACCTGCAGTAGCCCCTTGGGCCCCAAGAGGGGAAGCCTCTCCTTGGCGCCTTGCAAGAAGGCGAGGAGGGGTTTGAGGCGGCGCCGGGTTTCGCTTTCAAACCCCTGGAGCTGGGCCTCCTTTTGGAAGAAGGCGGTGAGGCGGGTGAGAAGCTCCTCCCGCTTGGCCTCTAGCTTTCGCCTTAAGGCCTGCAGGGCCCGGGCGATGGGGGTGGGGTCAGGGAGGGCTTTGCGCTTTTCCTCCTCTATGGCCTTTAGGACCGCTTCACCGCCGAAGCCCCCGAAGCGCTCCGCCAGCACCTGGAGGCGAGCAAGCTCTGCCAAGGCCCTTTCCCGGGCCTCCGCCTGGGCCTGGGCCAGGCGGCTTTGCAGGTGGGGAAGGTCGGGGAGCTTGCCCTCGGCGAGAAGCCGCTCCGCCTCCGCCACCGCCTCCCCAAGCCCCAGGGCCTCAGCCTCGGGCTTGAGGGCGAGGAGGGCCCTTTGGGCCTCTTCCAGCTTGGCCTTGAGGGCCTCGCTCTCCCCCTGGGCCTTTAGCAGCTCGGCGTACCGGGTGCGGATCTCCGGCAAAGCTTCCGCCAGGCGTTCCTTGGGCAGGGTTCTCAGTTCCTCCGCCAGGGGGGCGAAGGCCTCTCCCCTTTGGGAAAGCTCCTTTAGGAGGGTTTCCCGTTCCTCTTCCAGGCGGGCTTCTTCCTCCGCCTTTCTCCGGGCCTCCTCCTCCAGGCGCCTTAGGCCCTCCTCCAGGGGCGTGAGGTCGGGGTAGCCCCCTTCCTGGAGGGTTTCCTCCGCCAGGCGCAGGGCGCTTTCCAAGGGGGCTTTGGCCGCCTCGGGAAGGGGAAGCGCCCTAAGGGCCTCCGCCAGCTGGATAAGCCGGGCCCGCTTCTCCGCCCGGAGGTTTTTTTCCGCCTCGGCCAGGGCTTCTTCCAAGGCCTTTAGCCTTTCCCCGGCGGGGGTGCCCGCCTCCAATAGGGCCTGGACCTCGGCCAACAAGGGGCTCACCGTGGTCCTTTCCAGGAGGTGGGCATGGCGGGCGAGGAGGTCTTCCAACCGGCGCCTTTCCTCTTCCACCTCCAGGGCTTGGATGCGCTGGCTTGCCTCTTCGGATAAGGGGCCTAGGTCAATGACCAGTTCCCCTTCCAGCTCGCTGGCCTCCTCCACGGTGAGGAAGACGTCTTCGGAGGCCTCAGGGGGGCTTTCTTGGGTTTCAAAGACCATCTCGGGCAGGGTGGGGGCCCGTACGGCGCTGGACTCCAGAAACTTCCGGAGCTCTAAGGCCAGCGCCCTCGCCCGCTCCACCTCCGCTTGGGCCCATACCCCTTCTGCGTGGGCTTGGCGGATGGTCTCCAGGAGGCTTTCCAGCCTCCGCACCTTGGGCCCGCCCAGGTGGCGCACCCTTTCCAGGCTTTCCTCCAGATGGGCCAGGTCTTTGGCCTGGCGTAGGAGCGCCTCTTCCTGTTTTTCCTCCAGGGCCTCCAGCAGGGCCTTGGCCTCGGCGAGGAGGGCGGGGTCGGGGCTTTGGCGGAGGCGGCCCATGAGCGCCCGAAGCCGGGCCACCTCCGGCCAGTCCACGTAAAGCCCGAAGCGCTTTAGCCCCCGCTCCAGGTCCTCGAGGGCCAGGGGGGCTTCCCGTATCCTTTCCAAGGTGTTTTCCACCACCCGCCGGGCCTCCTCCGGCCTTAGCCGGGCCTGGAGCTCGCGGAAGACGAGGCCTTTCAGGAGGAACTCCCCGTCCTTGGGGGTGAGCTCTGCAGGGCGCTTGCCCAAGCGCTTGAGGCCCTCGTCCAGCACCACCTCGGCCCTGGGGCCCAGATGGGGCTGGAGGGCTTCTAGGATCTCCTTGTAAACCTCCGGCATCCCCCTTAGCCTACACCCTCTCTAGCCGCAAGGGTTCTCCAAAGTAGAGCTTCTGGTGGGGGTAGGGAATTTCTATCCCCTCCTGGTCCAGGCGCTTTTTGATGCGGCGGCGGAACTCCCGGGCCACGGCCCACTGCTGGGCGGGCTTGGTGTTGAAGAGGACGCGGATCACGACCGAGGAGTCCCCCAGGGCCTGCACGCCCAAGACCTCGGGAGGGGAGGTGAAGCGCTCCTGCCACTCGGGGTCTTGGTGGAAGCGCTCCACCTCGTCCTGGAAGACCCTAAGGACCCGGTCAATGTCTTCCTTGTAGGCCACACCCACGTCCACCACGGCCCGGCTCCACTCCTGGGTGAGGACGGTGACCTGGCGCACCTCGGAGTTGGGGAAGAAGTGGACGCGGCCCTCGAGGTCCCTCAGGACCGTGATCCTTAGGGTGAAGCGCTCCACCTGTCCCCCCACATTGCCGATCTGGACGATATCCCCCACCCCGTACTGGTCCTCTAGGAGGATGAAAAAGCCGTTGATGAAGTCGCGGATCAGGTTCTGCGCCGCGAAGCTCACCGCAAGCCCCGCCACCCCGGCCCCCGCCAGGAGGGCGGTGACGTTGAGGCCCAGGTTGGAGAGAAAGAAGAGCCCTCCCAAGACCAGGATGCCCACCCGCAAGGCGGATTCGGCTACGGCCCTGAGGGTTTTCCGCCGGACCGCCTCCCGGGTGTGCTCCCCTGTTTCCGGCACGGGGAGCTGGCCGAGGAGGAAAGGGGTGAGGCGGTAGCCCAAATAGGTGAGGGCCAGGGCACCTAGGGCCGCCACTCCCTTGGCCCCGGCCCAGCGCACTAGGCTTTCGCCCCAGGTGCGGAAGGGCTCGTGGGGAAGCCCCAGGGCGTGGACCAGGTAAGAAGCCCCCGCCACGGCCAAAAACCCCCACCAAAGGAAGCCCAAAAGCCGGAAAAAGGCGTCGTCCCGGCTTCCGGGCACCGCTTGGGCCAAGGCGGCGGAGAGCCTTCCCCCCAGGTGGCCCAGGACCCCCACCAGCACCAAAACCACCACCAGGTGCCAGAACATGCTGCCAATATACGCCCGGGTATGGGAGCTATGACACCTTGTCCTACCCCTGTCATGCTAGGCTACGGGGTAAGGAGGTTGGGGGATGGTAGAAACGCAGGAAGCGGTTATCCGCATCACCCCTTTGGCAGCTGAAAAGGCTAAGGAGATCCTGGCCCGCTACGGCAAGGAGCACGCGGCCATCCGGGTCTACATAAAATCCGGGGGGTGCTCTGGCTTCCAGTACGGCATGGCCGTGGACGAGCGGGAGCTGGAGGGGGACACCTTCGTGGAGATGCACGGGGTGCGCCTGGTGGTGGACCCCATGTCCTTGCCCTACCTGGTGGGCTCCGAGATTGACTGGGTGGAAAGCCTCATGGGGGGCGGCTTCACCGTGAACAACCCCAACGCCGCCAGCACCTGTGGCTGCGGCCACTCCTTCCGCACCAAGGACCAGGAGGGCGAGGCCCGCACCTGCGGCCACTAAGCCTTTCGCATCGTTATTTGGGGGGCCTGGTTTCAGGCCCCTTTACCTTTACCCCATTGACCCCCAGAATGGGCGCCGTATAATGACCTCGGCCACTAAGGAGAGTGCCGCACACACGAAAGGAGGCAGTATGAGGAAACTAGGCAAACTGGCTGTACTCGGTTTAACCGCCATGGGGCTAGCCCTGGCGGGGCCCCAGGACAACAGCTTGGTCATCGGGGCTTCCCAGGAACCCCGGGTGCTGGCGGGGGACTTCCTCTCCATCATCTCCAACCAGGCCATCAAGAGCGAGATTGAGGGCTATCTCTTCGCCCCCTTCATCGGCTTTAACGCCGACAGCCAGAACTTCCCCGTTCTGGCCACCGAGGTGCCCACCCAGCAGAACGGGCGCTTGCGGGTGACGGACATCGGCGGGGGCAAGAAGCGGCTGGAGATGGACCTCACCATCCGCCCAGACGCCCGCTGGTCCGACGGCAAGCCCATCACCACCGAGGACGTGCAGTTCTACTTTGAGGTGGGCAAGGCCAAGGGGATGCCCGTCCTGAACCCCGACTACTGGGAGCGGGTAAGCCTAAAGGTAAAGGATGCCCGGAACTTCACCGTTATCTTTGAGTCCGCCTACTACTACGACACCTACGGCTCCCCCATCGGCTATGCTCCCAAGCACATCATGGGCGCAGAGTGGGAGAAGGTGAAGGCGGCGGCCCGCAACCTGGACCCCGACAAGGACGCGGAGAAGCTCAACGAGCTTTACCGCAACTTCTTCCTCAAGTTCTCTACGCCCCAGGCCCTGAACCGGGGGGCCATGGTGTACTCCGGGCCCTTTAAGCTCAAGCGCTGGGTGCCGGGCAACTCCGTGGAGATGGAGCGGAACCCCAACTTCCCCATCAAGCCGGAAGGTGGGGAGAGCCGCTACGTGCAGAAGGTGGTCTACCGCTTCATCCAGAACACCAACTCCCTTTTGGTGGCGGTGATCGGCGGGTCCATTGACGCTACCTCCAGCGTTTCCCTCACCTTTGACCAGGCCAGGAGCCGCCAGCTCACCTCCCGTGCCCCCGGCCGCTTTGACATCTGGTTCGTGCCCGGGGCCATCTGGGAGCACATTGACATCAACAAGTTTGAGAACTGCCAGACCGTGCGCGACCTGGGCCTGAACGACAAGCGCACCCGGCAGGCCATCCTCCACGCCCTGAACCGCGAGGGGCTGGTGAAGGCCTTCTTTGACGGGCTTCAGCCCGTGGCCCACACCTGGATTGCCCCCGTCAACCCCCTCTTCAACCCCAACGTCCGGAAGTACGAGTTTGACCTGAAGAAGGCAGAGGCCCTCCTGGCTGAGATGGGCTGGCGCAAGGGCCCGGATGGCATCCTGCAGCGCACCGTGGGCGGGCGCACCGTGCGCTTTGAGATTGAGTACGTGACCACCGCCGGCAACGCCATCCGCGAGCGCACGCAGCAGTTCTTCGCCGAGGACCTGAAGAAGATCGGCATCGCCGTCAAGATCAACAACGCTCCCTCCGCCGTGGTCTTCGCCGACGACTACACCCAGCGGGCTTCGGAGTGCAAGTGGACGGGGATGTTTGAGTTCGCCTGGGTCTCCAACCTGCAGGAGGACGGTGGCCTCTTCCAGTACAGGAACCTGAACACCGGGGCCATCATGGTGCCCACCAAGGAGAACAACTACCAGGGGCAGAACATCGGCGGCTGGCGGAACGACGAGTTTGACCGCCTCACCAGCCAGGCGGTGCTGGAGTTCGACGAGGCCAAGCGGAAGCAGCTCTTCGCCCGGGCGCAGGAGATCTGGGCCGAGGAGCTCCCCGCCCTGCCCCTCTACTTCCGGGCCAACCCCTATGTGGTGCGCAAGGGCCTGGTCAACTACGTGGCCAGCGCCTATGCGGGCGGCTACGGTTACCCCGGCTGGAACGCTTGGGAGATCGGCTGGGAAAGCCGCGGCGCCGTGAAGAAGTGGGACCAGGCGAAGTACGCCCTTTCCATCAAGTAGCCTGGGTGGTATAGTGGGGCCCGCTGGGGTTAGCCCCAGCGGGCTTTTTAGTGCTATAAACGGGAGGTACAACGGTGTTTGCCTACACGGTGCGCAGGCTTTTGCAGATGATCCCTTTGCTCCTGGCGGCCAGCGTGGTGATCTACGCCCTTTTGGCCCTGCAGCCGGGGGACCCTTTGGAGGAGCTCAAGCGGCAGAACCCCCGTATGACCGCGGAGCAGTTTGAGGCCTTGAAGCGGGCCTACGGCCTGGACAAGCCCCTCCACATCCGCTACTTCAAGTGGCTTTCCCGCGCCGTACAGGGGGACTTGGGCTACAGCCGCACCTACGGTATTCCGGCGGCGGAGTACATCTTCGTCCAGCGGTTACCCAAGACCCTACTCCTCTCGGGATTGGCCCTCACCCTGGCCTTGCTGGTGGCCATCCCCGTGGGGGTGTTTTCCGCTGTCCGCCAGTACTCCGTGGCCGACTACGTCATCACCTTTTTGTCTTTCGTGGGGTTTTCCATGCCGGTGTTCTTCCTGGGCATCCTCCTCCTCTATCTCTTTGCCATTTGGCTCCCTGACCATATTCCCGGTTTCCCCCGCTTCCCCACGGGGGGGGTGCCGGGGGTCTTGTGGGAGGACGTGCGCTCGGGGGCGGTGAGCCTTTGGGAGTTTATTGGCCAGTGGGCCTGGCACCTGATCCTTCCCGTCATCGCCCTTTCCTCCTTGCAGATGGCGGAGTGGACCCGCTTCATGCGGGCTTCCCTCTTGGAGGTCCTCTCCCAAGACTACATCCGCACCGCCCGGGCCAAGGGGCTTTCCGAGCGGGTGGTGCTCTACAAGCATGCCCTAAGGAACGCCCTCATCCCCATCGTTACCCTGGTGGGCTTGGCCATCCCGGGGGTTTTGGGCGGGGCCACCATCACCGAGACCATCTTCAGCTACCCGGGCATGGGACGGGCCATCTTTGACGCCTTGGTGGAGAAGGACTACAACGTGGCCATGGCCGCCTTGGCCTTCTTGGCCTTGATGACCGCCTTTTTCAACCTGTTGGCGGACCTTGCCTATGCGGTGGTGGACCCCCGCATCCGCTACAGCTAGAGGTGAACCATGGCGACCGCGACCGCATCCGCTAAACCCAGGACCTTCTTCGGCCTTTTCTGGCGCCGCTTGCGGCGGCACAAGATGGCCATGGCCGGCTTGGTGGTCATCGTCCTCCTCATCCTGATGGCCATCTTCGCCCCCTGGCTGGCCCCGTATGACCCCACGGCCCAGCCCACGGGGGAGGACGTGGGCCAGTACTACTTCAACCCCCCTTCCCGGGAGCACCCCTTGGGCACCGACGACCTGGGGCGGGACGTGCTTTCCCGCATCATCTATGGCTCCCGCATCTCCCTTTTGGTGGGCTTCGCCGTGGCCTTTTCCAGCGTGATCCTGGGGACCGTTATGGGCACGCTGGCGGGCTACTTCTCCGGGCGCCCCTTGCGCTTTTACCTGGGCCCTTTGCGCCGGGAGCGGGAGGGCTTTTACCCTTGGAGCTTCGCCCTTTGGCGGGTGGTTTCCTGGTTCCTCTACTACGGGGTGCTTTACCTGGTCCTTTCCATCGCCTGGGCCTTGGCCCAAGACGGCATCCGGGCGGGAAGCGTGGGGAGCTACCTGGGCTTTGGGCTCACCTTGGTCCTGGTGCTCTGGGCCGCCTGGTATGGGCTTAAAGGGCAGATCCGGCTGGACCTGGACGTGGCCATCAGCCGCCTCATTGACTTCATGCTCACCATCCCCACCTTGCCTTTGCTTCTGGTGCTTTCCGCCCTCCTCCGGGACCCTGGGGTCAAGGTGGGGCAGTGGGCGCAAGGGGTGTTTGGGGATGCGGCGAGCGTCTTCATCATCATCGCCATCTTGGTGCTTTTCGGTTGGCTGGGCACGGCGAGGCTGGTGCGGGGGAACATCCTCTCCTTGCGGGAGCAGGACTACGCCACCGCCGCCCAGGCCCTGGGGGCCACGGACGCCCGCATCATGTTCCGCCACTTGGTGCCCAACACCCTGGCTCCCCTCATCGTCCAGGCTACCCTGCAAGTGGGTGGGGCGATCCTTACGGAGGCGGCCCTTTCCTTCCTGGGCTTTGGCATCCAGCCCCCGGTGGCTACCTGGGGCAACATGCTGACCAACGCCCAGGAGTACATCTTCACCGCCCCGTGGCTGGCCCTGCCCCCGGGCTTCATGATCTTCATCACTGTCTTGGCCTTTAACTACCTGGGGGACGGCCTGCGGGACGCTCTGGACCCGCGGAGCCGGCTCTAGCCGTCCCCGAAAAAAGGGGCTGGGGGCGCCCGGCCCCCTTTCACTTGGGGGTGAGGCGGTCTTCCGGGTAGGCCGCCTCCACGAAGTAAAGCCCTTGGGGTGGGGCGGAGGGGCCGGCGAGGCGGCGGTCTTGGGTTTGCAGAATGGCCTTTAGGCTTTCCGGGGAGCGTTTGCCCAGGCCCACTTCCAGGAGCGTTCCCACCATGCCCCGCACCTGGCCCCGGAGGAAGCTCGTGCCCCGGAAGTGGAAGTGGACCTCGAGGCCCCCCTCCCCCTCCACCACAAAGAGCCGGGCTTCCAAGAGCTCCCTAACCCCCTCCCGCACCTCCTCCTTGGCGAAGCCCAGGAAGTTGTGCCGCCCTAGGAGGAGGGGCAGGGCTTCCTCCAGGGCCTTCAGGTCCAAGGGGCGCCGAAGCCATAGGACCCGGTGGCGCAGGAGGGGGGAGGGGTGGGGCCTTACGAGGACCCGGTAGCGGTAGGCGCGCCAAAGGGCGTCCTTGCGGGCGTGGAAGTCCTGGGCCACTTCCCTGGCGGCGAGGACCTTGAGGTCCTCCGGGAGGAGGCGGTTTAGGGCCTCGGGGACCCGTTCCACGGGGATGGAGCCGAGGAGGTCGGCGTGGAAGGGCATGGCCAAGGCGTGGACCCCAGCGTCCGTGCGGCCTGCGGCCACCGCCTTGGGGAGGGCCCCGATGGCGGGAAGGACCTTCTCCAGCTCCCCCTGCACCGTGCGCAAGCCCTCCCGTTGCCGCTGGAGCCCGGCGAAGTGGGTGCCGTCGTATTCGGCGAGGAGGAGGATGCGGCGCACGCCCTAAGCTTAGTCGGTGCCCACGGGGGCCTTGGGGCTTTGGCCTTCCAAGGCCACCCCTTCCCCCACCACCTGTACCGCCACCACATCCCCCACCCGGAAGGGGCTTTCCGGCCCCTCTTGCACCAGGACCTCCCGCTCCGGGGCCAGGAGGCGCACCCGGTAGGTGAGGTCGTGCCCCTTGAACTCCCGGGCCACCACCCGACCTAAGGCCCCGCCCGCCTCCGGGGGGGCGAGCCGCAAGGCCTCGGGGCGCAGGGAAAGGAGAAGGGGTCCGTGGGCGGGCTCGGCCAAGGCCACGGGGCCAAGGCAGGTTTCGGCGTAGCGCCCCTTCCCCTCCCCGGAAAGGAGGTTGGTGCGCCCCAGGAACTGGGCCACAAAGGGGGTCTTGGGCCTAAGGTAGACCGCCTCGGGGGTGTCCACCTGCAAGAGCTTTCCGTCCCGCATCACCCCCAGGCGGTCGGCGAAGGAAAGGGCCTCCTCTTGGTCGTGGGTGACCAGGAGGGCGGTGGTGCCCGTCTCTTTGAGCACCTTGCGCACCTCTTCCCGGGTGGCGGCCCGGAGGCTTGCGTCCAGGCTGGAGAAGGGCTCGTCCAGGAGGACCAGCTTGGGGCCGGGGGCCAGGGCCCGGGCCAAGGCCACCCGCTGCTGTTGCCCGCCGGAAAGCTCCTGGGGCTTGCGGTGCTGGAAGAGGGTCATGCCCACCCGTTCCAGGGCCTTCTGCGCCCGGAGCAGGCGGTCTTTCCCCTTGAGCCCGAAGGCCACGTTGCCCAAGGCGGTGAGGTGGGGAAAGAGGGCGTAGTCCTGGAAGACGAAGCCGATGCCCCGCCTTTCTGGGGGAAGGTGGGTGATGTCTTGGCCCTCCAGAACCACCCTTCCCCCGTCGGGGCTTTCCAGGCCGGCGATGACCCTAAGGAGGGTGGTCTTGCCGCAGCCCGAAGGCCCAAGCAAGGCCAGGATCTCCCCGGGGTAGACGGCGAGGTCTATCCCCTTCAGCACCTCGTGCTCCCCGAAGCGTTTGCGGATGCCCTTTAGGGCTAAAAGCGGCGCTCGGTCCAAAGCAGCACCCCCACAAAGGCCGCCGAAAGAAGGGCGATGAGGAGGGCGAAGGGGGCGGCCTCAGCGAACATGGCCTCTTGAGTGTAGCTGAAAACCCGGGTGGCCAAGGTGGCGTAGCCCATGGGGGCCAGGAGGAGGGTGATGGGGAGTTCCTTCACCGCCCCGATGAAGGCCAAGGCTCCCCCCGCCACCGCCCCCCGCCAAAGGAGGGGGAAGGTGACCCGGAAGAAGGCCCCCGTGGGGGTTTCCCCCAGGGTCCTCGCCGCTTCCTCCAGGCGCCTTGGCACCTGGAAAAGCGCCCCCCGCACCGGGCCCAGGCTTTCCGCCAGGAAGTGGAAGGCGAGGACCAGGACCAAAAGGGGCAGGGTGCCGTAGAGGAAGGGAAGGCTCCGGAGGCTGAAGAAGATCCAGGCCAGGGCGAAGGCCAAGGGGGGGATGGCGTACCCCAGGTAGGCCAGGCGCTCCAGGAAGCGGGAGGCGGGGGAGGGAAGGCGCACCGCCAGGTAGGCCAAGGGCAGGGCCATCCCCACGGCCAAGAAGGCGGCGGGGGCCGCGGCCAAGGCGGAATGCCCTAAAGCCTCCCAGAGCCCGCTAAGCCCCTCCTGGGGAAAGCGGCGGGCCAGGTGGAAGAGGGCGTAGAGGGGAAAGGCCAGGGCCACGCTGGGGGGGAAGAGGACCAGGGCGTAGCCCAAGGGAGCGAAGGGTCCCAGGCGAAGGGGCTTATGGCGCCGGCTCGCCCCTTTCCCGGTGCGGGCCAGGGTGAGGCGGCGGAGGAGAAGGCCCTCCAGCCACAAAAGCCCCCCGGTGAGAAGGAGGAGCAGCAGGGCCAGCCAGGCGGCGTACACCCGGTCAAAGGCGGCGCTATATTGCAGGTAGATGGCGTAGGAGAAGGTTTCGTAGCGCAGAAGGCTCACCGTGCCGAAGTCTCCCAGGACGTGGAGGCCCACCACCAGGTAGCCCGAGAGCAAGGCGGGCAGAAGCTGGGGGAAAGCGGCCCGGAAGAAGGCCCGCCAAGGGCCCATCCCCAGGGTCCTCGCCGCCTCCTCCAAGGCGGGGTCCAGGCCCAAAAAGGCGGCGCGCAAGGAGAGGAAGAGGTAGGGGTAGGTGATGAAGGAAAGGACGAAAAGGGCCCCCACGTACCCCTCGAGGCGGGGCAAGGGTAGGATGCCCCCGGGCCCGGTGGCGGCCAGGAGGACATAAGCCCCCACGTACCCGGGGATGGCGAGGGGCAGGGTGAGGAGGAGGGAAAGGAGCCGCTTGCCCTTGAGGTTCGTGCGGGTGGTGAGGAAGGCGAGGGGCAGGGCGAGGAGGGTGGTGAGGGCGAGCACGCCCAGGAGGAGGGCCAGGGTGTTGAGGAGAAGCTCCAGGTTCTTGGGACGAAGGAGGATTTCCCTTAGGGCGCCGGGTTCGGCCTCCAGGGCCCGCAGGACCAAGTAGACCAAGGGCAGGGCCACCCCGCCCCCCGTGAGGAGGGCGGGCACCAGGAAGGGCAGGAGCCCGGGCAGGTGGTGGAGGCCTCGAGGGCGGACCATCTACAGGATGCCCAGATCGCGCAGGAGTCTCAGGGCCTGGTCCATGGGCAGGCGCTCAAAGTCCAGCTTGGGGCTTTTCCGCAGGGCCTGGTCCAAGGGGAGAAGGTTCGGGTCCACCACCACCCCTTTCACCAAGGGGTACTCCCCCACGTTGCCCACAAAGTACTGCTGCCCCTTGGGGGAAAGGAGGTAGGTGAGGAAGCGGTTGGCGGCCACCAGGTTCTTGGAGGTCTTGAGGATTCCCGCTCCCGTTACCAAGGCCAGGTTGCCCACGTCCCCATCCTGGAAATGGTGCATCCCCAGGTTGTACCCGGCCCGGCGGAAGCGGACCACGTAGTAGTGGTTGGTGGAGCCCAGGTCCACCTCTCCCGCCCGGATGGCGTCCAGCATGGCGGGGTTGGAGGCGTAGGCCTTGGGGTTCAGGGCCTTCATGGCGAGGAGCCACTCCCGGGTCTTGGCTTCCCCGTAAAGGGCGATCATCCCCGCCACCATGTCCTGGAAGCTGGAGTAGGTAGGGGTCCAACCCACCCGGCCCTGGAGGCCTTTCTCCTGGGCGAAGCGGGGGAGGTCTAGAAGGCTTTGCGGCAGCTCTTCCGGCTTGAACTTCTGCGGATTATAGGCCAGGACCCGCAGGCGCACGGTCACCGGTACCCAGGCCTTGGAAGCGGGCACGAAGGCCTGGGGTTGCCGGAGGAGGGTTTCCCCTAAAGGCCTAAGAAGCCCCCGCGCCGCCGCCTGGCCCAGGGCCCCAGCGGTGTTGGCCCAGAAAATGTCCGCCGGGGAGCGGCTTCCCTCCTCCTGCAAGGCGGCCAGGATCTGGGCGTCGGAACCGTAGCGCACCTGAACCCGGATCCCGGTTTCCTCCTGGAACTGCTTGACCAAGGGCTCCACCAGGCTTTGACCCCGGCCGGAGTAAAGGGTCAGGGTTTGGGCCTGGGCGAAGCTCAGGGCCGTTATGCCGATGAGGGTGAGAACAATGCTCTTTCGCATCCAGCCTCCTTTCCCCGGATGCCTCCGGGGGCGAGGGCGCCCTCCGCCTGGGTAGGCTAGCCCATCCGGGGGATAAAGTCAAGTATTCCGGTCGGATTTTCTATATTTAGAAGCGATAATCGCTTGCAACCAGGGGAGGACCTCCGCAAGGTCCTGCGGCCAGAAGGGGGCTTCCCCCGTGTAGACGAGGGGCACAGGGTTCCGGGTATGCCTGGGGTGCCAGGGTTCCTCGGCGTTGCCGTGGTCCGAGGTGAGAAGAAGCTCCCCCCCTTCCGCCAGGAAGCCTTCTAGAAAAAGGGAAAGCTCCCAGAAGCGTTCGGGAAGGGTTTCGGGCGCCCGGTGGGCCGCGAGGTCCAAGGCCCAGTACTCCAGGACCACAAGGTCAAAGGCCCGGGATAGGCTGGCCGCCCGCGCGCCCATGCCGTAAGGGTCTTCCCAGAAAGCGGGGGGAAGGGCTAGGGGGTGGCCCAGGGGGAGGAGGGAAAGGCCAGCCAGGCCTGCCGCCTGGGCGAAGGCGGAAAGGAGAAGCCTCCTCCCTTCCGTGGCCCGCCTGAGGTATTCCGGCCGGTAGGCGTTGGCGTGAAGGACGGTTAGGCCTACTTCCCTGGCCCAAGCGTAAAGGCTTCGCCGGAGGAGGGGCTTAAGCCTAGGGCTCGGAAAGGGCCCCTGGTGATGGCCGAGGAGCTGGGCGGCGTTGACCCCGGTGAGGAGGGTGGTCTGCCCCGTGCCCGACTGGGGGAGGCCCTCCACCCCCAAGGTGGCGTCCAGGGGCCTGGGGGAAAGGTCTAAAAGGCGGGGAAAGAGGTCCCCTAGCGCCTCCCCTAAGCCCAGGCCGTCCACGAAGAGGAAGAGCACAAGGCCAGTGTAAAGGTGCCCTGCCTTTCTATGGGCTTGCGATAGTTCGGTATCCTGGAACCGGAGGTAAAGCGATGCCGGTGCGCAAAGCCAATGCGGTATGGGAAGGCGGTCTCCGTCAGGGCAAGGGTATCATGCGGCTCCAGAGCCAGGCCTTTGAGGGGCCCTATTCCTTCCCCTCGCGCTTTGAGGAAGGCGAGGGCACGAACCCGGAAGAGCTCATCGCCGCGGCCCATGCGGGCTGCTTCTCCATGGCCCTCGCCGCCAGCCTGGAGCGGGAGGGGTATACCCCCAAGCGGGTGGCCACTGAGGCCCGGGTGCACCTGGAGATGGTGGAGGGGAAGCCTACCCTTGCCCGGATTGAGCTCCTGACCGAGGCGGAGGTGCCCGGGATTAGCCCGGAGAAATTCCAAGAGATTGCCCAGGCGGCCAAGGAGGGTTGCGCCGTTTCCCGGGCGCTAGCGGGGGTGAAGGAGATTACCCTTCAGGCCAAGCTGGTCTAGGCTTCCCCTTTCCAGAGGAGGCGGCCGCAGGAGGGGCAGCGGGTGAGCTGCCCCTGAATGACCTTTTGCGCCACGTGGGTGGGCAGGACCACGTTGCACCCCTCGCAGCGGAAGACCTGGCCTTGCCGGGCCATGCGCACGATGCCCATGCCCTTGCGGGCCCGGCGGATGGCCTCGTACTCCTTGAGGACGGGGGCGGGGATGCCGTGGGCCAAGGCCGCCCGCTCCTCTAGCCTGGCCCTAATCTCCGCCTGGAGGGCCTCCACCCGCACCCGGTTGGCCTCCAGGAGTTCCTCCAGCCTGGGCCTTAGCTGGGCGAGCTCCGCTTCCAGGCGGGCGATCTCCGCCTCCAGGTTCTCCATGGCCTCCATGATGGGGGTGGAGAGCTCTAAAAGTTCGCGGATCCGGTCTTTGATCTGCTGGATGCGGTTCTCGTACTGGGTCTGCTCCCGGGCGCTTTGCGCCTGGCGCTGCTCGGCCTCCGCCTGCTTTTCCTTGGCGGTGAGGTCCTCTATGTCCAGGCTGTGGCGGTTGTACTCCTTCCTTAACTCCGCCTGGCGCTCTAGGAGGTCTTCCAACTCCCTTTCTAGGGCCTCCACCTGGGACTTGACGGAAAGCAACTCCTCGGGGAGGCTCTCCGCCTCTTGCTGGAGCCGATCTATTTCCAAATCCTTCTCTTGGAGCCCGAAGAGGGCCTTGAGCGCCTCGAGTTGTCCCCTGTGGGGAGCGTCCGGCCCGTTCACGTTTCCCATTCTAACCCCGTGAGGAAGGGGTTCGTGTGGGCCTCGAGGCCCAAGGTGGTGGAGGGTCCGTGCCCCGGGTGGACCAGGGTGTCCGGGGGGAGGGCGAGGAGGCGCCTTAGGGAGGCGAAAAGGGCTTTGGGGTCAGCCCCGGGCAGGTCGTAGCGGCCGATGCTTCCCCGGAAGAGGAGGTCCCCGGAGAAGACCCTCTGGCCTATGGGGTCCCAGAAGGCCACGTGCCCGGGGCTGTGCCCGGGGAGGTGGAGGACCTTAAAGCCAAAGAGTTCCATCCCCTCCGCCAGGGGTTCCACGGGCAGGGGGGGCTTGGGGATGGCGAAGCCCCAGGCCTGGGCCGCCTCCGCCGCCCGCTCGTAAAGGGGGAGGTCCAGGGGGTGGAGGAAGACGGGTAAGCCGTAGGCGGCCACCAGGGGGGCCACGGCCCCCACGTGGTCAAAGTGGGCGTGGGTGAGGAGGATGGCCTTGGGGGCGAGGCCCGTTTGGGCGAGGAGGGCCAGGATCCGTTCGGGCTCGTCCCCCGGGTCTATAAGGACCGCCCCTTCGGGGGTCTCCACCAGGTAGCCGTTTTCCTGGAGGGGGCCTAGGACCAGACGGTGGGCCTTCATCATGGGGTTAGGGTCTGGGGCGAAAGACCCCGACCAAACTTCCGTTTGGTCGGGATGGCTTGGCCCGAAGGGCAAACACGCCCTGCGGAATAGCCCCAGGCCGCCCATAGGCGGCTAAACCCGCACACCTCCTTTCCGGGTTTAGTTAGAATGTTTCCGTGCAAGCTCTCACCCTCCGGTGCACCCTCGAGCCCCCCGAAGGAGAGGGCGCTGGAGGCCAGCGTAGGGCGCCTCGCCGAGACGTGCAACCCCGCCCCCAGAGGCTTGGGGCCCCCTAGCGGGACCTTTGGGCAAGGGCCAAGGGCGTCCGGGGCGGGTACCCTCTCAAGAAGGAGGGAAAGCGGTGGATCCACCTCACCCTTCGCCTTGACGTTCCTCCCCGGGACATCCTGGCGGTGGAGGACCTGGCCGGGCTCGAGGGGGTGCGGGGGGTGGCCGTTAGCCCGCGGCACACCCGTCAGGTATGTCCCCGCTACGGCCCCCCAGGGCGCGCCCACCGGCAGAGCCAGGCGCTTTTCCGCTGCCAGCGGTGCGGCTTCCAGCACAACGCCGACCGCCTGGCGGCCTACAACATCGCCATGCGCGCAGGGCTGCGGGCTCTTCCGCAGGGGATCGTCGCCCGGAGAGGGGGCTCGTTGGGTGAGGGCCGTGATAAACCGGCCCGGATGCTGAGGGTATCCTCTCTGCATCCTCCTCCCTCGGAAAGCCCCAACCGGAGCGCCTTGGCGCTTGGGTGGGGCGGTTTACGGCTCGGTGGGTAGCCCCTCCTGGAGCCACTCGTGCATGGAGCCCAGGTAGTTCCGCGCCCTCACCCCGAGGCTTCGCAGGACGAAGAAGGCCACGGCGCTCCGGGCCCCGGAGTGGCAGTAGACCCCCACCTCCTGCCCAGGTTCCAGGCCGAGCCGTTCTAGGAGGCCTTCGGGGTTAAGGAAGTGCTCCAGGGGAACGTTTTGGCTTCCAGGAATGCGCCCGCCCCGGGGGCAGCAGGGGGGGTGGACCTTTCCCTGGTACTCCTCGGGGCTCCGCACGTCCAGGAGGAGGGGGTGGCGGGCGGCCTCGTCGGCGGTGAGAAGCCAGTCCCGCCTTAGGCGGGCCTCCACCGGGGTGCGCCCGGGCTTGGGTTCCTCCGTTTCCGTGGCGTAGGGCTCCCAGCCTTCTGTCCAAAGCTGTACCTCAAGCCCCCCGAGGCCCAGGAAGAAGGCGGTGCGGCAAAGCCGGCTCGTGAGCCCCTCGTCGTAGAGGACCACGGGGCTTTGGAGGCCGAGGCTTTGGAAAAGCTCGGTGAGGCCCGCCTCCAGCGCCCTAAGCTCCGCCTCCTCCCGCAGGCGGAGCTTGGGCGCGGAGAGGTCCAGGTGGCGGGCCCCCGGGAGGTGCCCGGCCTCGTAGGCGGGCCGGGGCCGGGTGTCCACGAAGAGGGCGTTTTGGGGAAGCTCCATGCCCTTGATTATAGGGGGCGCAGGGGTAGGCGCTTTGGATGAGGATACTTGACAAAGGAAGGCGCAAGTGATATAAGTGTAAGTGGAGGTGATGAGTATGGCCCTGGTGCGTAGGGACGCTCGTCCTCTGGAGATCACGCCCTTTAGGACCTGGGGTCCCCTCTCCCTCCTGGAGGAGGCCAACCGGCTCTTTGAGGAGGTCTTGGGCGACTTCGGCCGGCCCGTGGTGACCTACGTGGCCCCCGCCGATCTCTACGAGACGGACGAGGCCTTGGTCCTGGAGATGGCGGTGCCGGGCCTCGCCCCGGAGGATTTGGAGGTGAGCCTCGAGGGCAACAAGCTCACCATCCGGGGCCAGGTGAAGCCGGCTCAGGATGCCCAGGCGCGCCGCTACTACCTCCAGGAGATCCCCCACGGCTCCTTCGTCCGCACCTTCACCCTTCCCGTGGAGGTCAAGGGGGACGAGGCTAAGGCGGAGTTCCGCCACGGCATCCTCCGGCTCACCCTGCCCAAGGTGGCGGAGGCCCGGGCCAAGCGGATCCCCATCCAGGTGGTCCAGTAAGGGCCTAAAGGGCTAAGGCCCCCGGGGAAGCCCGGGGGCCTTAGGCTTTCCGCAGGGCCTCGGCGAGGCGCTTTAAGGCCTCCTCCAGGACCTCGGGGTAGGTGGCGAAGTTGAGGCGCACGTAGCGCTCGTACCCTTCCCCGAAGCTCTCCCCGGGGTTCAAGGCCACCCGGGCCTCTTTAAGGAGGTGGGCGGCGGCCTTGGGGATCCCCGTGCCCAGCCAGGCCAGGTAGGTCCCCTCCGGGGGGAAGTGGACCAGGCCCAGTTCCTTGGCCCAGGCGGCCACCCGCTCCCGGTTGGCCTTCAAGAGGGCCAGGGTTTCCCGAAGCCAGGGCCCCCCTTCCCTTAGGGCCGCCTTCCAGGCGGCCATGGCGAGGACGTTGGGGAAGGTGTGGGGGAGGTGGCGCTTCAGGGCTTCCACCAAGGGCTTGGGCCCCACCACGGCCCCCATGGGGAGCCCCGCCAGGTTGTAGGCCTTGCCCGGGCCCAAGAGGGTGAGGGTACGCTCGGGAAGGAAGCGGGCCAGGGGCACGTGGGGCCTTTCGTAGGTGAGGGGGGCGTGGAGTTCGTCGGAAACCACGATGAGGTCGTGCTTGCGGGCGATGGCGGCCAGGGCGGAAAGCTCCTCCTCGGTGAAGACCCGGCCTGTGGGGTTTTGCGGGTGGCAGAAGAGGAGGAGGCGGCTGGCGAAGGCCAGGCGTTCCAAACCGGGGAGGTCCAGGCGGTAGCCCTCCTCCGTTTCCCGCAAGGGGTTGGCCAGGAGGGTGCGCTTCTGCTCGCGGATGGCGGCGAGGAAGGGGGGGTAGATGGGAAGCTGGGTCAAGACCCCTTGCCCGGGGGCGGTGAAGGCGGCCACGGCGGCGTAAAGCCCCACCACCACCCCGGGCAGGAAGGCCACCTCTCCCTCGAGGCCCGTGCTCTCCAGGAGGAGGGCCTTGAGCTCCCAATCCCCCTCCCGGGGCGGGTAGCCCAAAAAGCCTTCCGCCCGCTCCTTCAGGGCCCGCACGATGGGCTCGGCCACGGGGAAGTCCATGTCCGCCACCCAAAGGGGCAAGACGTCCTCGGGGTAGGTGCCCCACTTCAGGGAGTCCTTGCGGGGGGGTAGCGTCATGGGTTTATCTTACCGGGGCCTAGGTGTGGTCCTGGACCACCCTAAGGCCCAAGGCTTCCAAGCGTTCCACCAAAGCCCGCACCGCCCCCTTCACCCCCTCGGTGATGAGGGGACTCCCGAAGCGGCTCACCCCGGCGTAGACCCCGTGGGCGCTTGGCCGCACCTCCAGGAGGAGGTCTTGGGTGAGGTCCTCCTCCTCCACGTGGGTGAGAACGTAAAACCCCTTCTCCCCCTTGGCGGTTTCCAAAAACACCGCCACCCCGCCCGAGAGGGGCACGGGGGTTTTCCCTAGCTCCAGGGCTTCGGGTAGGTTTCCTTCCAGTAGGGCGTGGGCCACGGCGTACCTCCTTAGGGGGGGCCAGGGGTGGGGGTCCTCCCCCACCTTGGTGAAGACGGCGTGGAAGAAGGGGCGCCCGGCCTCCCGCCACTTGAGGGCGTACTTGGTCCTCAGGTGGGCCTCCGGGGGCGGCTTCACCTCCACCCGGTAAAGCCCCGTTTTGGCCGCCTCCTCCAGGGCGAAGCGGAAGTAGCCCTCGTGGTCCGTGGTGAGGAGGAGGCTTCCTCCTTCCCTGAGCCGGGTGGAAAGTTTGCGGAAAAAGCCCTCCTGGAGAAGCCGCCTTTCCTGGTGCCGCTTCTTGGGCCAGGGGTCGGGGAAGTTCACGATGACCTCCTGGAGGCTTCCCGGGGGCACCAGGTTCCTCAGGGCGAAGGGGCCTTCCCCGTGGTAGAGGCGCACGTTTTCCACGCCTAGGCGGCGCATCCTCTTGTGTAGTCGGTCAAGACATTTGAGACTCTGGGGGAACCGACTCCTGGGGTAGCATACCCAGGAACTCCAAGGGGGCCAAGCCCCCCAAAGCCATGTGGGGCCGGCCACCGTTGTAGTAGTCCAGATA